>Ga0256838_1001564_pt1 | contig 10578 bp, 20 predicted proteins | sample 4571419metaG_FD_185978 | JGI IMG/M metagenome (GOLD analysis project Ga0256838, IMG submission 185978) | Hydrothermal vent microbial communities from Guaymas Basin, Mexico - 4571-419 | ecosystem: Environmental > Aquatic > Marine > Hydrothermal vents | place: Mexico: Guaymas Basin | collected... | reverse complement strand
TTTTATAAACTTATCTTCAGGTAATTTTTCTTGGAAAATCAATTTGCCTTTTACGTTTTTTTGTGCCTGATATGAATAGCTAAGTGTCTTTGGCACTATAAAAGCCACCATATCGTAAATCTCAAGAGCGTGATTTATAAATTCTATTGCTTTTTTACCTTTTTTTCCAAAAGGAGGATTTCCTATGGTGACTGAAAATTTATTCTCTTTTTCAAAATGTTTTAAAAAATCTTTTTTCTCACAATCGCATTTAGGATCAATGTCAAAACATTTTACTTGATAGCCCCCTTTTTTAAGAAGCTCTACAAACACTCCCTCCCCTGCGCTTGGCTCTATAAAAATAAAATCTTTTACAGGAATATGTTGGAGGGTTTTTTCAATACAAAACTCAGCGGTTTTTTGTGGGGTATAAAACTGGTCAAGTTTCATTTTTTCTTCTTTCTTCTTATAGGTTTAGTAACTTCTGCGATTTTAAGTCTCAAATCTTCGTTCTCTTTTTTTAAACTTTCGCATAAAGATATATATTTTTCTATTCTTACTTCAACCGCATCTACATAAAGCTTTATCTCTCTCATTTGCCTTGTGGTATATAACCCGAGCTTGTTAAGCACTTTTTCTATCATTTTCGCTCTCCTTTAAAATCTTAAACCCCTTTTTGTAAGCGCCTCCAAACAGCCCTACACTTTGTTTAATTTCTATAACATCTTGCTTATAAAGTCTTAATGCGGCAGCTCTTGCAGCATATTGTGTAATTCCAACTAAATTTGCTATATCCGCAAACGTACCGCAGTAATAATCTTCTACAACAGGTAATTGCTTTATAGCTTTTAAAACTTTGTTCTCATTAACTTTTGCTTTTTCTTTTATTGCTTTATATGCTTTTGTATGCATCCACATTTTTAATCCTTTCTTAACATAAAATTTTTTCTCTTAAATTGTCGGCATCTCTACAACCTGTGCTGTTGTAGCCGTGATTTCATTAGGCAAAATTTCATGTCTGTATATTTCATCTTTAAATAAACGCCCAAACCTGTTTTTAACGCACATAATCCCTCTTCTGTCTTCTCTATGAACAGGTGGCTCTCCCTTAACACTGTTTTCCCTGTCTAAAACTTTTGTTAACACTAAAATCACGTCTGAATCATAAACTTGGTCGCCACTTCCTTTTAATTCAGCTCTGCCTTCTCTAATAGCGCTGTCGCTCATCTGATTAATTAGAATTATTGTGATATTTCCGCTTTTAGTAAGTTTAGAAAGCTCGTGAGATATTTTAGATGCGCTTTTGTAAGTATCTTTTTCATCAGTTTCGATTTTCATTTTTGAATCGATAAGAAAGACTTTAATCCCCTGGTCCGCTAAATAAGTGATCTCTTTTACTAAATCATCAAGTTTATGTGTTTCAGTGTTGATATAATAATTTTCTTTCTGTCTATCAGTTTTAAGAAAATTCTGCAATAAAAAGAAAAGTTTGTATTCGCCCATCTCAAAATCGAAGTGCGCTACCTTTTGCCCCTGTGCTAAATTAGCAAGCAGTCTAGCCATTATTGTTGTCTTACCGGCTCCGCTTGCAGCAGCAACCTGAACAAACCCGCCTCTTATAAGACCGTTAAGGTTTTCATCAAGAGCTCTTATACCTGTATGAAAAAACTCTAAAACCGGAGGTCTTTTACTTAAAAGCTCTTTAGCGGAAAAAGTAGGCGATTTATCCCTGCTCTCTTTAACTCTTCTGTAAAGTTCATCAATCAAATCCGCTCTTTTTTTCTCAAGCTCAAGTCTTTCGTCAAAATCTTCAGTCTGCGCTATAAGTTTTTTTAATCTCTTAATTTCTTCCGCCAACTCTTTTTTTGTCATCTGTGCTATATCCCTCATCTTTATATCTCCAACATTTTGTTTTCTAAAATTTTCAAATAAGGCTCTATCATGCACTCGGTAATAGGTCCTGCGCTTAAGCATTCTTCAAGTTCTTCGCTTAAATAAGGAAACTTCCTTATAATGGCTTTAATACTTATCTCACTAAGTCCCGCAGCAGTACAGCCGTCTTTTTGATATTGTTTCATATCTCTTAGAATAAGCCTTAATATTCCAAGCTGTTTTTTTGTAAAACAGTGTTTGTAAGCAGGAATTACTTTTTCGAAAATTTCAAATCTTTTGTTAATTTCTCCCGGGTTAAAACTTTCTATAGCTAACCCAGATATAATAGCTCTTTGATAATCTCTTATCATAACACCCATCCTTCCGGAAGACTTAGACTATTAAAATCAAGCGAGTAGGTAGGTGTTTCTTTTTCTCTTTTCTTTTCTTCTGCCTGCATAGCTACTTTTATACTCTCAAAGCCGTTGAAGAAGCTCTTAGGGTTAGGGAGTATCTTTTTGTAGAAGTTGTCTTCTTTTGCAAATTCAATAACTTTTTTTATATCTTCTAAAGAGTATTTCTTAGAATATTCACTTAGTTTGTTTTCGTAGATAACTCTCTTAGCATAAGAGAAGTTTAGTTTTTCTTCTAAGAAGAAATCTCTTATAAGACTTACTAAGTCTAAGAGAGTTAATTTTTGTTTAGAAGATTCTTTTTCTTCTTTTATATTATTGTCTTTTGGTAGTGTATTATTGTGGGGTGCATTTTTTGCAGGGGGTGGGGGTGCATTTTTTGCAGGGGATGATATTTTCTGACCCCCGTCATTTTTTGCAGGGGGTGTTAAACGATATACGCTAAATTTTCCTGAGTTTTCTTTTCGTTCAACAAGTTCTAATTCAATTAATTTTTTTATAGATTTTCTTATAGTTCTTTCATCTTTTATACCTGTAATTTTTTGAAATTGTGATATACTTATACCGTCAAATTCTTTATTCCATCCTTTTGTTTTTCTGATAATTACTAAAAGTATTTTTAAATCGTTTCCGTTTAGCTTATCTAAATATTCATCAACTAAATCATTTGGGATTTGAAAAGAATTAACTTCAAACATCTTTAACCCCTTTTATGTTATAATTCACGCTATAAACTCTCGAAGAGGTCCTTGAACCCTCTTCTTTTATACGGTCTATGATTTTTATTAATCCTGCGTTTCTTAATTCAGTTAATCTACCGCTAATTGTGTGATAGGGTTTTTTTAATTTACTTGCTATTTCTTTACCCGTAGCTCTCCCGAGTTCTAATAGCTTAAAATATACTTCCTGCTGTCTTTTTGTTAAAACACCTGATTTTTTTAGGTATTCGTATGCCTCAAGTGAAGTTTCAGCCATATTACGCATGTGTTACCCCTTCAAGATTTAAGATTTCATCAGTTGAAATATTTAAAACTTTAGCTATTTTTGCAATCCATGCTGCAGGTATTCTTCGATTATCTACGCTCAAATATTGATAAAATAAATCCTCATTAATTCCTGCTTCTGCAATAACATCTTTTGATTTTCTGCCGCTTTTTTTAATCACGTTTTTTAGATTTTGTTTTATTATTAAATTTTCATTCATATTTCTCCTTTTTGTAAACGTTTTCTGTATTTTAGCATTTTGCTAACTTTGTGTCAAGCTAAAATTAGCATTTTGTTACTTAACATTATGCTAAACTTTTATTAAATATTTCCGATTTTTAAGTAAAGGATTTAAAATGAATTTTGCAGAAAGACTTGAAAAAGCTTTAAAAGATATAGGAAAAACACAAAAAGATTTAGCTGAATATTTAGAAGTCCCAGCGGGAACTATATCAACATGGAAAAAAAGAAATTCTATTGGTAAAAAATATTTAAATGAAGTAGCTAAATTTTTAAATGTTTCAACTGATTATTTATTAGGTTTTGAAGATGAGAAAATCCCCGTAACCCGTTATCTGCCTATAATAGGAGAAGCAAGCTGCGGCGTTCCGACAAATCACTTCTATCAGGATGCCGAATATGAAATGTATCCTATACCTGAGCATTTATACAAAGAAGGTAGATATTATGTAAAAGCGGTAGGCGATAGTATGCTACCGAAAATAAAAGAAGGGGATATTGTTTTATGTGATAAAGAAGCGTATATCGATAACGGCAGCATAGTACATTATACGATAAACGGAAGCGAAAGCGGTATAAAGAAAGTGATAATGGATGAGAAAGGAAATCCTGTAATGCTTATGCCTCTAAACGACAAATATCCGCCTATTGCTATAAAAGAAGGGGATGAAGTGAGGATGGCTAAGTGCTTGGAAGTTACGAGTAAATTATAATTATTCAAACATTTTTGCAGCTGCAATAATTTTGTCTTTATATTTAAATATTTCGTTTAGATTTTCTAATAAAATTTTCTCACTTTCTTTTTCACCTGTTCTTATTTCTAAATATTTTTTTGATGTATTAAAATGCAGTCTAATTATCCATTTCAGTTTATTATTATCTACTAAAATTCCAAAATAACTTTTTGTATCACGATAATCAATCCTGTTAACATCAAAATTTTCAGCTAATATTGATTTAATAATATAAAAACCGTTAAGTTCTTCTTCTGTTGTTACAATCCCATTATTATTTTCTTCTTCAAAATTTTCTTCGTTTTCTTCATTAAGTTTTGTTGTTAAATTTGTGATTTTTTCAGACACTAAATCCATAATAACTTCATTTAAAGCCCTTTTTGTATATTCCCTGAACTCTTCAATAACACTATGTCTAAGTGGTTTATTAATAAGCTGTGAAGCAAAAAGTTTTACAAAATCATCGCTTGGATTTTTTAGATTTTCTCTAAAAATATCTTTAATGCCGTTTATATATTTTTTAGTTCCCGCTAAACTTAATATATTATCTATGTCCAAATTCTCATATTTAAACTTTTCAAGCTCTTTTATGTCCCTGTCTTTTAATTTTAATAAATTTATAGTTAAAAAAGGTTTTTTATCCATTACATTTGGTTTTTCGAGGTCTGAATAAAATCTGTATTCTATTCCATTTGTAAGTATTCCAAATTTACAGTCTGTAACAGTAAAATATCTTTCAAGTTGTGTTTTATGTCTATCTAAAGGCTCTGTGTGAGGTTTTGCTTCTATTAAGATTAACGGTTTATCGTTATGCATAATAGCATAATCAACTTTTTCTCCTTTTTTACGTCCAATATCAGCTGTAAATTCAGGAACCACAATCGTAGGGTCAAACACATCATATCCTAATATATTTAAAAAGGGCATTATAAAAGACGTTTTTGTAGCCTCTTCAGTTACAACTTTATCTTTTAAGCTTTCAATTCGCTCAGATAATTTTTGAATTTGTAAAGAAAAATCAGCCATCCTTTCTCCTTTTTTATCTCTTTTTTCACATTATATCATAACATAATTTAGCATTTTGCTAAAAATATATTGACATTAAGTTAGCATTTTGCTAAAATAGTACTAACAAAACACCCGAACGGGTTAAGAGATATTTGAAAACACAGCCCCCGCCGAGCCACGGGGGTGATAAATAAGCCGGACGAGGCAGGGTTAAAGTCCGGTAGCCGTTTTACGTGAGGGCGGATAATTCCTTGATACCCCTTTTTATCCTTTCTTCCGCCCTCGCGTAAGACGGTAAGGGTTACGGATTCGTGGCCGCCGTTGTCTTAAAAAGGAGTAAAAATGACACCTTTAACTAAAAAATACCGAGCAAAACTAAAAGTGGCAATTATAAAACAGAATGCAAGGAGAAAAAATGGACATACTTATCGCGTGTGTGTTAGTGTCGGCACTTATCGCACCATATGCTTTACTAAAAGCATTTGAGATAGCGCAGAGAAAGAAAAACAAACGCTGGAGCAAGGATAATGCGGATGTTGTAGATAACTGGAAATTTCCGAGCAACTATTAAAGGGAAAAAATGAAAGGACCTAAAATGAGTGTAATTATAACCTTAAATAGCAATGAAAAAGAAGATTTGAGGTTTGTACTTCAAATTGCTTTAAGCGTAATTAAAGAAATGAAAATTAAACCTGGAGACAACATGGAAAATACAATTAAAAAAATACTAGAAAAAATCAGTCCGGAAGAACAAAAAAGGACTGACAATGAAAAATAAGCAAGAAAATTCTAACAAAAAAAAGCAAAAAAGACAACTAAAAGCGCCTGAACTTGAAAAGGCAATAAAACGTGAAGCGGAGTTATTTAGAAGCAGAAGTTGGAGAATACAAAGTCAAGACGGTTTTTATAATATTTAAGGAGCGAATATGGATTTAGCAGTATTACAAAAAAAACACACACGTTTAGAGATTGTAGCGTCTGACGAAGTCGGAGCAGTGCTTGAATACAAGGCGCAGGAACTGCAAGAGAAAGGTTTGCCCGTAGAAGCTGGGCTTGCGGATTATATTGCGTTTGGGCTACAAAATATCGAAGATGAAATTGAAAAATTAAAAAATTATAAAAAAGCGATTGATGAAAAAATAAAAGAGATGCAGGAACAAAAAGCGAAGGTGAGTGAAAAAGTCGCCGAGTGGCTTGAAGCTAACGGAATAGATAAATTAAAAGGGACTTATATATCCTCAATTACGATTAAACCTGAAAAACCGTCTGAAATCAAAAAGAAAATAATCAGGGATATAAGTGATGAGGAATTATTAAATATGGGATTAGCGCATTATGAGGAATACTCTACAAAACCCATACCTAAACAGGTAAAAATAAACAAAAAAAGGAAAAAAGATGAGCAAAGAATTGAATATTTATCAGAAACTAAATAATTTTAGAATGGCGGTTGAGGGGCTTAGAAAAGACAAAAAAGGCTACGGGTATAAATACGCTGATATTAATCAGGTTATAAAGGTTATAACCCAGCCTTTAAGCGATGTGGGACTTATTGATGTGGATACGGTTGAAATAGATGAAAACGGACAGGCTTGGCTAAGAACAGATTTAATCGATATTGATAATCCTGAAAGTAAACTTTCAATAAAAAGTCCCCTTTTGCTAAAAGACCCAAGCAATCCTCAGGCACTTGGGAGTGCCCTCACTTACAACCGCCGCTATAACCGGGTTACACTTTTAGGGCTTGAACAGGAAGATGATGACGGAAATGCTGCAGCGGGAAGAACTGCCCCACAACAAAACTATCCAAAGCCCAAACACCAGCCACAAGATGTTAAAAAAGAATTTTTAGCATTTATAGTGAATGAAGGAATAGATAAAAATCATTTAGGTGATTTTACAAACTGGATGAGAAGTATGGGATATGAGCTTACGGATGATAAAGTAAAAGAGGGGCTATTAAAACAAGATGTTAAGCTAAAACAAATGATAAGACATTATTTGGACGAAACACAGGCGGTTAATGCAATGGGCGGATAATGAAAATATCACAAAACTTTAACCGCTTTTATCACGCCCAGCTGCGGGAGTTTTTCCTAAAAGCCCCGTTAAAATTAAAAGTTGAGGGTTTTGGGATGCTGTATATTCAGGGGCTTACTTTTTACAGCTTCAAGCAGCTTTTAAAAATCGTTAATTTAGATTACCCCCGCAACGATAACGGCTACCCTATTTCTACAAGAGATATAAATAACGCCGAACTCGTGCAGCATATCGAGTTTATTTTTAAGTTAGCGGGGCAAAACGGTATAGAAATGAGTGTAATTAAGCAAGAGTGGGAAATGTTATTAAGGAGATGTAAAAATGAGAGCTAATTTTCTAAAAGCATTAGCAATAGCATTTAACGATATATTTGCTGACAATTTCATAATCCCGGCTACAAATTACAATAAGCCAAATTTTAAAAAATCAAAAAACAGACCTTTTACAAAAGGCAAAAGACAAAGCTCACTTAAAGAAAGAAGTAACAGACGAAAGGCAAAAAGGTTTTGAAATGAAAAGAGTTGAAGAACTATATACGTTAAGAACGGTTTTAAAAGATGAACTTGCATTTTTACCTTCAGACGAAAAATGCGGTTGTGTAGACAGAATTTCAAAATCCTTAAAAAGAGTGTTGAGAGTTGTAAATAAATTGATACCGCCATCAGAAAAATATGATTCTTATACAATAAAAAGAGCGATATTCAAAGAGTTTAGAGATAAATCTTATCTTTGTGATGAAGTATCAATTAAAAGACAAAGATTTGATGTTCTAGTTGTCGAAAGATTTTCCAAGAATAACCGTATTATCGGGTTTGAAATTAAAACGTCGCTTTCTGATTTAAAACAGGACGTTAAATATGAAAATTATCTAAATAAGTGCAATGTTTTATATTTTGTGGTTCCTGCTGTATTTGAGAAAAAAGCTCTTAAAAAAATACAACAGTCTGAAAACAAAAAACATATCGGGTTATACATAATTGAGAACGGCGTATTACATTGCAAGAAAAAAGCCATCTCAAACAAAAAAGTATTCGACATTGACAAACTTATCTGGAAAATAGTTGAATCGGCTTATTTCAGATATGTATATTAATTTGAAAGGTTTAAAAATGTATAACAAAATAATATTAATCGGCAACCTAACCCGTGACGTGGAGCTTAAATATACCCCATCCGGGACTGCGATAGCTAACTTCGGGATTGCTACGAATAGGACATACAAAGATGCCTCCGGACAGCAAGAGCAGGAAGTTATGTTTATTGACGTTAAAGTTTTCGGACGTTCGGCTGAAATTGCAAATCAGTATTTGCATAAAGGAAGTAAGGTTTTAATCGAAGGGCGTTTGGCGTTAGAACAGTGGGTAGATAGAAACGGGCAAAAGCGCAGCAAGCACGTTGTAGTAGCCGAAAAAGTGCAGTTTATGGATACTAAATCAAGCAACGGTGAAGCAAATCAAGCCCGAGATTACGGGCAAAGTGCAAATTATGCACCTCAAACGTCAAACAACAATCAAGCAAATATACCGTCAATAGATATTAACGAAGATGAGATACCGTTTTAAAGGAGCATAAAATGCCTATTGAAATAGCTACAAAAGAAGATATAAAAGAAGCGGTTATGGGCGTAGTCCAGCCGCTTTTACAAAAAATAGAAGAGCTTAATAAAAAGCTCGAGTACGTAACAGATGAGTATTTTACGGAAGAAGAAGTGTGTAAAATTTTAAAGGTAAGTGGTTCAACACTACGCAGACTATACAAAAAAGGCAAAGCCCCAGCCCCTCGTAAAATAGGAATACAAAACAGGTGGCTAAAATCAGAAATTCTTAACTATCTTCATTCAGAATAAACTTCTCCCACCACTCTAAAAGTTTTCTTCTCTCTTCTAAAAAATCACTACGCATATAAGCTCTCGTTACCTTATTTCCTATTTTGTGCCCTAACTGAGCTTCTATAATCTCAGCATTAAACCCATGTTCGTGCATATATTTATAAGCAAAAGTCGCAAAAGAACTTCTAAATCCGTGCGTTGTGTGATTTTTATAACCCAAACGCTTTAAAATCATATTAAAGGTAGTATCACTCATTTGTATATCAGGGTGTTTTACATAAAAAATATACTTGCCTTTTTTAACTTCCTTTGCTTGTTTTAAAATATTCAAAAGCGTATCTGTTAAAGGTAGGCGATACTCTTCTCTCGTTTTTATAACTTCCTTAGGATAAACAATCATTCTCTTTTCAAAATCTACCCAATCCCATTCGAGCCCTCTCACATTTCCTTGCCTGAGAGCCGTTAAGATTAAAAATTTAAAAGCAAGCTTTACACTTATTGTTAAGTTATTAAGTCCCCAAATATCTCTCACCATTTTTTTAAATTCTTCTTCGTCTAAAATAGCCTTCATATGTTCTTCTTCTCGCTTAGGCACAACAGTATTAATGTCAATTTTTTCTAAAATGTTTATATCTGCATAATCGTGCATAAGCGCATATTTATATATCTGTTTTAAAAGCGTATAAACTCTCCTAGTTACTTCGTTTCTATCTCCTTTTTTTATAGAATTTACTTTAATGCTTGGTATTTTTTTAAGAACTTTTACAATGTCTTGCTTTTGTATTTTTTTAATTTCTTTGTTACCTAAAAAAGGTAAAACATAATGTTCTAGCCTTGCTTTGTTTATCTTATAATGCTTTTCACTCCATTCCTGTCTTTTAAACTCTAAAAACATATTTGCTACATCTTCTAAACTAACCCCTTCTTTTCTTATATCTATACCTAAATAAAGCTCCTTTTTAACCTTTGCTACATACTCCCTTGCATTTTTAAGGCTTACAATAGGATATTCGCCTATTGTATAAGTTTTATTCTTATATTTAAGTCGCCAAATTTTTTTACCGGTTGGACGGATTTCTAAATATAATCCTCCTCCGTCAAAGAGTTTATAAGGCTTATCTTTTGCTTTAGCATTTTTGATTTTTTTATCCGTTAAAGGTATAATTTGTTTTGACATAGTTACCCCTTTTTTTCTTTTGTTGCTCTTTAAGATATAATCTTACCCGAAAGTTACCCTAAAATAAAGGGTAACAATGAAACATATCGCAATAAACTGAAACAATAGAATCGATAAAACAACGGAAATAAGGAGAGTTTGAAAACACTTGAACGCAGATGAAACAATAAAAGTATGCCGACACCTCCACCATAAGTTCTCTTAAAAGCCCCGAAAATAGAGAGTTTATGGAGGAGATGAGGAAATAAATTACCCCTAAGTTACCCCAAAAGGTTTTTTTAATGGCTCAATATCATCCTCTTA
>Ga0256838_1001562_pt1 | contig 10598 bp, 8 predicted proteins | sample 4571419metaG_FD_185978 | JGI IMG/M metagenome (GOLD analysis project Ga0256838, IMG submission 185978) | Hydrothermal vent microbial communities from Guaymas Basin, Mexico - 4571-419 | ecosystem: Environmental > Aquatic > Marine > Hydrothermal vents | place: Mexico: Guaymas Basin | collected... | reverse complement strand
ATCGCGGGAGGAATATTGGGTTTCGCGCTCTCCATGAGCGGAATACCGGGACTCGGAGTCCTCGTCGGCCTGTCAATGTACCTGCCGATGCTCTACATCCTGCCCTACGGACTCGGCTGTATCGTCCACGAGATAACCAAGAGGAAGAAGGGCAACGAGTTCATAACCGAGAAGGTGCTTCCAGTGGCAGCTGGACTCATGGTCGGAGAGGCGGCTATGACGCTCCTCTTCGCGGTCCTGACCGTCATGGGAGTGCTCCACCCGTGAGGTGATGGAGATGAAGAAGCTCGTTGGAAACGTCCTGCTCACGGTAGGCCTCGTTGCCGGAGCGATAACCGCCGCCAGGATACCACCCATGTGGGGCGGCTTGGCCGTTTCCCTGGCCGTCATGGGGGTTGGCATCTTCCTCAGGCGCCAGGGTGCGAAGGAGGAGCTCCACAGGGCAGCCCAGAGCGGAACCGGCGGTGTTAGGGAGCTTGAGAGACTCCTCTCCGATGCCATCGGCAGAATTGAGAAGATAATGGACGCCCCGCGCGAGAAGGCCGTTGAGGAGCTCACCGGAATCCTTGAGGAGCTTGACGAGTTCGCCGAGAAGGCGCAGCCCCTCAGGATAGAGGGCCTCATGACCTACGGAACCATCATGAGCGTCTTCAGCAGGGGCGAGAGAGCCCTCAACAGGGCCTGGAGCGCCTTCGCGGACGGCTATGAAAACGAGGGGAGGAGATGCCTCCGCTACGGCTACGACGACCTCAAGGAGACCCTCAGCGCGGTCAAGGCGCTGAAGGTCTGAGCCCTTTCTTTTCTTCTCATGGCTATTCTATCACGTAGGTGTGCACCATGAGCCCGCCGTGGCCGATGAGGCGGTGGTGCTTGATATCAAAGCCGTTCTCCTCTATGGCTTTCTCTATCGCCCTCTTCTCCGTCGTTATGAAGACTCCGCGCTTCTCGAGAACCTTGGCGAGCTCGCTGAAAAAGTCCATGTAGAGCCTTGGAATGGCACTTTTGCGACCTATCTTCAGCCCGTAGGGGAGGTTGCTTACCGCGAAGTCAACGCTCTCGACGTACTCGCTCAGCCTGGTGGCGTCGCCGAGTATGAACTCTATCCGCTCCAGAACCCCCGCGGAGAGGGCGTTCATTTCCGCCCCGCGCAGGTGTTTTCTGTACTTCTCCAGGCCGATTATCCTTCCACCGTAGCCCCTCAGGGCCAGCTCTATAGGAATCGTACCGCTTCCGCAGAAGGGGTCTATGAAGGAACCGCCGTCCGGCTTTGCCAGCTCAATCAGTGCATTGGCTATGCTGGCCTTGAGATGGGCGGGATGGTCGTAAACCCTCCACGGCCTTTTATGGAGCGAGCTGTCGCCGGTAGTGTCTATCCCGAGGAAAAAGACCTCTCCTATCAGCTCGGCCCGGAATATGACCGCTGGGTGGTCGAGGTTCACCCTCGGCGTTCCGAAGCGTTCCAAACGCTCGAATATCGCCTTGCCGACGGTCTTGGATATATCGATGCTTGTAATTTTGTGTTCGCCCTTCCGAAAGCTCCTCACGGCGAAGCTCTCACTGGTCTTGACGTACCGCTCCACCGGGAGCCCCGAGACGAATTCTTCTATCTTCTTTAACGCCCTCTCGGGCTCTTCCTCGCCGATCCCCTCGAACCTCTCGCTCGCTATCTCGACTATTACGCGGTGAAGGAGCCTCGAACGCTCGTTCAAATAGGTTGAAACGCTCAGCTCCCTCTTCCGTCCTTTCTCGTCGGTGTAGAATGCCTCGCCGACCTCGGCGAGAACCCTCCCCTCGACGCCGAGCGGTTTCCCCTCCACCCGAAACGGAACTCCAATGCTTGAGAGCAGGCCCTCAAGTTCGGCCCTCGCTAAGTCCTCAATTCCCTGCGAAGTCGTCAGCAAAAGCCTCATACCGCATCACTCCATTATCGCAACTACGCCCTTCCACTTCTTCCCGAAGCACTCGCTCGCGAGGACGTGCTTCCCGGTCAGCTCCTCCAGGAGCTTTATCCCCCCGTCGCATTTCTTGAAGCCCGTCGCTATTCCGACGGTGAAGCCTTCTATCACCCTGACTCCGACGCGCTTCTGGTTGCCGAGCTTTTCCCTCAGCTCGTCCCCGTACTTCCACAGGATCCTCCTCGGGTCGAGGAGCAGATCATCCTCAATCCTGTCCAGGACGTCTTCGAAGTCCCAGGTGAACTCGCTCTTCTTCCCTTCCTCCTTCCCGAAGAGGGTAAAGCGACCGGTCTGCCACTCGCGGAGGAACCAGCGTGCGGTTTCCTCTAGGTCGACCTCTCCGCCCGACTTTATCAGACCCCTCTTCTCGCCTATCTTCCTTAGGACTTCCTCCTCGCTCTCAAACTTCTCTATTCCAAACTTCTCGGTTATCGCCTCCTTCCTCGTTTCGAGGATCCTGCCTATGAGCTTTAACGCGGGCTTCACGGGTTCGTCTATCTTGTCGGCCGGAAAGCCGCCTTTGATGACCAGCTCGTCGAAGTCGTCTATGGGGACGACCCCCGGTGAGTCCAGAAGCCATATCTTCTTGCTCAGCCTTATGAGCTGCTTTCCCTTAGTGTAGCCGGGTATTGGAGCAGTCCCAACGGCCCTCTTGCCCTTCAGGGTGTTGATTATCGTGCTCTTTCCAACGTTGGGGTAGCCTATGAGGGCCACCTTAACCTTCTCCTGCTCCTCGAGGAGTGGTCTCGCGAGCTTTTTGATCTCTTTCCGCAGGATTCCGGTTCCCTTCCTCTCCCTCGCGCTTATGAAGACGAGCGGTATCTCGCTCTTTCTCTTGTACTCCTCGGCCCATTCCTTTGGTACCAAATCCGCCTTGTTCATGACTATGAGGAGCGGCTTGCCCTCTTCCATGATAATGTTCTCAAGCTTTCTGTTCCTCGTTCCGATGGGGTCTCTCGCGTCGACGACCTCGACTACAACGTCCGCCTCATCTATTACCTCCCTCACCACTCTCCAGGCTTTCCTCGCCTTCATCTCGCACCACCGTTATCTCGAAGATGACCGTCCCACCGTCCGTGTAGGGCGGCCCTGGGTCGAGGCACTGAACGTACGCTTTCTCTCCCCTGCCAAGCCCTAGTTCGCTCGGCTTAATACCCTTTCGCAGCGCAACTATGTACGGCAGCAGCGATGCAAGGGCATGGGTGCACACCGCGTCGGTCTCCTCCAGGTTTATCGCCGGCCCTTCAATTACTATTCTGTCCCCCATGCGAAAAACTGGGCATTTCCCCCGAATTTCTATTACGCGGGCCTCAAGTTTCTCCATCCCCCTCACCGAAATCTAAATAAAGATTGAAGTTCAAAAAACTATTCGGCATGAGAAATTGTTTATGATAACGTTGATGGTGGTGCTCAACGTGTCCGAGGATATTGAGGCGAAGATTCGCCGTTTGAGGGAGCTGGGTAAAGCCAGCGCTGAACCGGAAGCCCCTAAGACCGCCGCTCCTCCGGTTAAGAAACCCCCAAAGAAGCCGCGCACTGTTGGGAGCATTAGGAAGCGTGAGAGAAGGAAGAGAATTCTCACCGGTGCCGCAATAATTCTTGTCGTTATTCTGATAATCTCCGTCGGTGCCTACGTCTATATGGAGAACCGTACCGCTCGGCAGCTCACCGATGAAAAGAACCAGAAACTCAGGGAAGTCTATACCTACTTCAAGGGCGACATTGTCAACGCGTCCAAGAACTGTACCTCCGGGCCGATAAAGACAAAGAACGAGCTCATAAACAGGATAAACGCCGCCCAGTCACTCGACGAGCTTGAGGCCATTGACGTTAAGGCGGCCTACGATCAGGCGGTGAGCGAGTACAGGGAGTGCCTTGCCAAGATAGAGCGCATGAAGTACGAGAAGGTCCTGAACCAGACCAAGGCCGAGAAGATAAGGGATATAGAGACCGAGTTCCAGAGCATACTCGCAATGCCGCTCCCCGACGACCTCAGGACGAAGGTAGTGGACTCGATGAAGAGCCTCGAGGAGCAGGTCATGAGTGCGAAGACCATTGAGCAGGTCAACTCCGTTAACGCCGCACCGTATCTCCTCGAACTCTGGAGGGACTATTACTACTACAGGGTCGACATCATACCCGGTCAGGAGGTCATCCTCGAGAGGGGCAACATCAAGAGGATAGTCAGCAAGTCGGACGCCAAAGCAATCCTCGGTGGAATCCTCGACTACAGGGAGCTCATGGAGTACAACGTCTACAAGGTCGAGTACGTTGACATCGCGCTCGTCCTCACGAGGGACAGGATAAACGGAGCCTTCCTCGCTCCGGGAGACAAGGTCATGGTCTTCGCCAAGAACGCCACGGACTCGCCGTTCATGGAGATAGCCAACGAGGGCTATGTCCAGCTCGTCCTCCTTCCGACCGACGCAGGAGTCATCTCGGTTGACGAGGCCCAGAGCCAGAGCAGCTCATCGAGCGCGTCATCCAGCACCCAGTACAGCGAGGACCACTCGACCACCTACAGCCCCGGAGACTCCACAATAAGTGACGGCCAGAGCACGAGCGACACCTATACCAACACCCAGAGCACCAGCCAGAGCGCCTCCGCCAGCTACAGCTACTCCGTTGACCTCACCGAGATACTCAAGGCCATAGCGGCCGGAAAGATACAGGCCAGCGACGAGGTCAAGGAGCAGCTCAGGGCCTACGGCTGGGAGATAGTCGATCTCGAGAAGGAGTCCGGAATGCTCGTGCTCAAACCGGACGCCCAGTTCCTCGTGATCATAAGGGTGCCCTCGATCTTCGTGCCCGACATACTATCCAACCAGCAGTACCTGTACATAGCCAAGATTGCGACCTGAGGTGGTGGGCATGAAACGCCTCGTAGCGACCCTCTTTATTCTTTTGTTAGCTTCTTCTCTGGTTAGTGCAGAGACCTACACCCTCCCCGGCGAGACCCCGGATAAGAAGCCCTACAACAACATAGGCATTCTTGGGGAGGTTATGGTTGATCTCAACGTCACGATAGTCAACACAGCTCCCTTCCCCAAGTTCGTCATAGTCAACCCAAGGTATGATTTTCACGTCTTCAGGCTCTCCGGCGATGAGTGGATGACCTCCTTCCGCGTGAACGGTGTCTCCTACCACGTCCCCTCCCGCTTGGACAGGACGTCCCTTAACTACTACATCGGCTTCTGGGTCATGCCCTACGAAACGGTCGTCGTGAACTTCAGGATACCCTACAACAACTCCTACCTGCTCCAGACCGCGGACTATCAGTCGGTCTGCGGCGACTCCGCTAAAATAACCAACGTGACCTACTACGTCATTAACGGAAGCCTCCAATACGGCGGTCACATCGAGGTTCCGGATGACATCTCCATACTCAGCTGCGGTGTCATGTACCCCCAGCTGGTGAACACTCCCAAGATAATCTCCACGAGGGCAATGTTTCCGATGAACGACGGGCACATAAAGGTCCTCAAGTACGAGGGAACCGTCACCTTCCGCCTCACCAACGCCCCCAACAGGGCCGGCGTTTTCAACACCTTCTTCGCAGCCTCAATACCGGTCATATTCAAGGACGCGAGGGTGTACAACTTCACTCCCAACTACACCATGACCTACCGCGAGTACATGGACGAGTTCGTGTGGAGGTACAAGGGACTCAACCCGCCGGAGAAGAGCCAGCCCCAGCCCCTTCCCACCGTGCCCAACATGTTCCAGCTCTCGAACACCCTCCTCACGGGGGTCAGCGTGGGCACCCCTGAAATAGAACCCCCGAAGGAGGCTGGGCTCGACTTTCCGGTCTGGATAATATTCATGGGTGAGAGTGTTGAGATAAAATACCACGTCGAATGGACTGCTCAGGGGCGGTGAGAGTCTGTGTTCGACGAGAAGAAAAAGAAGAAAGAGGTCTCGTGGATCGATGAGATACTCAGCGGTGAGGATGACCTCCTTGAGAACATGCTTAACAGCGGGAAGAAGAAGGGGAAAAGGGAAAAGGAGGAGCTCCCCCTGCCGGGGAGTGGGGTAGGTATAGACCTGGAGGAAATCCTGAGCACCCCCACCACTCCGGAGGAGGCCGCCGAGAGCAGGCCCACCGGGGCGGATATACTGGGCGAGATACTGACCAAGGAGGAGCCCCTGGAGAGGCCGAAGCCCCGCCCCAAGCCCAGGCCCCCCTCCACCCTCCAGGACATACTGGGCTCCTCTGCAGGTGTTGAGGAGACGGCCTACGCCGGCAAGGCCGAGGTTCTGGACGCCTACGGCAATGTCCGCATCGTTAAAATAAAAGGTGAACCCGTCCCGATATACGAGATAAGGCTTCCCAAGCTCAGCAAAGATGAGGAGGAACTTTTCCTTAGGATAAAGGAGAGGGCCATAACCGAGCTCCAGCTCGACCCGAGTGCTTTCCCGAGCTTCGAGGAACGCAGGAGAGTTTTCCTGAACGCCGTCAGGAAGATGATAAAGGACGAGGCTCCCCACTTCTCGGAGGGCAGGATAGAGATTCTCGCCGATATGATAGTCCAGTCGATGGTGGGATACGGCAAGCTCGACCCCCTCGTTCGCGACGACAACCTCGAGGAGATAATGGTCATCGGAACGAATAGGCCCGTCTACGTCTGGCACAGGCGCTTCAACATGTGCAAGACCAACATAGTGTTCCCCGATGACAAAGAGATACTCAACATCATCGAGCGCATAGCGAGGGAAGTGGGCAGGAGGATAGACCAGCAGAGCCCGCTACTCGATGCACGCCTCCCGGACGGAAGCCGTGTCAACGCGACCATACCGCCGATAAGCCTCGACGGTCCGACCATAACCATCCGTAAGTTCAAGAAGGACCCGCTGACTATCATAGACCTCATCAAGTACGGCACCATGAACACTGACATAGCGGCCCTCCTCTGGATATTCGTCGACGGACTCGGCGTTAAGCCAGCCAACGTCCTCGTCGCGGGAGGAACGGGTTCGGGTAAGACCACCACTCTCAACTCGCTGGGAATGTTCATTCCGCCGAGCGAGCGCGTCATCACCATAGAGGACACCGCCGAGCTCCAGTTGCCCGTCGAGCACTGGATCAGGCTCGAGACGAGGCCGCCCAACGTTGAAGGCAAGGGTGAAATCACGATGGATGACCTCGTTAAAAACACCCTCCGTATGCGTCCTGATAGAATCATAGTCGGTGAGGTTCGTGGTCCGGAAGCTAGGACCATGTTCACGGCAATGAATACGGGACATAATGGGGCCCTCTACGACTTCTCGGTCATACAGATTTCTGACGGCAGGTTCGTGCTCATCGGTGACCTCATCGATGAACTCTTCGAGAAGTACTCGGACAGGGTTGAAACCTACAAGGATTTGGAGTACATAGTCCTCGATGAGGAGGACAGGTTCGAGGTAGTCAGCGTCGGCCCTGACCTGAATGCTGGAAAGCACATCGTTTCGAGGGTCTGGAGGAGAAAGGTAAGGCCCGGGGAGAAGCTTATCCGCGTGAGAACGAGGACAGGCAACGAGGTGATACTCACCAAGACCCACCCGTTTTTCGTCTTCTCCGATGGCGACGTCGTGAGAAAAGAGGCGGAGAAGCTGAAACCCGGCGATAGGGTCGCGGTGATGAGGAAACCTCCGAAGCCACCGCAGAGGAAGGCCCTCATAAGTCCTGAGGTTTACGCGGGGATGAGTGACTACTACCTCGTTCCCAACGGGGAGGGCCTCGTAAAGGTTCCGAACGACGGAATCCCGCCTGAAATGGCTCAATATTTAATCTCAGTCAACTCGAAGCCAGTGAGGATTGTCCGCGAGGTGGACGAGAAGCTCTCCTATACCGTTGGTGTAATCCTCGGCGACGGCTACATCTCCTCGAACGGCTACTACGTCTCGGCCACCTTCGACGACTCCTCCTACATGAACGCCTTCACCTCGGCCCTGTCGGAGTTCCTGCCGGAGAGCGAGCCAGAAATCAAAAGAAACGAGGGATACACCGTTGTGACCTACGGCTCGAAGATATTCGCCGAGTTCCTTCACAGGGCATTCAGAATCCCAAAGGGCAGGAAGGAGAACCTCGACGTGCCCGATTTGGTGCTGTCGAACGACGAACTTTTGAGGTACTTCATAGCGGGCCTCTTCGATGCCGATGGCTACGTTGACGAGAACGGCCCGGCCATAATCCTCACGACGAAGAGTGAGAACCTCGCGAGGAAGGTCTGGTACGCCCTTCAGAGGCTCGGGATAATAAGCACGGTCTCCCGCGTGAGGAACAAAGGCTACAAAGAGGGCGTAATCTTCAGGGTCGCCGTGAGGGGCGTTGGCGACCTCATCAGGTTCAACCGCTTGGTTCCGCTCAGGCACTCAATGAAGAAGGCGAGGCTTGAGGAGCTCATCAGGAAGTACAGACCTCACCGGGGAAAGAGGACCGACCGCGTTCCGATTTCGCCGTCAATGCTCGAACCCATAAGGAGGAGGCTCAACCTCAGGGTCTCCGAGCTTTCAAAGCTCGCCACCAGCCACGCTGGTGAGAAGGTTTCAGAAAGCCTTATACGCCACGTCGAGAAGGGCAGGGCGAAGGAGATAAGGCGCTCCGCTTTGAAGGGAATAGCCCTCGCCCTCCAGCAGGTGGCAAGGGATTTGAACGATGACGAGGCCTGGGTTCAGGCGAAGAGGCTTGAGCTTATCGCGGACGGCGACGTCTACTGGGACGAGGTCGTGAGCGTTGATGAGGTCGAGCCGGCGGAGCTTGGCATAGAGTACCTCTACGACCTCACCGTCGAGGAGGACCACAACTACGTGGCCAATGGAATCCTGGTCTCGAACTGTATGGGCACCATCCACTCCAACAGCGCCCGCGAGACAATAGTCCGTCTTGAGAGCCCGCCGATGAACGTCCCCAGGATTATGATCCCCGCTTTAGATATAATCCTTATGCAGGTAAGGTTCCACAGCAGGAAGAAGGGAACAATAAGGAGGATCACCGAGATAGCAGAGGTATCTGGCATAGAGGCCGAGAGCGTCCAGCTCAACAAGCTCTACAAGTACGACCCTGCGAAAGACGAGCTCGTCCCGACGGGAGTCCCGAGCAGAACCCTCAACGCCCTCGCCCACCACACGGGAATGAGTATATCCGAGTTGGAACTTGAGAGAGAGAAGAGGAAGATAATCCTCGAGTGGATGGTCGAGCAGGGCATCAGGAGCATAGACAAGGTCGGCCACTACATAAGGCAGTTCTACATTGATGAGGAGGCCCTTCTGAAGAAGATAGAAGCGGAAGGAAGCGCCGAAACGAGCAGGAAGGTTAAGAGCGTGCTGTGAGGGTGATAAGGGTGGGCGTAGTTAGGGCAATCACCGACTTTTTGGAGCGTTTGGGCGGCAAGACCATAGAGGTCGCCGAAATGCCGACCCGAAAGATACCCAAGGGTAAGTCGGTTCAGGAGAGGCTCAGGGCCCTCAAGGAGCTCCAGAAGGAGATTGAAACCGAGAAGACTGAAATCGAGAGGGAGAAGGAGATAGAGGAGATAATCGAGTGGAGGAAGAAGGAGATTCAGAAGCCATTTTCGGACAGGTTTGCCGAGGCCATCCTCCGCTACTTCAGGGGGCCTGTTGAGTCCCTGACGGCCTCTTTCAAGGGGCTCGACCAGGATCTCTACAGGGCCAGCATACTCACACCCCCCGACAGGTACGTTGCCCTCATGCTCGGAGTCGCCATCTTCGCCGGAATATTCGGCTTCATCTTCGCGTACCTCCTCTATCTTCCCCTTGACATGTCCGTTCTCGTTGGCCTCTTGGGCTTCGTGGGCGGCTTCCTCTACATGAGGCACTATCCAAAGATGGTCTGGAAGCGCAGGGTTGCGGAAGTTGAGAGGGCCATGCCCTACGCCCTCAGGCACATGGCCTCGCTCCTGAGTGCGGGCGTTGGTATATCCGAGGCCATACTATCGGTTGCCCGCGCCGACTACGGCGTCCTATCGGAAGAGTTTGAGCTCATACTCAGAGATATGAGGACCGGCTCGTCCTTCGAGGATGCGCTCACGAGGTTCGACGAGAAGATGGGCTCTGAGAACGTGAGCAGGGTCGTCAAGCAGATACTCAGGGCGGTAAAGTTCGGTGGAAACCTCTCCGAGATACTCTACAAGCTCGCCGAGGATTTCGCCTTTGAGTACAGGATGAAGCTCGTGGAGTACGTCCAGAGGGTCAACGGTATAGCCTTCATATACATGTTCCTGACGATAGTCATGCCAACGATGTTTGTCGTCGGAATACTCGCCGGTTCCGTCATGGCCAGGCAACTCATAATGCCCCCGGAGACGCTCGCGATAATACTGCTCTTCGCGTTCCCTGCGATATCGTTGATAATAGTTAACATGATCAAGAAGGGAGAGCCGAGGTGACCCCGATGCCCGGACTGTCATCAGTGTTCATATCCCTCATCGAGAAAGTCGTTCCGGAGAGGTGGATGAAGCGTTACGAAGTTTTCATCTATTCCGCCAACATAGGCTTCCTGGCGGCAGAGTACCTTGTCATCTCCCTTCTGATGGGGGTCATAGGCGCTCTCCTCCTCTACATGGTCTCCACCTGGGTCTACGCGCTCGTGGCCTTCCTCGCGGTGTTCCTCGGGATGGCCTTCGGCTACCCCTACTGGAGGAT
>Ga0256838_1001559_pt1 | contig 10619 bp, 10 predicted proteins | sample 4571419metaG_FD_185978 | JGI IMG/M metagenome (GOLD analysis project Ga0256838, IMG submission 185978) | Hydrothermal vent microbial communities from Guaymas Basin, Mexico - 4571-419 | ecosystem: Environmental > Aquatic > Marine > Hydrothermal vents | place: Mexico: Guaymas Basin | collected... | reverse complement strand
AATACCGACAGCACCCCTCTTCTTCAGCCTCCTAAACATGGCCTCTCACCTCCTCAAATAAATTTGGAAGGGAAATCACTGGAGCTCCATAACGGCCTCGGTGTAGGTGCTTGGAGTTGTGAACTCGATGACGCCGGGGGCACCGAACTCCGGGACGACCTGGCCGGTGATCTTGGTGCCCGGAGCGATACCGTAGACGTTGTTGGCGATGTCGGCGAAGACACCTTCGGTATCTCCTGTAGAGTACCCATTATTATCCTTGTCAAGCGCGCCAACGAGCACGGTGAGGACGAGGAGGTCACCCTGGTTGAGGGTCGGGTAGTCCTCGCTGAGGCTCTGGTCAGCGTCCTGGAGGACTATGATACCGAACTCCTTCTTGGGGTCATGATTAGTGTCCCAGAGCTTGCTCCAAGCCGTTAAACTCGTATCAAAGATGTCACTCTGAACCCCCTTAGTAAACGCCTCAAAACCTGAGGTGTCAGTCTTAACGTTGTACTTCAGAACAGCCTCCTTGCTTCCGTCGCTCAGGATGACCTTGGTGTTGCTGAGGTCGATGCCGGCAGAACCGGCGTTCGGGGAAACGTATATCGCGAGCTGCCTGATGTAGTCAAGCTCCACCTTGCCCGTTCCGGTGGTGAACGGGTCATCCGTCTTACCGACGACCCTCTCGACCTGTATGCCGCTTGCTACTTCTTGGGTGGTCTGCCTGCCGGTGCTGGAAGCCTTCTGCTGGAGGAAGCCGCTCGTGTTGATGAGGACTGCTGCAGCCACTGCCGCCACTAGAACCATCGCTATAAACACTATCAAAGTTCCAATACCAACCGCACCTCTTCTCGTCTTGGCCTTCATCAGCCATGCACCCCCTGGGGTTGTCTGCGTTGGAAGTTACGCCCGGAAAATATAAAGTCCTTTTTTGTTCTTAGTGGTGTAGGTGGTTGTGTAGGTGCATATGTAGCTGACCACCTCCCCGCCGCGAACGGCGAGGCTTGAAAAAGAGAAAAGTGATGCCCCTGAAGAGCCCCGGCTGCATATCCAATTTTTTGAGAATGGCCCGCCGCTTAATAAGTTGCAGCCAAACCGAATGAGCAGCTGCTGGAATGTGTACAATTTAACACCAAAAACGTTATATAGTATCCAATACAAATAGGGTATCGGTTGCTGACTGGAGAATCAATCCAGGGGGCCAGTAAAATCAGGGGGCTAAAGGCCGCAGAATAACAGCAGGGGTGGGGGAGAAATGGCTGTGAGGACAATGATAATTGACCCGCAGGTGTTGAGGTCCCTTCACAGGAGCGAACTCAGAAAGAGGATTCTTCTGTACCTTAACGAGATATACCCTTCAGCGACTTACCTTTCTGAGATCGCCAGGGTCGTTGGTTCGGACCCCTCCAACGTCCGCGGGGCCCTGGTAGGGCTGGGGAACAGGTACAACGGTGAGAGCTCTCTGGTTTACTTGGGCCTAGTCGAGGAAATAACCAACGGGGGCTTCAAGTACTACAGGCTCACCGAGTATGGCAGGCAGGTTGTGGAATACCTCAAGGAGTACTACAGGTATTACAGGAAGTTCATGTGAGGTGATTGGGATGGAGGACGTTAACAAACTCGTTGCAACGGTTGATTCAAACATCGAGCAGATGGTCAGGATGTCGATACTCCACGTGATACAGCTCGGCACCAAGCACGGTGTCTTCAAGGTTCTCTCGAAGGAGCCGACGTACCCAGAGGTCATTGATTCGCTTGAGATTCCCAACCGGGCGCTCTTGCGGGAGTTCGTTAACACCCTGAAGGCAATCGGTATAGTTGAAGAGCACGGAGGAAGGCTAAAGCTCAACGGGTTCTCCTACACGCTGAAGGTTCCCCAGGAGCACTACGACAGCCTCCTCACCGGCTGGGTCTCAACGCTTGAGGAGATATACCGGATGGTGGACTACGCCCTGATCACGCCCACCCACCCGCACGTCCTCATGGACTTCGACAAGGACGCCGACTTCTGGGACATACGCATGACGACGGACTTCGCCGAGCTGTACAGGAAGGTCATTTCCGTTGTGGCCGGTATCGGGCAGGGAATGAGCGTCCTCGACCTCGGCTGTGGTTCTGCCGCGCCGAGTTATTTCGGGAAGCTCGTGGGATACGAGGGTTTCTATACCGGTGTTGACTACTCCTCCGCGATACTGGAGATAGCAAGAAGCCGGGTGGAGGCAAAGAACCTTCCCGTGGATCTGAAAGAGCTTGACGTCCGTCTGATCCGCCCTGTAAACGAGTACGACGTGGCGGTTATCAGCTACCTCCTGGAGTACTTGAAACCCGAAGAATACGGCAGGGTGCTGAAAAGAACCCTCGAAGCCCTTAAGCCGGGCGGGCGGCTTGTGGTCCTTGAGCCGTTCAGGGAGAACTTTAAGCACATTGAAGCGCTTGAGTTCTTTGAAAGGCTAAACAAAGACTTTGTCGGGTTCCCTAGCAGAGGGGACATTGTACGGGCGATCGAGGAGAAGGGGTTCGACGTCTCAATAGAGCCACTTGGCAGGAGTATCCTAAGGGTGACCCTGATGCCCTGATTATTGTATTTTTTCTAAAAGGTTAGTATGGGGCGGGAAATCCATTGTAAATTTTCCAAGATGGTGGGGAGTGTAACTACACACGTACCTACACACAAGGGTTTTAGTTTCAAACACGAAATCAGAGGGGGGAAGAGATGGCGAGGATACTGATAGCCGACGACGCACTCTTTGCCAGGATACTGCTCAGAAAGATATTCACCGATGCGGGTCACGAGGTCGTTGGGGAAGTCTCCACGGGCAGGGAGGCCGTTGAGAAGTATGGAGAGCTTCGCCCGGATCTTGTGACCCTCGACATAATAATGCCCGATATGGACGGTATCACGGCCCTTAAAAAAATACTGGAAATTGATCCAAACGCCAGGATCATAATGATAACCTCCGTGGACAGCGATAAGAAACTGATCGAATGCATCGAGGCGGGTGCCTCCGGATACATTGTCAAGCCATTCGAACCCGTGGACGTGCTCAGGGAGGTCGAGAGAGTCCTGAAGGGCAGGGGTAAGGCCGGCCAGGGAAGTGAATCGTGAGCTGCACCCAATCCAGTGGTTCATCGGTACTATCGCCTGGCCGGCCTTCCTTTGGAGGTGAGACCATCGAGGTTGGGGGAGTGGACAGCTTCATACGGGAAGTCAGAGAAAAGATCGACGAGCTCGAATCCCTTTTCTCTGAACTTAGGAGGGAATCTGAGGGGGGAAATCTTGAAGGGCTCATCGAGAGCATGATCAGGAGTGCCCACACGATAAAGGGTATGGCGTCTCTGGCCGGGTTTTCAAAGCTCACTCAGGCCGCCCACTGGCTTGAGACTATTCTGGACATGATCCGCTCCGGGGACATCTCCGTTGATGACGACCTTCTTGAGGTCATATGGGATTTTATAGCAGCAATGGACACGCTGGTTCGTTCTATAGAGAGCTTCGGAGACGAGAGGGGTATTGAGCTGTCCCCTGCTATATCAAAGGCTACCGTCTACTTGAAGGAATCAACGAGAAAGGTTGGAAAGCTGCCCTCGCTGGCGTCCCTCTCCAGCAAAACAAAAACATATGACGTTGTGATTTATTTTGAAAATTTCCCCGAAAAAATTCCCGCATGGCTGTTTTCGGTTGTTTCTAAACTTCAGAAGGTCGCGAGTATTGTGGAGTCCGAGCCAGACATTAACGAGGTAATGGGGGGAAAAACCCAGCCGCCCAAGAGCATCAAGCTCAGGGTTGAGACTTCAATGGATCCAGAGAAGATCAGGGAGATTCTGAATTCGATAGATGGAGTTAGAAAGGCGGAGGTGCTCGTGGAGGGAAGTGAAAAGAGAAAGCAAAAGAAGATGGTACTCCTCCGGGTTTACCTAACTGAGGATGCCCCTTTTAAAGCTGCACGTGCTTTACTAGTCCTCAGGGACATTGAGCAAATGTCCAAGGTGCTTTCAATAATGCCGGCCAGGGAAGAGATAAAGAAGGGGATCCTGCTTGAAGACCGGTTTTTTGAAGCCCTCATAGAGGCTGAAGATCCAGAGGTGGTTAGAAAAGCCATCCTGGAGCACCCAGGCGTTGAAAAAGTGGACGTTTCAGTAAACACAGCCTGTACCCCTGCACAATCTAAAGGTGGTTCGTTTCCTGAAAGTCCCCCCAGTAAAAAGCCCAGCGTTTTTGCTGGATCCAACCGGAGGACGGTTCCGGTCGATGTATCCCTGCTGGACGGCCTGCTGTATTCGATGGGTGAGCTAATTGCAGTTGGGGAGTGGTTGGAAAGTCTGGCTGCCGGCGGCCCGAACCCGGATGAACTCGCGAGATTAAACGAGAAGTTTACGGCGATTCTGTCGAGGTTGAGGAAGATCATAACATCCCTTAGGGTCGTGGACTTAAGGGAGAAAGTGAACGGGTTCATACCCCACGTTACAAAGCTTGCAAAGGAGACGGGGAAGGAAGTTGAGGTCATCGTCAGGGAGGAGAGCGTTGCAGTTGACAGAAGTGTCGCGATGGTCATCTGGGAGGCCCTGGTTCACATACTAAGAAACGCGGTCGTCCACGGCATTGAAATGCCCAGGGAACGGATTAGGGCGGGAAAACCCCCAACGGGCGTTATAGAGATAGATATCGTCCCACACCCTGACTACGTCGAGGTAAGTGTCAGGGACGACGGGCGGGGTATTGATGTTGAGGAGGTAAAGAAACGGGCGGTTGAGAGGGGCATCATAACGCCTGAAGAAGCCCAAAAACTGTCGAGAAAAGAGGCCCTCCTGCTGATATTTAAGCCTGGGATAAGCACCGCGGGTGCGGTCTCTGAGAGAAGCGGCAGGGGGTTCGGGCTGAACGTTGTCATGGAATCGATCCGGGAGCTCCACGGAAGCGTTCACGTGAGCAGCGAAGAGGGCAGGGGGACGGTCGTGACACTCAGGGTTCCCGCCGACGTTCTCCTCCTCCCGGTTTATATCGTGGAAGTGGGTGGCAAGAAGTACGCCATCCCCTCTCTGGGGATCACTGGGAGGGTTAAACTAAAGGCCGAGAGCGTGAGAAATGTCGGCGGGATATACGTTGCGGCGGCCGAATCGGGGATCTTTCCCGCGGTTCTGCTCCATGATGTTGTGGAGAAGTTCACTCCGCCGCCTGAGGGTGACCTTGAGGGCCTGCTCTTCCAGCTGGATCGCGAGGGCGTGGAAAAAGCTCTCGTGCTCGCTGACAGTGTCCTCGGAAGGAGGGACGTTGTCGTGAGATCGCTCCGCTCGCTGGTTCCGTTCAGAGACTCTCTGGACAGAGACGTGTTTACCGGAGTGGCCGTACTCGGTGGGAGGGAACCGGTTCCTGTTATAGACCTTATCCACCTGATGGAGGTGTTGCTTGGTGGTAAAGGCTGACATCATGGGGAGCCTGTTTGAGAGGGCCCTTAGGGATATTCTTGTTAAAATAGATCCAAACGGCAAGATTAAACTCTCCAAGTTTAAGGTCATTTGTCCAAGAAGCATGGTCATCAGGGCCCTTTTAGAGGGTGTCCACCTTGTGGGCTTTGGAATTGGGGAGGAGCCTGAGCTCATAATGGCTTTCGACTTCGAGGATTCCTCCAGTGTCATTGCTCGTCTACTTAAGTTGAATAAAATAGAGACCCTTGAGGCATACGACATCGAGGAGTTTATAGACTCCCTTCTCCGGGAGATGGGGAACGTTATCGCGGGGCAGTTTGCCAGCTGGCTATCCAACTTTCTGGGCGAGGATCTCCTCCCAAGTCCCCCCTTCTCCATAAAGACCGTGATGCAGCTTGAGCGCATCCTTTTCCATATGGATAGTGAGATGAAGGTGCCGGTCTTCGTTGGCGTTGTGAACGGGGACTTGGAGGGCAGGATGAAGGTTTACATAATTCCGTCGCCTGACTTCATAAGGAAGATCGAGAGTGACCCGTCGATCGGAAGGAGGCTCTCCAACAAAAACAGTCACTTCAGGGGGAGGAGAGAATATGTTCGCTGAGCTAAGGGCCCGGATTGCGGAGGTTGTAGGGGGTGAAGAACTCCGAGACCGGGAAGCTCTTCTGGCCCTCAGCCATGATGGTCTCTCGGTGAGGTTTTTGGACGAAAAGGCCGGTGAAGACTTTTTCTCCTTTGGGGCCCTTGAGGATCTGGGGTTTCCTTCCCCGCTCCGGCGGGACGGGCCAAACTTCACAATGCGCTTCTCCAGAGATCGGATCCTTATCCTGAGCATTGGGGACAATCCGCTGATCTACGACAGGGAAAAGTTCGAGGTCTTCGTTCACAGGATCTTCGTTGAGCTCCTGAACGGGGTTCCCGTTCTTCTGAGAGAGGCCGGAACTTCATGGAAAACCTCCCACTTGAGGATAATAGGGCCAGGAAAACTTCTGCTAGTTGGGGGGGAGGGAGAGCCTGTGCTAAGCTTCTCTTCAGTTACCGAAGCGAAGCCCGGTGAAAATGCCGTTTGGAGGCTTAAATTCCATCTGCCGGGCGGTGTAAGGTGGTTTGAGGTCAAGATCCAGGATCGGAGGGTCAGGCTTTTCGTCCTCCGTTACCTCCAGCGGTTTTCTAGAGCGAGCTGGGGTTACCTCGTTGAGCTTTCGAGGGAGTTTCCTGGGCTTGAAAGGGAACTTCATGTTCCAGAGCTCGAACCGGTTGAGAGGGAAGTTCTCGGTGCCCTCGTAGCGGGAGTTGATCCCCTTGATGTCCCTGGTGTGCTGAGAATGGACGTCGTAACGGTTGAAAAAACCTACGACAGCTTGATAAAGAAAGGGTTCCTAAAGATCATTGGCGTAAGGAAGATAGTGGAACCGACTCCACTGGCGAAGAAAGTTAAATGGGGAGGTGACGAAGAATGAGACTGCAGGCGATTGCTCTGGCCGCGATAATTGTGTTAAGCATGTCGTTTGGGCCAGTTCTCGCTGGGGAAGGTCCGGTCCTCTTTAAGGGTTCGGTTGGGGAGGACATTCAGTACCAGAAGAGCATAGAGGCGGTTGCGATTTCAAACGGTACCGTCTATGCCTCCTGTGATTATAGAATGGTGGTGGGGGATGAACTTCTCTCGATCTATTATCTCGGCGTCATGGCCGCTTACTCCACCAACGGAAGCAGACTCTGGGTGAACGATTCCGGCTACGTGGTTAAAATCCAGCCCCTCGATAACGGTATCCTCGTGGGGGGGTTGGGGGGATTCGTGTTCTTCGATAAGGAGGGCCATGTAAGGGCGAACTTCCCGACTCTTAACAAGCTCTATGACTTCGCAATGAGAAACGGTTACGTCTACGGGATAGATGGGGACGTATGGTACTCCAACGGTACGTTCAGCAGCTCCGGCGAGGTCTTTAAAGCCAAACTCCTTGAAAACGGAAGCGTATCAACCGAGGATGGCTGGAAGCTTGGGCTTCCCACGATGCCAGGGCGGGTGAGGCTTGGGGACATTATCTACGTTGGTTCAGGTTTCCCCTCCGGTTACTCCGCTAAGTACCAGTTCGGTGCCATCTACGGCGTTTCCTACGATGGCGAGCTGCTCTGGAACGTCAGCACTGGCTGGTGGGTCAGGGATCTTGAGCTGTGGAAGGGCAACGCCATAGCCGGGACTGGGTTCAACAACACGAAGGGCTACATCCTCATGGTGGACAAGGATGGTAGAGTGCTCTGGAATGAGAGCACGTTCTTCGTCGAGGATCTCCTTGTCGTTAACGACACCCTTTACGTTTCCGGCTTTGATGGGGAAAAGGGAAAGGTTGCCGCATATGACCTGAATGATAAAAAACTTCTCTGGAGCCGGGACTTTCCGTACAGGGCCAAGCCCCTCGCCTACGGAAGTGGAAAACTGGTCGTGGGCACCGGAAAGTTTGAGAGCCGGAAAGAGGGCAACGTGACGAAGGTTTACAGTGAGGGAGGGCTTTACGTCCTAGATCCCAGCGACGGAGAGGTACTATGGGAGGATCAGGGAATGGGCTACGTTAGAAGCCTTGCCGTCCAGGGTAACCTAGTGGCCGTGGGGACGGGCAGTTCTTACTTCTACGTCCTGGATCTGTCCAGGATAAAAGAATCAAGGGGGATCTGTGGGCCTGCGTTCATCGTTTTCCTGACCCTGCTGGTGGCCGCGGTGGTGAGAGGTGGTCTCCATGGAGGAAGAGCTGGACGTTAGGGAGGTGCTTGCAACCGGTGAGAGACTTGACGAGCTCATAGTCCGCGCTTCGTACGACAGGGGGATACTTAATGAAGTTATTAAGTACCTAGACGATGACCTGTGGATAGTCCAGAAAAACGCACTGATCGTCATAATGAACGTCATCGAAGAATACGGGGAACTAATGGAGCCCCTGGTCAGGAAGCTGCTCGTAATGGTGCGGAAAAGCGAAGCGGTTCCTCTGACACTGGAGATCGCGAGGACGATTGGCCTCATCTCCAAAATCAAGCCAGAGCTCATTCAGGGCATGGTTCCAGTGATTCTGGCCAACTACCGCATTGGCGATCCAAAAATCCGGATAAATATGGCCTACATAATCGAGGAGATCATGAGGAACAACCCCAAGCTTCTTGGCAACATCGTCCGTGAAATCGCATCGATGCTAACGTCCCCGGATGAAATGGATCGCCTCGTGGCCCTCAACTTTATTTCAGCACTCGCTGACAACCACACCCGCTACGTTACCCCCTTCCTTCCCAGGCTCCTTTCTTTACTCTATGACAAAAACGAGATAGTCAGGGTAAGTGTAATCGAGACGCTGACGGAGCTTGCCCTCAAGAACCCCAAGTTCAGGAAGATAATAAAGGCCAAGCTTCAGGAACTCGAAGACAGGAGCGAAATAGTAAGGGAGAAGGTCAAGGAAGGGCTTACAAAAATAGCGCTCGCGGAGTCGGAGGAAGGAGGCGAGGCGGCCGATCAGGCTTCTACACCGCCCTGATCCTGTGTTTTCGCCCGTCTCGCCTTTTTCTCCCGTAGGTATGGGTACCTCATTATATGGCCGCATTCAAGGCACTTGACGACAACGTGGGGATACGGTTTGCTCCTCAGCCTGACCCGTGCGTTGACGCCGGGGACTAGAAATGAGTGGCATTTCTTGCAGTAGCGCCTCTTCCATTTTTTTGGGAGCCTTATCTTGGCCTTCTGCTGGACGGCAAGTGCTATTTCGACGTACCTGTTGGCCAGTTCTCTGCTGTATGGGAAGGCCCTCTCCGCCATCGTGAACAGCGTCTCCACCCTTTCTCTGGCAATCCTCTTCTTTTCCCTCTGTTCCTTCCCGCGAATTATCCACTTCCTTCCCATCCCGATCACCGAACGAGCTTTAGTACTCCCGCTGAGGGCTCGTAGATGTAGCCTTCTCTGATGAGCGTCTCAATAACCTGCTCAGCGGAGTTCTCTGAGAACCCCGCCCGGAGCAGCTCTCCCTTGAAGGCCCCCCTTGTGACTTCCCCTGTAAAGGTCGTTGAGGCTATGTCCCTGAAGAGCTGGAGTGCTTTTGCCGTCCTGCGGTCCTTTGGCACGTACCCCTTATAGAGTTTTATCAGGCGCTGAAGTTCGCTCTGGGGGAGGGCAGAGAGGACTGCCATCCAGTCGTTCAATATTTCGTCGTTGAGCGTTTTCACGTTCCTGATGTGGCTTTTTCTAAGTTCTCCTTCAAACCGGGCCATCGAGCCCAGGAGTCTAAGGCTCAGCTCATAGCGTGTTCCGACGTCAAAAACACTTCCTGGAATCGTGAGCACGTCGAAGAGCCATCCGTACTCGTTCCTCTTCTCCATCAGCCAGTCTTCAAACTGCCTCTGGAACGTTTTTCCAAGTCCATGAGAGGTCGAGAGGGCGGTCACCTTCTCCCGTTCTAGGAAGACCGTGACGATGAGGTTTGGAAGGTACCCCTTTAACAGGGACTCTTTGTCCAGATACGGGCGTTCGTCCTCCTCGGGAATGAAAACAAACGGGGTCTCAGCTCTGCTGCTTAGGTTGTCTGTTGGGTCTGCCTTTTTTGGAAGTGCAAGCATTCCTACTACCTTTTTTGTCGTGATCATCCTTTCGGCGGCTTTGCTGATCCTTGCGGGGGTTTTTGGGACGTAGTACCTCACACAAGTCCTGTTCGGGTCGAAGATCTTGAAATCAATATCGAGGAACTCATCTTCAAAGGTACCTTTCTGTCCCTTCCTGAACCTCAGCTCCTCCGGCAGGTTGGTGTAAACGAACTTGAGTATCCTCCAGAGGGCCAGGAGAGAGCTTTCTCTGCCCCTCTGCCCGAGGATTGAAAGCTCATACCCTTCACTCCATCCCCTTGGGGACTCGAGTACGGGGGGTGACCCATAGAGAGAGTAGATAAGGCCCAGCTGGAACTCCCGGTTGGTATATATCGAGCCTTCGATGAGCTCCTGAACCTCGGAGGGGCTGAGGGCCAAATTGCGGTATTCCTTCCAGTAGTCGGAGTACTCGGCACTCCTGAGCGAGAGGGCCCTGAGCATTCGGAGGTTGCCCAGGGGATATGAATCGAGTATGCCCCTGACCTCAACGTACGACCCTGAGAGCAGCTTTTCGCTTATTCTGGTCTCAGGCCCTATTCTTACAACTACGTAAGGCCTTGGGGCCCTGGACGGAAGGCGTCTAAGGTCACTTGGGCTTAGGGCGG
>Ga0256838_1001557_pt1 | contig 10627 bp, 9 predicted proteins | sample 4571419metaG_FD_185978 | JGI IMG/M metagenome (GOLD analysis project Ga0256838, IMG submission 185978) | Hydrothermal vent microbial communities from Guaymas Basin, Mexico - 4571-419 | ecosystem: Environmental > Aquatic > Marine > Hydrothermal vents | place: Mexico: Guaymas Basin | collected... | reverse complement strand
GTGGGTGCGGCGCTCGGTGTGCACGCCGCTGCGCTCCTGGACCTCGGCGGCGAGCTCCTTGTGGGTGACCACCGAGCGGTAGGTGCCGGCGGCCTCGACCAGGACGGTCCGAGCGGCCACGGCCCACGCGTCGCGGGCCTCGTCGGGTCCGAGCTCGGCAGCGTCGACGGTCTCTTGCGTGTTCTCACTGAGCTCGGTCACGCCCTAGTGCACCACGCCGGGCGGGATCGGCGCGCATCGGTGCCTGCCCCAGGCCGGACCCCGGTCCGGTTCTCGAGGCCGGCCCGTATCGTCTGGCCCATGGGCGAGACGATCGAGATCCAGGCCGCCGAGGGCCAGGCAGAGGCCTACCTGACCGGGACCCCGGGGGACCCGGGCGTGCTGTTCTACGTCGACGCGATCGGGCTGCGTCCCCAGATCGAGGCGATGGCGGACCGGATCGCGGGGTGGGGCTACGTCGTCCTGGCGCCGCACGTCTTCTACCGCGACGGCAGCGCCGCGGAGCTGGCGCCGCAGGGCGACCTGCGCGACGCGGGAGCGCGCGAGGAGTTCTTCGCCAGCCTCGGTGACCGCATCCCCGCCTACACCCCGGACCGTTCCGAGCCGGACGCCGAGGCCTGGATGGGTGAGCTGCGCAAGCACGCGGGAGAGGGTCCCGTCGGGGTGACCGGCTACTGCATGGGTGCGCGGCTGGCGGTGCGGACCGCCGGGCAGTTCCCCGGCACCGTGGCCGCGGTCGGCGGCTTCCACGGCGGCGGGCTGGTCACCGACGGCGAGGACAGCCCCCACCTGGCGATCCCGGGCAGCACCGCGGCGTACGTCTTCGGGCACGCCGACCAGGACCAGTCGATGCCGCCCGAGCAGGTGGCCGCGCTTGGTGAGGTGCTCGCCGGAGCGGGTCGCCCGCACCTCAACGAGGTCTACGAGGGCGCCTCGCACGGCTACACGATGGCCGACACCTCGGTCTACCAGGAGGCGGGCGCCGAGCGTCACTACCGCGAGCTCGAGTCACTCCTCGGGCGCACGCTGCGCTGACCTCTGCGCGGGGAGCGTCAGTCGATCCGGGGCAGCTCGGAGGCCTTGCCGGTGAAGTGCGCCGGCCGCTTCTCCAGGAACGCCGCCACGCCCTCCTTGCCGTCCGCGACCGAGGTCCAGAAGACGGCGAGCGAGTCCGACAGGTGCGCCTCGAGCGGCTCCGTCGAGCCGGCGTGGCGGTAGAGCAGCCGCTTGGCCAGGCCCAGCGCGACCGGTGAGCGGCCCTTCACGAAGGACCGGGCCAGCTCCTGCGCGGCCGGGAGCAGCTCGTCGGGCGGGTGCACCGACCGGAGCAGCCGGCCCGCGAGCGCGGCGTCGGCGGTGAGGATGTCGGCGGCGTAGACCCACTCCAGCGCCTGCTGCAGGCCCACGATGCGGGGCAGGAACCACGACGACGCGGCCTCGGGCGTGATCCCGATCCGGCCGAAGACGAAGCCGATGCGGGCCTCGGTCGAGGCCATCCGGATGTCCATCCCGAGCGTCATCGTCGCGCCGATGCCCACGGCCGCGCCGTTGATCGCCGCGATCACCGGCTTGGGCAGCGCGTGGATGGCCAGCGTCACCCGGCCGCCGGTGTCGCGCAGGCCGTCGTGGTACGGCGGCTCGTCGTAGTGGGCGCGGAACTCCTCCGGCGAGGGGGCCAGCGACTCGTCGAGGCCGAAGACGTTGCCCTCGCTCGAGAGGTCCATGCCGGCGCAGAAGGCCCGTCCGGCACCGGTCACCACCACGGCGCGCACGTCGTCGGAGCGGGCGTCGGTGAGGAAGAACCGCTCGAGCTCGCGGGCCATCGTCAGGTCGAAGGCGTTGAGCTGGCCGGGCCGGTCGAGGGTCAGGGTCGCGACCCCGTCCTCGTCGAGGTCGACCGAGAGGGTCTCGTAGAGGGAGAGGCTCACTTCACGCCCACCAGCCCGGACGAGAGGCACAGCTTGGCCGTGACGTCGTCGGTCTTGTCGTCCTTGATGTCGCTGAACAGCTGGTCCGCGAGCTCCTGGTCCAGCGCCGTGGCCGAGCCGTTGGTGAGCGGCACGGTGCACAGGAGCCCGTCCTTCCCGCCGACCTTGGCCATGGCGGTGGCCCACAGCACGGCGCGCTGAGGACCCATGCCGTCGCCGAAGGTGAAGAAGTCGGGCATCGCGTTGTTGAGCCGCCAGTAGCGGACCGGGTTCAGCACCGACCAGGGCGAGAGCACCTTGTGCCCGATGGCCGAGACCACCTCGCGCTGGTTGCGTACCCGGTCCAGGTCGCCGAGCGTCTGGGCGTGCCGGGAGCGGCTGTAGGCCAGCGCCGTCTTGCCGTCGACGTCCTGGCAGCCCTTCTTGACGTCGAGCCCGGCGTCCTTGTCCTTGAAGTCGTCCTTGGGACAGATCTCGATGCCGCCGACCGCGTCGACGATCCCGACCACGCCACCCATGCCGATCTCGACGAACTGGTCGATGCGGATCCCGGTGAGGTTCTCCACGGTCTTCACCAGCAGCGGGGCCTTGCCGTAGACGTAGGCCGCGTTGATCTTTCCGGTGCCGTGCCCGGGGATGTCGACCTCGAGGTCGCGGGGGATCGACATCAGCAGGTTGGGGCCTGAGCCGGTGTGCAGCAGCATGATCGTGTCGGTGCGGCTGCCGGCCGCGCCGCCGGTGTGCAGGTCCTTGCGCTCCTCCTTGGACAGACCCTTGCGGGAGTCGCTGCCGACCATGAGGTACGTCGTCCCGGGCTGGTCCCCGGGCCGGTCCCCGCTGGGCTCGAAGCTGACCTGGTCGACCTTGTTCCACGCCACGATCGGCACGGCGACGAGGTAGACCAGCCAGAGGAGCAGGAGGAGGAAGACGTAGCGGACCCGGAAGCGCCAGCGGCGGCCACCGCTGCCGGACGACGAGCCCGACGGCGGCTGGACCGGTGGGGCCACCGGGGGCGGCGTCGGGCGGGAGGTGGGCTGGCCCTGGTAGCCGGGGCGCGGCTGGGCGCGCATCACCCGGGTCTCCTCGGGTCGGGGGGCGGAGGGCCGCTGCTGGCGCGGGACCGGACGGGTGGCTTGGGGGTCCTCGGGCGGCTTCCCGCCCTTGCCGTAGAGCCAGGTGTAGTCGGGTCCGTCCTCGGGACCGCCGCTCCGGGGACGATCAGGCATGCCCGGGACGCTACCGTGCGGGGCATGAGCGACCCGGCTCCTCGGCCCCCGTCGTACGGGCGGGTCTCGCTCGGGATCGTGATGTCGGCGCGGGAGGCGAACCTGCTCGGCAACATCCACGGCGGCGAGATCGTCAAGCTGGCCGACTCCACGGCCGGCGCGGTCGCCCAGCGGCACAGCGGCGGCCCCGCGGTCACCGCGGCGCTGGACGAGATGGCGTTCCTGGCGCCGGTGCACGTGGGCGACATCGTCCGGACCTACTCCCAGGTCAACTGGGCCGGCCGCTCCTCGATGGAGGTCGGCGTACGCGTCGAGGCCCAGCCCTGGAACGACCCCTCCAGCGTGGTGCTGCACGTGGCCTCGGCGTACTTCGTCTTCGTGGCCATCGACGCCGAGGGCCACGCCCGCCCGGTCCCGGGGCTGGCGCCGGAGTCGGAGGAGGAGGTGCGCCGGACGCGGGAGGCCGAGATCCGCCGGGCGCACCGGCTGGCCCGCAAGCAGGAGATCGACGCCGGGCGGCACGCCTGACCTGGTGCCGCACCAGGACCGCACGCCTGAGCCGCCGGCCACCCCGCTCCGGCGGCTGGCCCACGGCGACCCCGAGGCTCGCCCGCTGCCGACCGGCACTGACGGTGGCTGAGGTGTGAAGGCGTGCTGCGCCTGAGCCTCGAAGCCGGGTGACCCGGTGCTGCGAGGTGAGCGGGCCCCAGCGCGGGCTGCGGGGGCTTCGAGGCTCGGCCGTGGACGGCCTCGCACCTCAGCCACCGTCGGGCACTGGTCCCCCGAGCGCGCGCCCCGGAGGCTTCGAGGCTCGGCCGTGGACGGCCTCGCACCTCAGCCACCCTCGGCACTGGTCCCCCGAGCGCGCGCCCCGGAGGCTTCGAGGCTCGGCCGTGGACGGCCTCGCACCTCAGCCACCGGAGACCGGCACCGACGGTGGCTGAGGTGTGAAGGCGTCCTGCGCCTGAGCCTCGAAGCTGGGTGCCCCGGTGCTGGGAGGTGAGCAGGTCCCAGCGCGGGCTGTGGAGGCTTCGAGGCTCGGCCGTGGCCGGCCTCGCACCTCAGCCACCGTCGGGCACTGGTCCCCAGAGCGCGCGCCCCGGAGGCTTCGAGGCTCGGCCGTGGACGGCCTCGCACCTCAGCCACCGGAGACCGGCACCGACGGTGGCTGAGGTGCGAAGGCGTCCTGCGCCTGAGCCTCGAAGCCGGGTGACCCGGTGCTGGGAGGTGAGCAGGTCCCAGCACGGGGTGCGGAGGCTTCGAGGCTCGGCCCGTGGCCCGCCTCGCACCTCAGCCATCGACGGGCACGGCAAGCGGGTGCCCACCTCCGGCGCGTCGCGCGCCGATGTGACGCCTGTGACTGGTGATACTGGCGGGGCCCACCTGATCTTCCCCTCAGGAGCATGATGCCCGGCCCTGGCCACCCCGACGGCTCGTCGTCGTCGTACGTCGCGACCTCCGCGACCACGTCCGCGACCGTGCCCGGCTCGACCGCCGACCGCGCGGCGCGGGTGCGGTTCCGGCGGGCGCTGGCGCTGATGACCATGACGCTGGTGCTGCCGGGCAGCGCCCAGCTCGCCTGCGGCAACCGCACGGTCGGGCGCGCGGCGCTGCGGATCTGGTGCGCGCTGCTCGTCGTGGGGGCGGGGTGCCTGCTGGTCGCGGCGGTGCACCACGAGTTCGCGTTCTGGCTGGTCTCCGACCTCGCCGCGCTGCAGACGGTCCGGATCGCGATGATGCTGCTCGCCATCGGTTGGGCGCTGCTGTTCTTCGACGCCTGGCGGATCGGGCAGCCGCTGTCGCTGCGCATGGGTCACCGCCGGGCCGCGATCGGGATCAACGCCATCCTGTGCTTCTCGGTGGCCTCGGTGCTGCTGTTCGGTGCCCACCTCGTCGGGGTGCAGCGCGACTTCATCCAGACCATGTTCGGGTCCGGCGACGCGACCGGGGCCCACGACGGCCGCTACAACGTGCTGCTGATGGGCGGTGACTCCGGCGACGACCGCTGGGGGCTGCGACCGGACTCGCTGACGGTGGCCAGCATCGACGCGCGGACCGGTCGGACCGTGCTGATCTCGCTGCCCCGCAACATGCAGAACTTCCCCTTCGCCAAGGGCTCGGTGATGCACCAGCAGTTCCCGAAGGGCTTCGACTGCGAGCACTGCATGCTCAACGGCGTCTACACCTGGGCCCTGGACAACAAGGAGCTGTTCGGGAAGTCCAAGGACCCCGGCACCGACGCCACGATCATGGCGGTCGAGGGCATCACCGGGCTGAAGATCAACTACTGGGCGATGGTGAACCTCAAGGGGTTCCGCAGCCTGGTCGACGCGGTCGGCGGCGTCACGCTCAACGTCCGCTCGCGGATCCCGATCGGCGGCCTGGGCTCCGACGTCTACGACTACATCGAGCCGGGCCGGCAGAAGCTCAGCGGCTTCCAGACCCAGTGGTACGCGCGGGCCCGGGACGGCTCCGACGACTACTCCCGCATGGCGCGCCAGAAGTGCATCATGGGCGCGATGCTCGACCAGCTCGACCCCAAGGTCGTGCTCAAGAACTTCCAGCAGATCGCCACCGCGTCCTCGGCCCTGCTGACCACGAGCATCCCGGCCAGCGAGGTCGACCGGTTCATCGGCCTGGCGCTGCAGGCGAAGTCGCAGAAGATCTCGACGCTGTCCATCGTCCCGCCCGTCTTCGACACCTACCAGCCCGACGCGAAGCTGATCCGGCAGAAGGTGGCCGAGGCGATCGACACCGCCGAGGGCAACGCGCCCAAGACGGCGCCGAGCGCGGACGCCGGCAAGCCGGCCAAGGGCCCGAAGAAGCCGCCCGCCGAGGTCACCGGTGGTTCGGTGGGCTCGCTGCACGACGGGTACGCCGCCAACGAGGCGCAGGACCTGCAGTCCGCCTGCTGAGGCGCGAAGTCCTCGCCACCGTGGTGGCGCCGCCGGTGCGTCGGTGCGGCGATCTAGGGTGTTCCGCAAGATGTCCACCCCGACCGTGCTCGCCGTCGACGGCAACTCGCTCCTGCACCGGGCCTTCCACGCCTCGGCCCGGACGATGTACCGCACGCCCGACGGCGTCCAGGGCTGGGCGGTCCGGGGACTGCTGAGCCAGCTGGTGGCCGCGGTCGACCGCGTGTGCGCCGACGCGGTCGTGGTCGGCTTCGACGACCGCGGCAACAGCAGCCGCAAGCGCCGCTGGCCGATCTACAAGGCACAGCGGGCGCCCAAGCCCGAGAGCCTGGAGCGCCAGCTGGACCTTGCCGTCGAGGTCCTGCGCGACCTCGGCGTCTGCGTCGTGGTGCCCGAGGGGCTGGAGGCCGACGACGTGCTGGCCAGCGTGGCCGCCCAGGCGCCGGCCCTCGGCGCCCAGACGGTGGTCGCCACCTCCGACCGCGACAGCTTCGCGCTCATCGACCAGCACACCCGGATGCTGCGGATCCTCAACGGCGGGGTCGACGCCTCGCCCCTGCTCGACCCCGAGCGGCTGGCCATGGTCACCGGCGTGCGGCCCACGCAGTACCTCGACCTGGCCGCGCTGCGCGGCGACAGCTCCGACAACCTGCCCGGGGTGACCGGCTTCGGCGCCAAGACCGCCGTGAAGCTGCTGCAGGCCCTCGGGTCGGGCCAGGCGGCGTTCGACGACGCGGCCGCCGGCGGCGAGCAGTGCACCGCAGCCGTCGGGAAGGCGCGGGCCCGGGCGCTGGCGGCCCCGGAGGCCAAGGAGCGGTGGCTGTTCAACCGCGAGGTGATGGCCATGGTCACCACGGCCGAGCTCGGGCTCGACCTCGCCGGTGGGTGCGGCCGGGTCCCGCTCGACGAGGAGGCCGTGCGGGCGACGTACTCCCGCTTCGAGCTGCACGTGCCGACCGCGATCCGGGCGCTGACCCTGCGCGAGCCCACGCGGACGGTCACCCAGCCCTACGTCGACCCGCGCTGGAAGGCCGCCCCGCAGCCCCGGCCCGGTCCGCTGCCCAAGCTGATCCCGGCCCCGACCGGCCCGGCCTACGTCCAGGAAGCCCTGTTCTGAGACCGTGGCACCGTGACTGACCAGCACGGGCGCCGCATCGTGGCCGTGGTCGTCACCTTCAACCGGCTCGACATGCTGCGGCGCCAGCTCGCGCGGCTGGCCGAGGTCCCCGAGCTCGACGAGGTCCTGGTCGTCGACAACGCCTCGACCGACGGCACAGGCGCCTGGCTGCGCAGCCAGCCGGTCACCTCCGAGACGCTGTCGACCAACACCGGCGGGGCCGGCGGCTTCAGCCACGGCCTGGCCCGAGCCGTCGCGTCGGGCGCCAACCTGGTCTGGCTGATGGACGACGACGGCCTGCCGGAGCGCGACTGCCTCGGGCTGCTCCTGGCCCGCGACGACCTCGACTTCTGGGGACCGGCGGTGCTGGCCACGCAGGACCCCGACCGGCTCTGCTTCCCCATCCGGCTGCCGGGCGGCACCACCGTGGTCCACGAGATGGCCGCGGTGCAGAAGGCCGCCCGGGACGGGCTGATCGAGGGTGTGCTCATCCCGTTCAACGGCGTCCTGGTCACCCGCGCGCTGGTCGAGCGCATCGGCGTCCCGCGGGCGGAGTTCTTCATCTGGGGCGACGACGTGGAGTACCTCTGGCGGGCCGAGGAGGCCGGCGCCCGGATCGCCACCGTGGTCGAGGCGCGGGTCCTCCACCCCGCCACCGACGACCTGGGCACGCCCATGATGTTCGGCCGCACGACCTACAACCACAGCCCCAGCGACCTCAAGCACTACTGCATGGCCCGCAACAACACCGTCAACCTGCGCCGCTACCGCGGGTGGCCCCACGTGCTGATGTTCTGGGTCAAGACGCTGTGGTTTTACACCCTGACCCGGCCGTCGGCGCGGCGGCTGCCGATGAGCGCGCGCGCCGCCTGGGCGGGTCTGCGCGGCGACTTCACCGGCCACCAGCGGTACCTCCGGTGAGCGCCGAGACCGTGGCCGTCGTCGTGGTGACCTACAACCGGGCCGCCCTCCTGACCCGGATGCTGGCCGGCCTGGCCGCCCTCGACCGGCGGCCCGACACGGTGATCGTGGTCGACAACGCCAGCACCGACCACACCGCCACGGTGCTCGAGGCGGTCCACGACCTGCCGCTGCAGGTGATCCGGCCCGAGGAGAACCTCGGCGGCTCCGGCGGCTTCCACCTCGGCGTGCAGGCCGCGCACGAGCAGGGCTACGACCGGATCTGGCTGCTCGACGACGACGTCGTGCCGGCACCCGACTGCCTCAGCGTGCTGCTGGCGGTCGACGACCACCTGGCCGACTGCCTCATGGTGGTCCGCGAGGACCTGCGCGGCCAGCTGGTCGAGAAGGCCGCGCTCCGGTTCGACCTGCGCAACCCGCTGCGGATCAAGCCCAAGACCGCGATGGTCGAGACGACGTACGGCACCCGCGCCGCGATGCCCGCGCTGGTGGAGCTGGAGAACATCCCCTTCGAGGGCTTCCTCGTCCGCCGCCGCGTGGTCGACGCCATCGGCCTGCCGGACCCCAGCTTCTTCATCTTCTACGACGACGTCGACTTCGCCCTGCGCGCCCGGCGCGCGGGCTTCCACATCTACGCCGTCCGCGACGCGGTCCTCGTCCGCCAGCTCGACTTCGACCAGCAGCACGACCTGGGCGGGTGGAAGGGCTACTACATGTACCGCAACCTGTTCACCGTCCACCTGCGCTACGGCGAGAACGCCCTGGTCCGGGCCAAGCCCTGGCTGATCGCCGCCGGCGTGGTCGCGCTCTCCCCGCTGCGCGGCGGCCGGGCCGAGGCGCGCAACGTGCGGCGCGCGCTGAAGGACGCCCGTGCCGCCCACCACTGAGCCGGTCACCCGCGAGCCACCGCCGCTGCGGGGCCGGGTCTTCTCCACCCAGGACTGGCGCGACCTGACCTTCCTGCACTGGGCGGTCGACCCCGAGCGGGTGGCGCCGCTGCTGCCGGCGGGCATCCGGCCCGACGTCCTCGACGGCCGGACCTACGTCGGGCTGGTGCCGTTCCGCATGGTCGGGGTCACCATCGGGCGCCGCCCCCGCCTTCCCTACGTCGGCACCTTCCTCGAGACCAACGTCCGGCTCTACACCGTGGACGGCACCGGCCGCCGCGGCGTGGTCTTCCTCAGCCTCGACACCGACCGGGCGCTGGCCGTGCCCGCCATCCGGGCCGCCATCGGCGCGCCGTACCGCTGGGCCCGGATGCGGTACCGGCGCGACGGCGACCGGGTGACCTACGAGGCCCGCCTGCGCCGGCTCGGACCGCGTCCGGCCAGCCGGGTGGTGGTCCGGGTCGGGCCGCCCCGCGAGGCCACGCCGCTCGACGACTTCCTCACTGCCCGGTGGGGCGCGCACGTGCGGCACCTCGGTCGGACGTCCTACGTGCCCAACACGCACGAGCCCTGGCCGCTGCGGGAGGCCACGGTCCTCGAGCTCGACGACCAGCTCGTCGCCTCGGTGGGGCTGCCCGGCCTGACCGACGCCCCGCCGGACCACGTGGCCTTCAGCGAGGGCGTGCACGCGGAGTTCGGCCCGCCCCGCGACGTCCGGCGGCCGCGCTGACCTTCCCGGGTTGCGGGGCTTCGAGGCTCAGGCGCTGCACGCCTTCGCACCTCAGCCACCGTCGGGTCGCTGCGCGCCTTCGCACCTCAGCCACCGTCGGGAGTCTCTGCCGGGCGCTGGGCAGGGAAGGCGGTCGAGGTCCAGAGTGGGTGCGTGACCGACCGAGACCGAGCCCTGCCCGTGGCCGTCGAGCACGTCGAGCGGTGGCTGGCCTCGCTCGAGGACCGGCCGGTGCCGCCCCAGGCGCAGGTCGAGGAGATCGTCGAGCGGCTCGGCGCGGCGCTGCCCGAGGGCCCGCAGGACGCTGCTGCGGTGGTCGAGCACCTCGCGACGGCCTGCGAGCCGGGACTGACCGCCATGCCGTCGGGACGCTTCTACGGGATGGTCATCGGCGGGTCGCACCCGGCGGCGCTGGCCGCCGACTGGCTGGTCAGCGCCTGGGACCAGAACGCCGGCCTGGCCCGCCTCACGCCGGCGGCCACCGCCACGGAGCAGATCGCCAGCGCCTGGCTGCTGGAGCTGCTCGGCCTGCCGGCGGGCAGCGCGGTCGGCTTCGTCACCGGCGGCACGATGGCCAACTTCACCTGCCTGGCCGCCGCCCGCGACGAGGTGCTGCGGCGCGCCGGCTGGGACCTCGCCGAGCGCGGGCTGACCGGCGGCCCCGGCGTACGGGTCCTCGTGGGGGAGGAGCGGCACGACACCATCGACCTGGCGCTGCGCTACCTCGGCCTGGGGGCGCCCGAACCGGTCCGGGCCGACGACCAGGGCCGGCTGGACGCGGGTGCGCTCGCCGAGGCGCTGGCCGGTCACGACGGCCCGACGGTGGTCTGCCTCCAGGCCGGCAACGTCCACTCGGGTGCCTACGACCCCTTCGCCGAGGCCATCGAGGTCGCGCACCGGCAC
>Ga0256838_1001553_pt1 | contig 10671 bp, 9 predicted proteins | sample 4571419metaG_FD_185978 | JGI IMG/M metagenome (GOLD analysis project Ga0256838, IMG submission 185978) | Hydrothermal vent microbial communities from Guaymas Basin, Mexico - 4571-419 | ecosystem: Environmental > Aquatic > Marine > Hydrothermal vents | place: Mexico: Guaymas Basin | collected... | reverse complement strand
TCTTATTATTGGGCTGTCAGAGTTTGATAATATGACAAATACACCCTGTGATGAAAGTTTTTGGAAGGTATCTCGTAGTCTAATATGGTCTTCTATACCAAAGTTGTCTGATGTGTAAGAAGTAAACTTACTACTGCCATCTGATGGCAAGTATGGTGGGTCAAAGTATACAAGGTCTCCCGGCTTAGCTAATAGAGATACTTTGGCAAAATCTTCATTGAGTATGGTGATGTCATTATTTGATAAGTAGTTATGCACTGCCAGAATATTATCTCTGTCTACTATCTTGGGGTTTTTATATCTTCCCATCGGTACATTGAATTTACCCTGTTTATTAACCCTCCACAGTCCATTGAAGCATGTGCGGTTGAGGTATATAAACCTGGCAGCTTTTTCAATATTGTCTTTTGGCAAGAATTTATCTCTTATGTAGTAATAGTACTCTTTGCTGTGATGAGATTTCATATGTTCCAGTAGCTCTATAAGCTTGTATGGGTTTTCTTTGATCACCCTGTAAGCATTTATGAGTTCTGAATTAGTATCTGAGATAATGGCCGTTTTAGGTTGTAGATGAAATAGCAGTGCCCCACCACCAACAAAGGGTTCTATGTATGTGTTCCAGTGTTTGGGTAAATACTGTGTTATTATCCCAATGAGTTTCCTTTTGCCACCAGCCCATTTGACAAAGGGTTTGGGTAAAATATCTGTCTTGTCTATCATGCTATCATTATAGCAAATGGAAAAACTGGACTGTGAAAAACTGATCTGTGAAAAACTGATATCTCAAGTGGGTAGGGGCACGATAGATATATCTATGTTTAATGCTCCCGAAGATGACAATGTGCCGAAAATTAGTGTTTGGTCTTTTCCCGATAGGGGATCTTGGTCTACTCATAAGGGAGACTATCCCGGCAATTTTTCTCCATATATCCCAAGGTATGTGATGAAACTATACAGCAGAGAAGGTGATCTTGTCCTTGATCCTATGGTTGGCAGTGGCACAACCCTTGTGGAGGCAAAACTGCTTGGGAGAAGGGCTATAGGTGTAGATATAAATATAGATGCTTTGAAGGTTGCTGCATCCCGTGTATGGTATACCCATCCTGAGGGATGTGAGGGTATAGAGATTTATCGTGGGGATGTAAGAAAACTTGACGGTATAAAAGATGAAAGTATTGACCTTGTTATTACTCATCCGCCCTATGCCAATATCATTAAATATTCTAAAGAAAGTGGTGACTTATCTCGCTTGGGGCCTAAGAGGTTTTTAAAAGCCATGGAAGATGTTGCTTTAGAAATATACAGGGTTTTAAAACCTGGAAAGTATGCCGCTATTTTGATAGGTGATACCCGTAAGAGTAGGCACTATGTGCCCCTTGCATATGGACTCATGAGAAGGTTTTTACATGTGGGATTTGTTCTCAAAGAAGATATCATTAAGGTGCAACATAATATGAGGGGTACTATAACAAGGTGGAGAGGTAGATATGATTTTATGCTTATTGCCCATGAGCATCTGTTTGTGTTTTACAAACCCGTTAGCGATGAAGAGAGAAAGAAACTCAAGCTGTCAGGGAGTGACCTTATATGAATCTTGATGTGATAAAGTGTATTCTTGGTAAAGAAGCTACATATGAGGATTATGTGGATTATCTCCTGAATACTGTGCAAACGGCAAGGCCGGGTCGTTATTTTGTAGATTGGAATAAGGTAAAGAAGAATGTTGGTAAATATGCCCCAGAGATAAAGCTTCTTGAGTATGTATTTATGGATGATGGCAAAGATAGGGTAGAAAAACTGAGGGAAGTTTTTAACTGTTGGAAAAATAAAGAGAAGTTGGGTAAAGCCCTTATTCTGCTTGTTGCATATCGCTATGGTAATAATGGTTTTTATCTTAGGATAGAGGATGGAGTAATGAAGGTAGATGTCAAAGATGTTGATAGTCTTATACTGTTTGCCAATGAGACAGGCTTAATTAAAGAACTAACCGTTGAGAATATTATGGACTATGTCACTGGTGTTGAGGTTGGGCTTGATAGCAATGCTAGAAAAAATCGCAGTGGAGAGATGTTTGAGAAGTTTGTATGTGCTCCACTGCTAAGGAATGTGTTTGGGTTTCATTACAGCATTGTTTATCAAGATAGGCAGGTTAATCTCTGGAAGAATATTTCAAGTGGTAAGGCCAAATGGCATGACTTTGTTGTATATGAAGGGAATGTGCCTAAGGCGGTAGTTGAATGCACATTTATAGGGACATCAGGAAGTAAGCCAACGGCAATAGCGGAGTCGTATCCGGCACTTAGTATATTGGCAAAAGAAAGAAATATGAGATTTATATGGCTCATTGACGGTGATGGTTGGAAGAAGCAAAGAAGTGACTTAATATCTGCTGTTAAAGAAATAGATATAGTGGTGTCACCAGGAGGGTTGAAGGAGCTAATAGAAAGTCAGTGTTTGATTGTGTGATATGGTGAGGTGACCTTGTGTGGATATCTACAAGCTTATAAGGAGGAGACTAGAGGATTATAAGGATATAGCTCAGAAGAAAGGGTATTTTGTGCCTAGGGGAGTAAGACTTAATATGAGGGACATCTTCCTGAGTCGTTGGGCTCCTGAAAAACTTATGGCTCTGTCTGGGCGTGAGCTTTTGTATAAGATGTTTGGCAGTAAAGAAGATGACAGCCTTACATATTGGCTGGAGAGTAAGCATACCAATGAGTTTTACTCTGTGGCATTTGGGAGTATATCAGGAGGTTCTATAGACAAGTTTTTCTTGTTCAAATATAGCAGAGTGAATGGTGGATGGATTGGAAGAAAGTTATCTAATTTAGACTTGTCTGAAAATGAAAAAGTTGGTATGCCTGAAGATTATGCCATAATATTGGCCACGTTGATAAGAGATGCCATAGTAAAAGGGGCTGAGGAGGTAGAAAAGCTGTCACTTGGTGAGATGTCGTATGATGAGCTTGAAACTAATTTAGCCTTAATCCATAATAAGTTTGTTTCTGCTATCCCCTCGGAGATTTCCCCTTATTTTGATATACCTTATAATATCTTTCATAGGGCATGGGTGCATAAATATTTTCATCTTTTATATCCGGAATATATTTCTGATTTTCACGCTAAGAAGGCTCTATGGTTTATACCTGTTTCTCTAGCTCATAAATCTAAGGAAGGTAGCTATCAAAATGATGGTGTGCTTAAGCAAATAATTTCTAATGCTGGATACGATAACTTTCTTGATGTGGAATTTCTGAATAGGGCATACCCCATAGTATATAAATATGTGAGGCTTTCTACATCGGATGAAAATATACGATTACACTTAGATGAATTTATCAATAAAGGTATTTTTGAGTGGAAAACTGATCTACCGGCAGCTATAAAAAATATTAAAGCAGGTACGCGTATATATGTTGTGGAAGGAGATAACCTTATTGCCTATGGTTATGCTAAGGAGGCTTTTTCAGAAGGGTCCGTAGAGATAGATTGGCTTTTGAAGGATATTGGTAAACCTATAAAAATTGCTAATAGACAATCTGTTGTTCAGTTTTATTCTGATAGACTAATAAAATATGCCGACGAGCTCATATCTGTTGAAAAATCTGTTATGGAAGCTATATATTCCGATACAAGTTCGGTGGCTGTCTCAAGCCCTGTTGTAAAACTACCTGACGATGTAGATAGTCTATATACCCGCCTCAGACGAAAGAAACAGATTATTCTCTATGGTCCTCCAGGTACAGGTAAAACTTATCTTGCTATGAAGGCTGCAAGGTACATAGTGGCAAAGGAAAACTTTGGGAGGAAATATGAAGAAGATCTTAATGCAGATGTCTCCCAATACATCGCCATGGTAACATTTCACCCTTCATATTCATATGATGACTTTGTGGAAGGTATAAAAGTGGAGATAACCGAAAGTGGTAATGTAGCATACCATGTGAAAGAGGGTATATTCAAAGAGGTATCAAAAAAGGCTATGGGGGATAAAGACAATGTATATATCTTCATCATAGACGAGATTAATCGTGGTGATACAGCCCGTATATTTGGTGAGTTGATTACTCTTTTAGAGGCCGACAAGAGAGAGAAAGTAAATGTAAAACTGCCACTGAGTGGTGAGAAGTTTACTGTGCCATCGAATCTCTATATCATAGGTACTATGAATACATCAGATAGGTCAATAGCAATGGTGGATGCAGCTCTCAGAAGACGATTTGCCTTTCTGAGGATGTGGCCTGATTATAGCGTCCTTAATGCTACCATAGAGGGCATTCATTTGGGAAGATTTCTTGAGTATATAAACGATAGACTCAAAGAATCTATGGGGGCAGGAGCCCAAGACCTTCTTATAGGGCATTCATATCTCATGGTAGGTGGTGAGCCAATAAAAGATATTGTTCAACTAAGGCATGTGCTTCAAAGTGATATTATTCCGTTACTTGAAGAATATTTTAGAGGAGATATGAAAGCTGTTAGGGAAGTACTTGGTGAATATATTGTAGACGATGAGGGGAAGCTCATAGGAAGTGATGAAGAGCTCGTCATTAGCATTCTTGACAAGATAGGGTATACAGAGGATAGTGAAGAAGATGAAGACGATAACTCTGACGGAGTGGAAACCTTACCATCCAAAGAGTGATGAGTGGAATATCCTGGGCACACTGGTGGATAGGAATATTCTCAAGCTCACATATAAAGATGGTAAACCTGCTGTTGTGTCAGAAAGGCTTGTGGGATATGCCACTATAGATGATGTTAGGATAGAGATAAGTCCTCATCTTGCAGATGCCGAAATTATAAATATGCTTTCATATGCTATGTATGTGCCTCACAAGTGGATAGAGCATTCTTACGGTGAAACTTCAGCTGTATATGCTATTCCCGATCTGTTTGCATATATCCTATACACTGTTGTGAAGGAGATTATAAGAAAAGGGATACAGATGAAATACAGGAAAAAGCGAGAAGTGGCATCTACTTTGTCAGGTAGACCACTTATGAGACATATTGCCAGATATGTTCCTTTCAAGGGTGAGATTCCTGTTGAAGTATGGTACAGATACAGCGATACAATTTTGAATCGTCTCATGCTTGCTACGGCTATGTATATATATAGGCATGCACAATCCACTCATGCAAGGGAAAAGATGGCAGAGATAGCACAGTTGCTTCTGTCACTTGGTATAAAGGAGGAAAAGCTTACACCGTCACTGCTTAAAGATGCAGTTTTGCTTTTAAACAGGGCTATACTTCATTACAAACCTGCCCTGGATATAGCCACAGTGCTACTTAGTGGTATGACTTACAGTAAAACCAATGAAGTGAAGTTTTCCGGCTTTTTTGTGGACATGGCATATGTCTTTGAGCTTGCCACTTTGAGATATTTAAGTGAGAATTATGAAAAGGTGGATTATCAAAAACATGTTAGTGGTGTGATAACAGGATATAAGGAGACCGATATCATACCGGATTTTGTAATCCGAGATGGTGAAAAAATCATTATTGCCGATGCCAAGTATAGAGATATTGGGAAAATGGGAGCAGAGGTTATATATCAGATAAACATGTATACCCTTGCTATGGCGGCATCGGAGGCATATGTTTATTATCCTGGTGAAAAAACATATACCACTTATATAAATCTGTATAACAAGCGGGTTTTAATGAAGTGGATTGGCCTAAAATTTAGTTGAAACTCATATGATGTGAAGAAATCTTCTCTATTCCCTAGTCCCTACTATCCCATTAAACACTCCTATAAGCACCAGTGCATAGGTTTCTGCCAGTGCCATAGAAGGAAATGGAATAAAGAAACCGGCTATAAAGAGAATAAAGAGGGATATACCGAGCCACAACTTTTCTCTACCTATGCAATATAGTAGTATGCCTATGAAATACTGCCAGAAAAACCATAGGGCTACAAAGTCGTGGGGTTTTGTTCCTTTATGAAATAGCCCGATGAAGAATATAAATATAGCTGCCATAGTAATAAACGATGCTCCCACAGTCTGCAGTTTGTTTTCTGATTTATAGATGAGATAAATGGCGAATATTAGCATGAGAGGAGACACAATAAACATAAGACCGTAGTTGAATATCCACATGTATTTGGCGTAAGTAGTGCCCAAATCACTGTAGGCATTGTGCCATATTGAGAACCACTGGTTGTATAGGCTGGAGATATAAGCGATAACAAAGAAGATAATAACTGCCGATATGCCTGTCCACTTTATCCATCTTTTCACCATTATCACCTCCGAGCTGGAGAATATCCCTATTTATAGGATAGGATAATATAAAGAGATTTATAAAAAGTGGATGGTCAAAATGCTATCTAATTCAAATAGCAGTAGTATTCCCGAAATATGTTAGATATTATTTCTGGTTTGTGCTAACAATCCTGTCTATATTCTTTGCCGAGGTTATCTCTGCCTCAACTCCATATGCTTTTTTGAGGTTTTCCAACTTCATCACATTGTCTCTTATATATGGGCTTCATATTCTGGTACTAGGTGGTATCGTATATACCTATGGAGAGCCAAGTTTTAAAACTCTGTATCCTGCTGGAGTACTGTTTGGACTTTATGAGGCATATATTACCAAAGTTCTTTTTCACCCATGGTGGCATGCAGCTTTGAATATTGGGGGTATATCTGTATTTGAAGTGCTTACCATAGCCATGTTTTGGCATCCTCTTATGTCCTTTATGGTTCCCTTGCAAGTGGCTCAGATGTTCACCAAGGATAGGAAGGTATTTCTTAGATTTGTCTTTGAGCATCCCTTGGTGTTTGCTGTTTTCTGTGGAGTTATTGAGGCGATGGGGACACAAAACATAGGGATTTCTGTTGTCTCTCTTCTTAGCGGTTTCTTAGTGGTTTTTGTTGTCTTAGGTGTATGGATATTTATTCTGCTCGGAGATAGCTATGATATTAATGCTCTGATGCCACAAGGCAAGGAAATAGGTGTGTTGGCTATTATGTTGCTACTTATGTATATCGTGCTTGGTTTCTTGTGGAGGCCTGAAGCTCTTTTCGGTATATATGCCCAGATGTTTATCTGGGGCTTGTATGTATTCTTTGGATGGCTGTTCTATAGGAACTTAAAAAGGACAGGCTATTCTATTAAAATGAACTTCCTAATAAAATATTGAAAGTAAGTATTGTATATTTTGCGTTTATGGTTGCCCTATCCTCTGTCTTGACATATATTTTATACATAAATATCCCTACCTTAGTATGGTTTTTAAGGGTTGTTATTTGGATCTTCATGGCTGTTCTTGCTATTTATTGAATATTTATTGTAATAACTTGACTTGGTAATTTAACTCTATTATGTTTATAATGTAATAGGGTGATATCTGTGAATATAAAAACAATTAATATAACATTGAAAGCTGTTACTCCCATTGTTATGAGTGGTCCCGATCCCCAGAATATTGAGTTTCGTATAACAGAAATCAAGGGAATGTTGCGCTATTGGTATAGAATAAGGCACTTTGATAAGTGGGGAGATTTAGAGGCGCTAAAGGACAAAGAAAGTGAGATGTGGGGATCTACCGAAAAGGCTTCTAAGGTGTGGTTGTGGGGTGATGTGGAGGGGGAAGTGGGGAAATTTTGTTTGGCTTGGCAGAAAATTGGCCGTAAAAGTGTATGTGTCAAAGTAGATGGGCGGACATGGGGATTGGATGAAGATGTAGAGGGGGTATTTAGATACTGGTATGCGAAAACAGCTTATCCTGTAAACACACTCGTAAATTTGAGAGTTTTACTTAATGAGGAAGTAGAAGAAGAGTTTTTCAAAACCCTCTGGGCAATGCTATTTCTCGGTGGTGTTGGCAGGCGTTGGAAAAGGGGCTTGGGGATGCTGGATATTGTTCTTGATAATAGTGATATTCCTGATGAGTATAGGGATTATTTTAATTGGAGGAAGCGGGATGATGTTAATGAGTTTTACTGTGCGGGAATGAATTGGGTTGGGATAAGTGATTTGATTTCTGTTCATAGGTGTATGAACGGGAAAAGAGAAATGGTGTATACGATTGTCAGGGTTCTGGATGAGATTTCGGATGTATGTGTGAGGGGAAAGGGAGAAAATAAGAGAAATTTTCCTATAGCTACTAAGTGGTTTCATGTTTTAGAAAATGGTGAGAGACTCTGGCTTGTGCATATAGATGCAACACGGTTGTATAGACTTGGGAAAGAGAATGGCGTGGGAAGGTTTTTAAATTGTCATGCGGGAAAACGGGGAAATGTAGGGAATTCTCAAGGTGGAAGAAATAGAAGACGAGGGAAATCGGGTAAACATTCAAGGGGGCGATAGATATGAATGCCAGAGTATATTTTCTCAAGGCGTACACACCGATACATCAAGGCATAGGGCAAGTTCCTGCCCCTGTAGACCTGCCTATAGCAAGGGAAAAACATACGGGGTATCCCATTGTTAGGCATATGAAAGGTCCTATTAGGGCTTGGTATAGAAAACCGGAAAATAGCTCAGAGTATGTAGAAGATAAAATCTTTGGTCCCAGCAGGATTTTATCCGAAAACGATGCCTCTGCGGGGAATGTCATCTTTAGCGATGCCTATTTACTCTTCTTTCCTGTCAGAGCGGCGTTTGTTCCGTTTTACATGGTCACATGTCCTTTTGTCCTGAAGAGATTTGTAAGACATTTGGAGATGCTAGAAGAGAAATCGAAAGTATTAAAAGATAAATATGAAAAGTTGAAATGGGTTGTGGAAAGGTTGAAAACTGATAGGGGTAATGTAGCTTTGGTTTCTGAATCTGTTGGGAGGAAAAAGGATATCATTGAAGGTTTTTCTTTTCAGCTGGCAGAGGACGGGAATGTTGAAAGTTTGAAGAAATTGTTTCCCGATGAACTGTTCAGCGGTATGCCCCTTATGGTTGTGTCTGATACTCTGTTTTCTTACATAGTTCAGAGCTTTACCGAGGTGGTGGCAAGGGTTAAGCTTGATGCAGATAAGGGAACAGTAGATAATGGCCCGTGGTGGGAAGAATATGTGCCTGCTGAGACAGTCTTTTATATGTGGGTACATGGGAGGAAGAAAAAACAAGGGGAGAAACAAAATAGTGATCAGACGAAAGAGAATGAAGAGGTAGAAGAAGCTATAAAGCGATTATTGGATAAGTTAAACAATGCCTTTCTTGAAGTTGGTGGTGATATCACCGTTGGTAAAGGTAAGGTGAAGATGATACCTTTGGAAGAAGGTGATGGCGGTGAGAGATGAGATAGCACAGAAGGCGTTTGAGGCATTGAGTGTGTTGAAGGTGTTGAAAGAGGTTAGGGATAAATGTTGGGATTTACCTAACTATAGTGAGTTAGCTAAAGAGGTAAAGGAATGGAATGCACTGATGCTGACAGGTGGGCTGTTGAATATGCTGCTTTTCAAGTTTTCTAAGGCGGCAGTTAGTAAAGATAAGAAGACAGAAAAATGCAAACCCAATAAGGAATGGGTAATTGCCCATTTTGTATCCAGAATATTGGAAGGGGTTAGAGAAAAAGATGGTGTATGTTGGGAAAGTGTGAAGTTTGATGCTGGTGAAGTGCTCCGGTTTTTGGAAAAACGGAAAGAAAACTGCCAAAGTGATAAATTGCTTGGTGATGATGCCTCTATACTTAAGAAATTAGTAGATGTTGAGATAGGTCTCATTGTAATGCAGCAGATTCAGACATTTCTTACACATTTATCCAGGTTACTAGATGCTATAGCTGAGCCTCCTAAAGGGAGTGGAAGCAGTGAAGCTTAACAGGCTCTTTGATATATACCTTAACGATGAAGAAGTGAAGAAACTATCTCCGTGGTTTAGGGCATGGTATGGGTATAGCTTTGAAGATGTTTTTAATATAGAACGCTTGCAACAGGACTGGAAGTCGTTAAAGAAGAGTGTAAATGAGATCGCAGAAATAGATTTTAGAAAACCTCTTATGCTATTGTGGAATAGAAGGAAGGAGATCATAAAATGTATAAGACCTAAAGCACTGATTTTCTGCCAAACATCTCGCCTTACCATATACCATGCCTATAAGCTTCCATCTGATAATCCATTTGTTATTCTCTCCCGTCCCTATGGTGTGCCATATATACCAGCATCATCGGTAAAGGGAGTGATGAGATTCTACTTTTGTATGTTGGGAAAGATGATGGGGAGATTGGAAAGTTGTACTTCAGAAAACGAAGAGAATGATTTCCAGATGCTTATGAACTTCATATTTGGCAAGGGGGGAGAAAATAATGCCACACGGGGCAATGTAATATTCTGGGATGCTGTGCCATATATGGAGCAGAAAGACTATAGGCTTTTAGATGTGGATATTATCAATAATCATTTCATGCCATATTATAGGGAAAGAAAACCTCCACTTGATGTGTATAGTCCTAATCCTGTTTACTTCATCACCGTTCGTAAAGGAACCCGCTGGCACTTTGCATTTGACGTTCTTTCTTATCCTGATGGATTGGAGAAACTTATGGCTGAAATCAGAGATTTCTTGAAGGGGGAAGTTTGTGTATCCGAATCAGTAGGAGAGAGGTATTCTCTTGATGCCCTTCTAAGAGATGTGATGAAATGGGGACTAAAGACCTTTGGTATAGGAGCTAAGACCCGTGTGGGATATGGGAGGATGGAGTATGAGAAGTTTAGCTGCTG
>Ga0256838_1001552_pt1 | contig 10677 bp, 9 predicted proteins | sample 4571419metaG_FD_185978 | JGI IMG/M metagenome (GOLD analysis project Ga0256838, IMG submission 185978) | Hydrothermal vent microbial communities from Guaymas Basin, Mexico - 4571-419 | ecosystem: Environmental > Aquatic > Marine > Hydrothermal vents | place: Mexico: Guaymas Basin | collected... | reverse complement strand
TTTTATAGTTTTGATAATATCACCCATAAGTGGGAGATTTTTTAAAAGTGAACTACCACTTCCATGACCAACTACTTTTGGAACAGGGCAACCACAATTTAAGTCGATAATATCTATGCCATCTTTTTCATTTAAAATTTCAACAGCTCGCTTAGCCATGTCAACCTCAGAAGCTGAAATTTGAACAGAATAAGGATCTTCATTTGGAGATTTTTCTAACATATGTAGTGTTTTTTTAGAACCATGAGCTAGTGCATTTGAACTAAGCATTTCAGATACCGTCAAATCAGCACCAAATTTTTTAACTACAGAACGGAAAGGAAGGTCTGTAAAGCCCGCAAGTGGGGCTAATACATAAATAGGATTAGAAAAAGATAATTTAGACAAAAAGGTTTATATCAAAGTGCTTTCCGCACTCTCTAAGTGATAGATATGCTTTAAAATAGACGTATTCATCGTTTTGTGAGTTATCTAAAATCTCTCGTGCTGGTTCTATCATCTCTAAATCAAATAAAGTAAATAAATATGCTTCCATAATAGTATCATCATCAACACTTAATGTTTCAAATAAATTCATTCTAAGCTCAGGAATCATACCGCGAGAAAGAGCTTGAGAAACTTTCATATAGTCATCAGAACTTAAGTCTAAATCAGAAAATAGTGATATAAGAGTATCATTTGAAATCTCTAAAGTTTTTTCATCTGCATTTACACGAGCAAGAATTATAAATAATGCTTCTTTAGTCAATAATGATTTATATTTTTCTATTGCATGAAGTGATGCATCTTTTACAAAGTCAATATATACTTCTTTACCTAAAGAGTTGTCGTACTTACTCATATTTGAAAGTACATCTTCAGCTGATAGTTCACCATTTCTATACTTATTTCTAGCATTTTGCATAGCTATTTGATTATATGATGGTAAATCATATTTTTTAAGCTCTACACTCTCGCCATTTTTTATTTTATTAATCAAAGTTAAGATTTCAGAAATTTTTTCATTATCAATATCTGAATCTAATTCACTGTCAGGAAGAATAGTTGCATGATCAACTAAAGCACCTAGAAGCTTATAACGTTCAGTTTTAAAAGAGTGAGAACGATTCTCTTTTCCAAGATATGCATCTACAATAGAATCAACAATTTTTTCATAGTCTTTTTCATACTTACGAAGTTTAAAACTACCAAGAAGAGAATAAAATGACATATGAGCAACACTAGCTATATACAATAAAACTAAAGGAACACTAACCCATATAGCAATAGAAAGTGAAGGTAAGTTAACACCTAAAATACTTATACTTATACTATCTTGTGTTACAAAAGAGTAAACATACCAACCTACTAAAACAATTAGTATAAATGACGCAATTGTGTATCTTTTAATATACATAAAAACTCCTATTTAGATTTTTCTACTATTTCTCTACAATCAATACAATAAATGGCATGTGGTTTAACTTTTAGTCTTTGAAAACCTATTGGATCTTCACACATTTCACAGATACCATAATCACCAGTAGAAATTTTTCCTAATGTTACATTAATTTCTCTTAATTCTTGTTCTTGTTGCTGAACTATTGCTGATTCAACCATAGAACTATTATCAACAGAAGCATGATCACCCTCGTCATTTAACTCCAATGAGCTAAGTTGAGCTAATTCATCATTTACACCAGAGATATTTTTTACTATCTGCGTCTGTCTACTTTCTAAAATCTCTTTAAAATATTCTAACTCACTTGTTTGCACTTATCTTCCTCGTGTGTATTTTATTTATGATATGGATGGTTTGTTAATATTGAAAAACCTCTATAAATCTGTTCAAGCAAAACAACTTTTGCTATTTTATGACTCATAGTTAGTTTTCCAAGACTTATGACTGCATCACTTTTTTTCAAAAGAGAATCCTCAAAGCCATAAGCTCCACCTATTAAAAATTTAATCGATATTTTACCATCTAGAAGCTTACTAAACTCATAAGAATCGATTAATTTTCCATCAGGGTGTAAAGTTATAGTAAAACCTTTACTTATATGTGGTTCTAAAATCTTTGTATATGCGCTCTGGGAGGCTTCTCGTGATATGGTGTGTGCTTTTGTTACATCTTTGTTAAAAAGTTCAATATCTTGTACTTTTGCAAAGCGAGATATCATTTTAGTTAGCTCTTTTGCTAAAGGATCATAAGTTGAACGCTCTTTTTTAGCAATACTTACAATATCAATCGTCATAAACAATCACTTAATTAATCCACTTCCAATTACATTGTACCTAACATAAGAAAAACTATCTGATAACTTTACACCACCAATAGCACCTACAAAATGCTTTGATTTAGATGCTATAGCATCTAAGTTATCTCCAAGTACCTCAGATATGTCTTTTTGTATCTCTAAAGGCACCTAAACCTATATAATTCAAATCCATTTCGTTAGCTTGTAATACTTCTTTTTCATTATGAGTTGAAATACCTAAAATCTTATCGCTTCCTATAACATTTCTAAGAATTTTAACCGCTTTAAAAATATCTGTATCAATACTTTTTAAATCTTCTTGTCCTACATGTACACCATCACAAAACTCTATAAGCTCGTAAGCATCATTTACTATTAAAAAGCCATCATAGATTTTTCGTATTTGGATAAGTTGTTGTTTTATGAAAGATATATTTGCATTTTTATTACGATACTGAATAATTTCTGCGTTTTTCTCTTTTGCTAATTTTACAAACTCTTCAACACTTATATTTTTAGAATCTAGTAAATCTTGGTCGCAAAGAGCGTAAAGTCTCATAAAGATTCTCTACGCAGCTTTTTTAAGAAGTGTTAGTAGGTCTGAAAGTGTTTTTTTAAGGTCATTACGATTTACAATCATATCAATAGAACCTTTTTCAAGTAAGAATTCTGCTCTTTGAAAACCATCTGGTAGAGCAGAACCTATAGTTTGCTCAATAACACGCTGACCAGCAAAACCAACCAATGCTCCAGGCTCAGCTATGATGATGTCGCCAAGAGTAGCGAATGAAGCAGAAACTCCACCCATAGTTGGATCAGTTAAAACTGAAATATATGGAAGATTAGCTTTTGCTAATTTTGCTAAAGCTGCTGAAGTTTTGCTCATTTGAAGTAGTGAAAAAGTAGACTCTTGCATACGAGCACCACCAGAAGCAGAAAGGATTACAACACCTTGTCTTTTCTCAATTGCACGAGTAACTGCACGAACAATTTTTTCACCTTCAACAGAACCTAAAGAACCACCCATAAATGCAAAGTCAAATATAACTACTTGAGCAGATACACCATTCATCTGCATCTCACCAGCTACAACAGATGAAGTTTTACCAGTTTTTTTAGTAGCTTCTTCTATGCGTTGTTTATATGATTTTTTATCAGAAAATTTAAGTGGATCAACAGGTTTTAAGTTGTCGTCATACTCTGTAAATGTACCTTCATCAGCTAAAAGTGAAATACGTTCTTTAACACCAATACGAATATGGTAACCACATTTAGGACATACGTGCTTTTGATTTTCAACCTCTTTATAGTACATTAAAGATTGACAAGATTTACACTTCACCCAGTGAGATGATGCTTCATTTTTTACAGGTTTTTTTTCAGAATTAAAAGAGAAAATGCTTAAGAGGTTCAAAAAGTATCCTTTAAATATATATAATTGTTGCGATTATATCGAAAATTTGCTTTAAAGGAAATATTTCTACATGTAGAGCTCTTACATGTAGAAATATAAAGATTATATTATAGTAGAGATTTAGCTATAGATCTTGCAGCTTCGCGACCGTCATATGCAGCGGTTACAACTAAATCAGCACCACGGTAACAATCCCCACCAGCATATATACCAGAAGTTGTTGTTTCGTGAGTATCTTCATCTAAGATAATCTCACCCCATTTATTTGTTTCTATTCCATTCGCAGCTAAAAATGAAGGTGTTTCAGTATCAAAACCTAAAGACATGATGATAATATCAGCACTAACTCTAGATTCACTACCTTTTACCTCTTCCATTCTTTGACGACCAGACTCATCTTTTGCACCAAGTGTAGTTTTAACTACTTCAACAGCCACAGCTTTGCCATCTTCATTTAAAATTATCTCTTTTGGAGATACAAAAAATGTAAAATCTACACCCTCTTCCATAGCATTTTTATACTCTTTTTGGCTTCCTGGCATATTGTGTGCATCGCGACGGTAAAGACATGTTACAGACTTAGCACCTTCACGTTTTGCAGTACGAAGACAATCCATAGCAGTATCACCACCACCAATTACAACTACATCTTTATCTTTAAAGTCAAATTGTTTATCATATGGTGTTTTAAAGTTTTTCTTTTGAATATTAGTTAAATAATCCATAGCATCATAAACATTTGGAGCATTTTCACCAGATAATGAAGCACGTTTTGCTTTAGTAGCTCCAACACCTATAAACATCGCATCATGAGAGTTTGCTATCTCTTCAAAAGTGATATTTTTTCCAACTTCACAGTTTAATGTAAGCTTCATTCCAGCTTCTTCTAAGAGTTTTACACGACGCTCAACTATTTTTTTATCTAGTTTAAAATTAGGGATACCATAAGTTAAAAGACCACCAGCACGGTCACTTCTTTCATACATAGTAACTGCTATACCAGAACGAAGTAAGTAAGTTGCAGCAGAAAGTCCAGCAGGACCAGAACCAATAACTGCTACTTTTTTATCACTCGTTATTCCTGGAAAATCTGGCTTATAACCAGCTTTAAATCCAGCTTCTGTGATATGTGTTTCAACTGAACCAATAGTAATAGCACCATGACCATCATTTAGAGTACAATCACCCTCGCAAAGTCTATCATGTGGACATACACGCCCCATTACTTCTGGAAAAGGTGATGGTTCATTTGAAAGTTTAAATGCAAATTCTAAGTCTTTTTCACTTACAGCTTTTAACCATTGTGGTACATAGTTATGTAGTGGACATTTATTTAAACAAAATGGATCTCCACATTGGATACATCTTTCAGCTTGAGTAGCTGCATCATCTTTATCAAACACTTCATAAATCTCACCAAAATCTTTTGTACGTTCTACGACTAATCTTTTTTTAGCTTCTATGCGTTCTATATTTAAATATTCTTTCATAATTAGTCTCCATTCTCAAGGTTAAGAGGTAGTTTAGTTAAGTTTTTAGGTTTTACTAACCAGAAATTTCTAACCTCTACTCTAAAGTTATCAAGTAACTCTTTTGCTTTTTCACTTCCCGTTTCTACTACATAATCTTTAAGTAATTTTTTCAAGTAATGACGAGCTTCATCACCCTCATCTGTATCAATACGGATAGACTCAACAAGCTCACGGTTAACATTTTCTACAAATGAATGATCTGCATCATATACAAATGAGATACCACCCGTCATACCAGCACCGAAGTTGATTCCAGTTCGACCTAAGATAACTACAACACCACCAGTCATATATTCACAAGCATTATCTCCAGTACCCTCAACAATTGCTAAAGCCCCAGAGTTTCTAACTGCAAAACGCTCACCAACTGAACCAGAAACATAAAGTTTACCACCAGTAGCACCATAAAGACATGTATTACCACCAGCTGAAAACTCTTCACCCTCATTTTTAGAAGTGATGATAATTTTACCACCGTGCATACCTTTACCAAGGTAATCATTTGCAACACCATCTAAGTAAATAGATACACCATGGATTAAAAATGCTCCAAGTGCTTGACCTGCTATACCTGAAAGGTTAATTTTTATAGTATCCGCTTTAAGTCCAGTATCACCATAATACTCAGCAATTTCACCAGAAACTAATGCACCAAAACTTCTATGAATATTTTTAATCTCACGCTTAATAATAATTGGATGTTCAGGATGTTTAATCGCAACCATTGCTTCTTTTAACACATCTTTTTCATAAGAATTATCATCAAATGGATGATTAAATTGTTGTTGATGAGTATTTATACCCTCTTCTTGATGAAGAACTGAAGAAAAATCAAATTTTTGTGCAAATTCATCATCCACAACTTTTAGTAAATCAACACGACCAACCATCTCTTCCATTGTTTTAAAACCAAGTTCAGCCATGATAGAACGGATATCTTCAGCCATTAATGTAAAGTAGTTTATAACTTGATCAACATGACCTTTAAAGAACTCTTGACGAAGTTTTTCGTTTTGAGTTGCAATACCTACTGAACATTTATTTACATGACAGATACGAAGCATTTTACAACCTACAATTGTAAGAACACCAGTACCAAAGGCAAAAGATTCAGCACCAAGTAGTGCAGCTTTAACTACATCAAGACCTGATTTTAATCCACCATCAGCCTGAACTTCAACAAGAGAACGAAGATTATTTGCTTTAAGAGCATTATGAGCTTCAGAAAGGCCTAGTTCCCATGGATTACCAGCAAACTTGATAGATGTAAGTGGAGCAGCACCAGTACCACCATCACCACCAGAGATGATAATTTTATCAGCATATGCTTTTGCAACACCAGCTGCAATAGTACCAACACCAACAGTAGAAACAAGTTTAACAGCAACACGAGCTTTAGGGTTAACTTGTTTAACATCAAAGATAAGCTGTGCTAAATCTTCAATAGAGTAGATATCATGATGTGGTGGTGGTGAGATAAGTGTAACACCAGGAACTGTATGTCTAAGCTTACCAATCAATGGTGTAACTTTATGACCTGGAAGTTGTCCACCCTCACCTGGTTTAGCACCTTGAGCTACTTTAATCTGAATCTCTTCAGCTGAACGTAAATATGCTGGAGTTACACCAAATCTACCTGATGCAACCTGCTTAATTTTTGAAAGTCTTTCAGTTCCAAAGCGAGAAGCATCCTCCCCACCCTCACCTGAATTCGATTGAGCACCAATTCTATTCATAGCAATTGCTATAGTTTCATGAGCTTCTGGAGAGATAGAACCAAGGCTCATCGCTGCTGATGCAAAGCGTTTAAAGATTTTCTCTTTAGGCTCAACTTCAGAAATATCAATAGATTTTCTATCTGATTTAATATCAAAAAAGTCACGAATAAATTTAAGACCACGTTTGTTTACTAAGTCTCTAAGTTCATTATAGTCTTCTTTTTTTCCTGAGTTTGCCATTTTATGAATAGCATGAATAACCGCAGGACCAAAATCATGATGTTCTTGACCAGTATAAAATTTATAATAGCCACCAATATTTAATGGAAATATTTTTTTGAAACCATCTTCAACAAATGCTTCTTTATGGTACCTTGTAAGTCTTTCATCTATATCGCTATACTCTAAACCATTTAGTACTGAATGAGAAGATTCAAAACACTCTTGAACTATCTCTTTACTTAGACCCATTACATCAAACAATCCTGCATTTCTATATGAAGCTATAGTAGCGATACCCATTTTTGACATAATTTTAAGTAATCCACCATTTAGCGCGCTATGTACTGATTTGAGAGCTTCTGAGCATTCTATATTTATAACATTTGATTTTTTAACATGTTCTGCCACTGTTGAAAATAGTAAATTAGGATAAACTGCTGAAGCACCATAACCAATAAGTACTGCTGCTGAGTGAGAATCTATTACTTCTCCACTTATAGCTATCATAGAAACTAAATGACGTACACCAGCTTTAAGCAATGCTATATTTAAACGACCAATAACCATAGCCATTGGTATAATTTTACTATCTTTTGAAAAATTATAATCATCTAAAATAATTATTCTTGAACCATTGTTTTCAACTGAAGAAACTACATCTTTTACTAAACTATCAAGAGCATCTTTAAGATTAGTCGTATACGCAGTTGAAAATGTTTTATTTTGATAAAAAGCTTGGTATGATGGTGACTTTTTATCCCCAAATGATTTTAAAACTTCTAGTTTTTCACTTGTAATGATTGGACTAATAGCTTTAAGTCTATGTGCATGAGTTGGAATCTCATCTAGCATATTGTGAACTTCACCAAAACCAGTATTTAAACTCATTACAACTTTTTCACGGATTGGGTCAATCGGTGGATTTGTTACTTGAGCAAATTTTTGTTTAAAATAATCAGTAAAATTTCTTTGTTTATTTGAAAATGCTGCAAGAGGAGTGTCATCACCCATACTTCCAACTGGTTCTTTTGAGTCATTTATCATCGGCTCAATAACTTGTTCAATTACCTCTTGAGTTACATTAAAATATCTTTGTCTTTTAATTAATTCATCTGCTTCAAAATCACACTGAGATGTATACTGCTCTTCAACATGCTCTTGAAGATAAATCATATGCTCATTTAACCACTTCATATAAGGGTTAGAAGATTTTAAATAATCATCAATTTGATTACTTTTTAAAAGTTTTCCATATTTTAAATCTAGTCCTAGCATCTCGCCAGATTGTAAACGACCACGCTCTTTAATATCTTCTTCTGCAATATCTACAACACCATATTCAGAAGCAATAAGAAGGTTATCATCTTTTGTAACGATGTATTTTGAAGGTCTTAAACCATTTCTATCAAGAACACAACCAATATAACGACCATCAGTTACAGAAAATGCTGCTGGACCATCCCACGCTTCAAATACAGTTGAGTGATACTCATAAAAAGCACGAAGTTCAGGGTCCATATGTGGAGCATTTTGCCAAGCTGAAGGGATTACTGCGCGAACAGCTTTAAAGAAATCCATACCATTAACTATAAGAAACTCAAAAAAGTTATCTGCTGATGCAGAATCTGATGAGTTAAGTTGTAAAATCGGTAAAATTCTTTTAATCTCTTCATCTGTAAACACTTCAGACTTGATAGATTCAGATTTAATCTCAACATTCATACGATTACCCTCTACAGAGTTAATCTCTCCATTATGAGCTACTGCACGAAAAGGTTGTGCTAGACGCCACTCTGGAAGTGTATTTGTTGAAAATCTTTGATGAAAAAGTGAAAAAGAAATTTTAAAATTTTCATCTTGAAAGTCTTTATAAAACTCTTTAATATGCGTAGGCATAACAAGACCTTTATAAGAAAGGACAGTTGAACTCATAGAAGCGATATAAAAATCTCTATCATCTATAAGTTTATGTTCTGCTTCTTTACGAGAAAGATATAAAAGTGCATCAAATCTATTTGTAGCCATAATAGAGTTTGGAATAATAAAAAGTTGAACAATATTTGGTAAGCTCTCTAATGCTTGAGCACCAAGTGCATTAGTATCAACTGGTACATCACGATGAAGAACTACTTTAAGGTCATTGTTTTCACAAATAGCTTCAATAACTTTAAGATGGTTAATGTCTTTTGTAAAAACAGATGCTACTGCAAACTGCTTTGGAAGTTCAATCCCATTTTTTTCTGCTTCTTTTGTAAGAAACCCCTTAGGCATTGAAAGTAAAAGTCCACTTCCATCACCTGTTTTTCCATCAGCTGCTACTGCACCACGGTGCATCATACGCTCTAATGCAGTTACAGCATCATTTAGAACTTTATGAGAAGCCTTATTTTTAATGTTTGCTACTAGCCCAAAACCACAATTATCTTTGAATGATCTTAGTAAATCACTATGTGACATCATATCTACTCCTGAAATTTACAAATTTGTATAAATTATTCTCAAATTTAAGCATTTTTTAAACTAACTTAGTCTATTTAGAGATAAAGTCATGTATTGTACTATTTAAAGGTTTAAAAAAGTATAATATCATTACTATTTTATAAATAAATTTAAAAAGTGTGGGGAAAAGAAGCAAATATGCAAGGTTTCATTCTAAATCTCAATCGTGTAAAAGATGAGGATTTAATAGTAACAATTTTATCAAAAGATAACTTAGACACACTTTATAGATTCTATGGAGCTAGACATGGTGTCATAAATCTAGGCTTTAAGATAGATTATGAAAAAGAAGGTTCTGCAAAAAGCACTATATCAAGACTTAAAGATGTTATACATATAGGTTACAAATGGATAAATGATTTTAAATTACTTCGGGATTGGCAAGATTTTGTTGCACTTTTTTATAAACATCTTCGTGATGCCGAAGAACTTGATGAGTTTTACTTCGATTTGATTGAAAGTGCTTCAATAAACTGGAACAAACAAAATCAAAGGCGAGTAGCAGTTGAATCTTATGTAAAATTACTTGAGCATGAAGGTCGTCTACATGTAGAGCATGAATGTTTTTTATGTTCATTACCAATTGAAGACAATATATCACTTATTCGTGCTTATCTACCAACACATAAAGAGTGTACACATACCTTTGAAATAAAAAAAGAGGCTTTTGATGAGTTGTTTAAAAACAAGTCTACCCTCTTCCTAGATGACAAAGAAGTAGATAGACTTTGGTATATCTTACTAGAAGGTTTATAAAACTTAGTTTTCTATAATATCTATATCAGTACTTATCTCTAAAGTAACAGTATCATCAGTAACTCTACTAAGAACTTCTTGATAAACTTCTCCTGTTTCAGTATCAGTTTTAAAATCTCCTAAAGTCCACTCTCCGCCAACACCTGTATCTAGAGTAATACTATCACTAGTATCGCCATCAATACGAAGAAGATTATCAGAATCAGTAATGTTTAAAACATCATCTACATGTAGAGAAGTTATGTTTTGTGAGCCATCTGATAAATCTAGTATCTCTATATTTGCTATATCATTAGAGA
>Ga0256838_1001551_pt1 | contig 10678 bp, 11 predicted proteins | sample 4571419metaG_FD_185978 | JGI IMG/M metagenome (GOLD analysis project Ga0256838, IMG submission 185978) | Hydrothermal vent microbial communities from Guaymas Basin, Mexico - 4571-419 | ecosystem: Environmental > Aquatic > Marine > Hydrothermal vents | place: Mexico: Guaymas Basin | collected... | reverse complement strand
CATGAAGCCAAAGCAGTCCGTTCCAACGAGCATTTCTAGCAGCGGCAGTATTGCGGCGGAGTCTCCCGACGGGCGCAGGATTGTTGTAAACAAGGAGCTGGGCGCCGTTTCAATAGATGGAAAGACTGTTGTCGCCAAGCCGGAGCTTGTTCGGCTCACGTACATTGACAATCGTGTTCCGGGGATTGTTGTCCCTGCTTGGCTCATAGTGACGGAGTTCAGCAGCGATCCCGCCTTTACCCTTACGGGTCAGGGGTATGTAATAAACGATGTGGAGTTTCTCAAGTGTTTTGCGGACCATCTGCCGGATTCTGAGGCATCTACGGAGTTCTTTGAGTCGGTAATGGGAAAGGTGCGTCTTGTAACCACAACGGAAGGATTCGTAGATATAGGGAACAGGATCGTTGCCACGGGCGCGGACTGGAGCGGATACGTATCGCAGCTCAGCATAGGCTCTGACTACCGCGTACGTCTTTTAGCATCGACAATTCACATGGCAGAGGATGGCAACACGATTTCAGTGGATGTCCGGACAAAGGAGCGCGATTTTGGCACACTCGTATCAATAATATTCGAAAACGGTGCCATATACTACTACAACGGCAGGCTCTACGTCCACGTTCGAACCGTAACGAGCTTCGCTGGCAATTATGTTCAGAACGTAAATATGTCGCCGAATGAGGATGGAAACGCGCTTGATGTGAGCTTTACGCCAACTCCCGATGCGCCCAAGGATGTTGTGGATCAGATAGAACGTACCAATGAGATAATCAAAGATATGGGCGGGATTGACTCCATTGTAGCGGAGGACGCTGCTGGTTCGATAGTTGACGGGCCGGACGGTCAGAAGCACCTTAGAATTATCGAGTCAACGGGCCAGGCCCCGCCATCTACCGTTGAGGAGGCTGCCCAGCAGCTCGAACAGGTCCTCCAGGGCACCCCGGGCGCGGCGTTCCAGACCTCCGACGGCTCCGTCCAGATCTTCACGCAGGACGGCAAGACGTACATCACCTACATCGATCCCCGCGACGGCCGCCAGCACACCGCCCAGATCATCTCCTACGATCGCCAGGGCAACAGCTTCACCATCAAGACCCCCGAGGGCGAACACCACATTACCATCACCCAGCAGGACGGCAAGGTCGTGGCCATCCACGACGGAGCCACCGCATCCCCCGTTGCTGCACCGGCTAAGGTGCGGGAGGAGCGCATAGTTGAGATGCAGAAGGACGACAAGACTGGTGCGATCATAGTGAAGACGGAGGAGGGCAACCACACGATAAAGGTAACCGTCGATTCGAACGGTACGCCTCAGCTTCTACTTGACGGCGTCGTGAAGGGTATGGTCAAGGCTCTTCAGGGTCAGAAAGGGTTCGTAACATACAACCCCGACACCGGGGAGTGGTCCTTTGTCGCAGGTCTTCTCACGCCGCTTGCGGAAGCCTTCAAGAATGGCATAAAGATTTCTGTAGATGCCGGCGGAAACGTGACAGCGTCCCCAGCGCAGTGGTCGTTCCGTCCGAATCCCTATCGGGACTACGGGGCATCGGGAGGTGGGTTTTCCCTCCCACTCCTTGAGGGCCCAGAAATCGTGCTACTCCTTGTGGCGGTGGCAGCGATATTTGCGATTATCCGATGATGAGGTGGTCGTGCATATCAACGTTGGCTACGAGCGTCCTCCCTCCCGTCACCTGGCTCACCCTTGCTGTTCCCACGAGGGAGACGCGCATCCGCGCCGCCTTTACCTCCCATTCGTCTCCGTAGTGGTTGCCCGTTCTTCTGTAGTCCACGTTTACCCTGTCTACTCTAACAACGATACCCTCTACCCCTCTTTTAACGTCCTCTTCTGCCTCCTCCGTTAGAAACACAACGTCTCCCGGCCGCAAGGACTCTGCCGCGATGACGTTCGGTACGGACCACAGTTCCAGTGTGCCTTCTCCCCTTGCGCGTATCTTGCGGATGACTTCCGGCCTGATTGCAGTGATTACGAGCATTTTCTCACCCGTACATGGGAATATCGTGCTCTTTGGACGTGGATGCAATGTGCGAAACTTCTCTCTCTATTTCTGCTGCCTTTTCCAGCAGGCCCTCGTAGGGAATGTCCAAACCGAGCATTTCATCCAGTTTCCTGACAATCTCTGCGGCTGCACGGAAGTCTTCCTTTGCTCTCAGTGTGCCGAGAACCAGTGCCACGTTCACCGACTTTCTCTGCCCGTGGGTGAGTAGCGCTGCGGAAATCCCCGTCGTGATTCCCTTCTCCACAGGAGTTATGCCGAAGCGCATCATGTACTTTACGTCCTCTGGGTGGCTGGCAGCGCCGAGAATTACCGTGTTCGTTGCACCTGGCATGAGGACCCCTGCTATGGATATTATTCTCTCAATTCCCCATTTCTTTGCCGCGTCTATGAGTGCTTCACCCAGTTTCTTGGCGGTCTTTTCGGAGAACATGATTTCGGAGACGACAACGGCTATTTTCTTCTCCTGGTCAGCGTAGATTCGTACAGGGGGGAGTGCAACACCGTTTTTTATTGCAGAGACGGCTGGAAACTCCGGGGAGGATATTGTGCCTGCGAGCTTCATGTTCATTGTTTCAACGATGTGCCTTGCGACAATTGGGCCCACAAGCCCTATTCCGGGGAAACCGACGATGAGCGTGTACCCCTTCAGGTTAAGACCCGAGCTGACCCGAACATCCACGTTCCTATAATGCCCTACCTCATTTAAACAAGAATCCCCCCGCTGAGAAGGTATGTACCCGCCGCCAGTGGTATTAGTATCGCAGCGTAGACGATTGCACGCTTCGGGCGCCCCTCTAGAAGCGCCACGAACACAGCAGCCATCGCAGCCAGTGCAATGATGTGAACCGGTATTGCCCGCATGACTGCTTCAAGGAGCAGTCCGCCCTCCAGCGGTCCCTCGCCTGCAAGGCGCCTCACCATGCGCATGGTTATTCCCAGCACAGCTGGAACGAAGACGCCCGCCGACAGTATTGTAACATATTTTTGGAGGGCCAGCGCGGAGTTTTTCTCGCGCTCCATGTCGATAATCGCCTCGATATCCTCCGCCGCCCCGCGTATGAGCTCAGCCCAGTCCGAGCCGCTTTTTATCCCCGTTATGACTATCGAGACGGCGTTGTTGAGCAATACTGAGCCGGAACGCTCGGCTACGCTGCGCATCGCCTTTTCAGGGGGAATTCCTGAGTCTATGAGGCGCCCGATTCGCTTGAACTCCTCCGACAGCGGCCCGTACCCATTGGAGATGTATCTCACAACGTCCCGGTAGCTGTGGGTGGGCAGTGTTGCCAGTTCCAGCAGTGCACGGGGAAGCTCCCTCTCGATGCGTGCAACTCTCCTCTGCCTTGCCGTCTCGCTGTATACCAGGTAGAATGGCGGGATTAGCAACGCTAGCGCAGCGTACATCGGTTTAAGGGAATACAGCAACGCAGCGAGTGCCATGGTAAGCAGTATTGCCGCAACCCACTCCCTCATCCTATCGCCTCATGAAACTGGGGAGTTTCAGGTATATCCATGCCAGCACCATCCCGGATATGGCAGGAAACACGATTGCCGGTATGTAGAACGCCTGTTTAGGCGTGAGAGACATGCGCATGAAGAGGGACCCCAGTGCCACATACATTTCGAAGAGGGCGGGGACCAGGGCGGCTACGGCTATGAATATGAGGGTGTACACTGCCAGCTCTGCTGAGAAGCGCTTCGCCTCCGCCCGGTGAATGGATATCATCTCATCTGCCATCTTCTTTATCGCCCCAGCCTCTTTACCGCTCTGGTAGAGTACGCCCATGTGCATGAATGCTCTCTGGACACGCTCTGATTCAAAACTCTCTCCAACTGCCTTTAGTGCCCGCTCTATGGGAATCCCCCTTTTGTACAGTGCAACAGCTTCATCTATGGCAGCTCCTAGAGTTTTACCTCCTTTGGACGCATCTCTCAGCGCCTGAAAGTACGGGACGCCTGCTTCCACCTCTGATGCCAGTGTTCTCAGGACGTATGGCATTTCTGCCTCTGCTCGCTCTGCCCTAACCCGTGCAAGGCGGAAGGGCAAGTATATGGTCAGGAGAATTGCGAAAACTATGAACAGTGCCAGTCCGCTGGGTCGCGGGTGGAAGAGGATGTGCAGAAAAACCGTTGCAGCGAGGGCAGCAATCGCCGAATATGTCAGATACTCCTCGACGGAGATTCTCCAGCCACCTTTCAGGAGCTTTTCCTGAAGCACCCGCGTCAGCGTTGCCATTTCGCCACTTCCTCCGCGTATTTTTGGAGGTTCTTCTCCCTGATTGTTCTGAGAAACTCTGCGCGCTTTTCTATCTCCTTTTCCGGAGGTTCTCCGCCGTTGGGCCAGACCATTTCCACGATTTTTCTCTCCTCCTTTGCCCCTCTTCCCCTCCTTCTCTGCACCACGAGGAGGTCAAGGGCTACCATGTCTTCTTCGGGGATACCCATGCTCCGTATCCGCCGTATCGCTTCCTCTGCCGTTCTACCGTGCATTGTAGCGTATGAGCCCTTGCCCTGGCCGGCAAGCATTGTGTCGAAGAGCGCCCGCATTTCCTCCGGTCTCCTCACCTCGCCCACGACAATGCGGTCCGGGCGCATGCGCAACGTGTCGTACACGAGCTCCTGCATGCTTATGTCCTCTGTTGGCACGAGGCGGACGCTGTGGGGGTGGGGTACGTCGATTTCCGGTGTTTCCTCAACAAGTATTACCCTCTCGTTGAGGGGGACGAAGGACAGGACAGCATTGAGCGTTGTTGTTTTTCCCGACCCTGTGTTTCCAGCGATAACGATGTTCTTCTCCTCGTCCATTGCCCACCATATTGCCGCCATTTCCTCCGCCGTCGCCGTACCGAGCTCTATCAGGTCCCATGGCGTGTAGCGTCTCACAGAGAATCTTCTGATTGTCAGGGCGTGTCCAGAGGACAGCGGAGGAACCACGGCGTGAATTCTCGAGCCGTCGGGGAGCACGGCGTTTACCCTCGGATTCTTCAGCGTTATTCTCCTGCCCACCGATGCTGCAAATCTGTTTACGACCGTTGTAAAGTATTCTTCGCTCCAGAATGCGAGGTTCGTGCTCATCCATCCCTTTCCGCGCACGTACACCCGTATCGGGTCCCTCAGACGCACAGCGGCTATTTCCTCAATGTCTTCCCCCTTGAGAAATTCGAGCGGGCCGAACCCCTCGTACGTTTTCTTTATCCACCAGAGTATGCGCTCCTTCGACTCGGCGGGCATTTCGCCCTGCTCGTACTCTATCCCTTCAATGACCTCCTCCCACGTGAACTCTCCCCTGAGCTTTGTGTACCTGTCTACAATCTCCTTCAGTGTCCTCGCTTCCCAGAGTCGGAGGGGAGTCAGTTCTACCTTGTACTCTCCCTCCTCGTAGAATGCCCAGCCAAGGGCATCCCATATCTCTTCCCTTTCCCTCTGGCTGTACTTGATTTCTGCGAGCCCCGCCAGCACACACTGTGGCTCATCGAACATTGAGAGGCAGAGGTCGCATTTGAACGCCTTCCCTGCCTTTATGACAATTGCACCGACGGGGCAGGCCTTTGCGCATTCGCCGCAGCCGTCGCATTTATCGTAGTCAATGGCGAGGATTCCGTCCGCCACGACGTATATTGCACCTTTTGGGCATGCTTTTACGCAGGGAGCCTCTTCCGGGTCGCAGTGGAGGCATTTTGCGTCATTCAGCTCGTACGGGCATACGCCGGAGAGGTCCCTACTGGCGACTACCCTCATTCCAGACCAGCTCATCCCCCTTCTTCACGTCCCAGTGATTTCTGGCATCCAGCTCGATTACGGTCTTACAGTCAACGTCCAGAACGGACCACGGCCGCAAAACCTTCGTTTCCTTGACGCGGTTCTGCTCATCCAGGCAGACCAGCAGGATTGGAAAGAAACAGAAGAAACCGTGGAAGGATGTCCTTCCGACGTCTGGAAAGATAAGTGCACCGTCGAAACGTCTTCTGAACATTAAACCTGTCGCTCTTTTCCAGAACGTATTTGCAATTTCAACGTGCTCTGCAAGAACTCGCCCGCTGCGTCGGTTGACCAGCACAATAATATTGCTTTCTCCCCATTTAAATCCATGCTGGGCATTCTCTTCGACCTAGACGGTACGCTTGTGGACTCGACGGACGTGCATTTGTACTCCTTCCTTGATGCTCTGGATGCCCTCAACATCCCCCGAAAGCCCGGAATAGAGGAGGCCTTCCGCAGGGAGGTGGGCAAGCGATTTTTGGACATTGTGCATGACCTGTACCCGGAGCTGGATGAGGAGACGATTCGGAGAATTCGACAGAAGAAGTGGGAGTTTACTCCGAAGTATCTCAGCATGGTCCGTGTCCTGCCCGGCGTTTACGACGCCCTCAACGAGTTGCACGGTAAGTATCCCCTCGCTCTCGTCACCTCCGCGTCTCGGAAGTTCGTTCAGTGGGTTTTCGGGGCTACTAACCCGTCCCTTGGCATGTACTTTGACGTGGTTGTCTCTGCGGAGGATGTGACGCATGGAAAGCCGAATCCCGAGCCGTTTATCCTCGCAGCTAGGAGGTTGGGGGTGAAAAGGGCAGTGGTTGTTGGGGATACTGATTACGACCGTGTTGCAGCAATCCGTGCTGGTTTTTCCTTTGTTCATGCCCGTGAGATAAAGAATCTGCCCAAAATCGTGGCGGACCTCACAGAATAAAAACCTTTTTTAACACTGTTAAAACGTGCTCGAGGTACAGAACGTTTCTGCAAGGGTTGACGAAAAGGTGGTCGTGGACGACGTTTCCCTGAAGGTCCGGCCGGGGAAGCTCGTTGTACTCCTTGGCCCCAACGGTTCCGGGAAATCTTCGCTCCTACGGGTAATCATGGGCGACCCGCGGTATGAAGTGGTGAGCGGGAAGATTCTTTTGGAGGGGGAACATATAACTGGGCTTTCGCCCGATGAGAGGGCAAAGCGCGGGATTTTCCTTGCGTTTCAGAACCCACCCGAGTTTGATGGTGTGACTCTGGCAACGTTACTCCTTCGTGCGTCCGGCAGGGAGCGGGACCCGCGGGCCTTCTCCGAGCTTGCGCAGATTGCCTCCCGTGTCGGTTTAAATCCATCGTATTTATCCCGTTCCGCCAACAAGGGATTCTCAGGCGGTGAGAAGAAGCGGTCCGAGCTTCTTCAAGCCCTCTTCCTTGATAGAAAGTATTTGCTCCTTGACGAGATAGATAGCGGCGTGGACGTCGACGGACTCAGGACAATCGCCGGAATCATTGGCGAGCTCGTCCAGTCAGGGAAAGGCGTTCTCCTTGTATCCCACAGTCCCGCGCTTCTGGACCTCATACGTCCTGACAGGGTCTATTTGATTCGAGACGGAAGGATTATTCGCTCCGGCGGCGCGGATGTTTTGAAGGACGTGCTGAGGGCGGGTTTCTATGATTGATGCCAGCATTGTCCGTGAAATTTCTGAGCAGCACAACGAGCCGGAATGGATGCTTAAGATACGTCTGAACGCCCTTGAGCTCTACAACCGCCTTCCTGAACCGAGGTGGCTCAGGGGTGTTGAGGGCCTGAACCTGGAGGACATCATTCTCTATAAGGACCCCGGTGTCCGTCCCGTTAGCTCGTGGGATGAGTTGCCGGAGGACGTTCGCCGTATATACGAGCGCCTGAATCTTCCCGAGTATGAGAAGGAGTATCTGGCAGGCCTTTCCACGGCTCTTGACAGCGAGACGGTATATTCGAACGTTATGAAGCCGCTCCGCGAGAAGGGAGTCATTCTTGAGCCAATGCACGAGGCTGTTCTCAATCATCCTGAGCTCGTCCGCAGGTACTTCTCTCGCATATTCCCCCCTGCCGAGCACAGGTATTCCGCGCTCCACTATGCCCTCTGGTCCGGTGGCGTTTTTCTATACATTCCGCCGGGTGTTAAGCTGGATTTGCCAGTAGAGGCTTTTTTCTACATTTCAACGGAGCTGGAGGGGCAGTTTGAGCATTCTCTCATTATTGCTGACAGGGGTGCGGAGGTTCACTTCATAGAGGGTTGCTCGGCACCGCTTTTCAGGAAATTCTCCTTCCACGACGGTGCGGTGGAGATATATGCCCATGAGGGTGCGTATGTGAAGTTCACAACCGTTCAGAACTGGAGCAAGAACATAATCAACTTCAACAACAAGCGCGCAATCGCGGAGAAGAACGCCTTTATCGAGTGGGTGGAGGGGAGTATAGGTGCGAAGACATCAATCGTTTACCCCTCTGTCGTTCTGCGGGGCGAGGGCGCACGGACGACCATGAACGTGTTTTCTATCGCCCATGGCCCCTACGTCAAGGACGGCGGTGCCAAGATTTTCCACGTGGCGCCGAACACGAGGAGCACCGTCGTTTCAAAGGGCATATCTGCTGACGGCGGTGTGAACATCTATCGCGGGCTTATCCGTATCAACAGGGGGGCAAAGAACGCGTTCTCTCACGTTTCCTGTGATTCGCTGCTTCTCGACAGTGAGAGCGAGGCTTCCACGTATCCGCACGCACAGATAGATGAGCCCACGGCAGTTTTCACCCACGAGGCGACTACTGTCCGTTTCTCCGAGGACCAGCTCTTTTATCTCCAGTCCCGTGGACTCTCGGAGGAAGAAGCGAAGGGGCTTGCGGTCCTCGGGTTTATACAGGATATTCTCAGGGGATTGCCCCTGGAATACGCATCTGTTCTTCGTGAGGTACTTAATGCTGACTTTTCTAAGGGGGTAGGCTGATGCTACGCCTTGATGACATCCGTAAACGTGCCGCTGATGTGCTTCCGACAACCACGTACCAGCCCTACGGTGACTCCCCCACTATCCGTTCCTACACGCGCTGGGAGCTGTTTGAGGATGCATTTTCCGGCGACGCATGGGACAGGGGCAAGGTCATCGGTGCTGTGCCCGTGGATGCCATTCCCTCCTTCAGTTTCGACCCGTCGAGGAGCCGCGCCCTTGCGCATCACTTCTCGAAGTTGCCCGCCATCTATACTTGGGACGGGTCTAAAGAGCTGCTCCTCGAGTCAGGCGAAGGCCACACCGCGCAGCATATTCTGTTCTGCGTGAGGAATGACGCCAAAATATATATCAGAGACGTTTCACGTAACTCGAAATCGGCAACTCTTGATATCCTTGTTCGTCCCGGCGTGTCCGCCGACATTTCGCTCCTTGTTTCCGGGAGCGCGCCGCAGTATTTGCACATTCGTGTCCATCTGGGTAGGGAGTCTCGTTTCACATCGCGCCTTGCAGTTATTGGCCAAGATGCTCACGTTCACTACGAGGTTTTTCTTAACGGAGAGAGAGCGTCTACAGACATCTCCGGCGGCTCCATTGGCGGGCGTTCCGACGTCGTAACGGACGTGTTTGCCGGCTCGAAATCCAACCGTGCATTCGTACGCCATCTTATCTTTTCTTCTCCCGGAGATTTTCTTGCACACCGTGGCGTGATACGTGTGGAGCGAGCGTCTAGCGGGGCGGAGGTGGACATGGATTCTGCGTTCTTGACGACGGGTGGGCTTGCAGTTTCTGTCCCACAGCTCGAAATATTGACGGACGACGTTGTCCACGCCGCGCACCGTTCACGGGACCTTTCGCCCGATGATGAACAGGTATTTTATGCCCAGACGCGCGGACTTTCATCCGATGCGTTTCTGGAGCTTTACGTAAAAGAGTTGCTGCGCTCCAGAGTGGCCAGTCTTGCGGATGCACCGGAGGTTCAAAACGCCGTCAAATCTTTTTCAGAATCCATTCAACGTTGATGTATTCTAACAGGCGCTCATACGGGGGCGGATATGTCCGTATGACGTCCGGCAGGTACGGAACTTCTCCGATTTTCGTGCCACCGTATTCCTCGCCAAAGATGTGGTCTATTTCTTTTTTTCTGTCCTCTGCAAGGTTGGCCCTGTTTATAATGTATGCAAGGGGGACGTTAAAGTGTTTAATCACTTCTGCTGCAAAGCGGGCGTCCGATATCCCTGTCGGTGTGTTGTCCACGACGAGTATTGCCAGGTCCACCCCTCTGAGCGATGCTATAACCGGACAGCCCCTCCCTGCTGCGGAATCGACGAGCATTACATCTCTGTTTTCTTTACGCGCAATGTCCTCCGCCCGCCTTCTAAGCTCCGTTACGATTTTCCCGGAGCCGGACCTCCCCGGGAGAAGCTCCGCTGTTATGAGTGGAACGCCTTTCCAGCGATACAAAATTATATCGGCTGTGTGAATGCTCTTCATTTTGTAGTCATCGGGGAATCGCTTTGCACAGGCACCACAGCCTTCGCATAGCAGTTCGTTCACTTCTCCGTCCTTTTCAATCGCCCCGAATGGACATGCCTCTGGCCGCGGGGTTTTGCCCGTGAATTCAGCGACCGTTCCACCCCACCATTCCTCCACACTCTCCGGTTCTTCTATGCCAAGCGCCAGCGAGAGGTTGGGAGTGTCCACATCCGCGTCCACAAGTGTGAGTCTTTCCCTTGGAAATGTATGCGCTATGCTTGCCGTTATCGTGGTTTTTCCTGCACCGCCCTTGCCGGATACGACGCTTACAATCATGGAATCACCGGTATGAACTCGCCCCTTGCATATGCCCGTGCTATCTCCTCTTTGTATGGTATCTTTATGAGTTCCACGCCTTTTTCGCGGGAGATACTCAATATCCTCCTCTGATACTTCTCGGATAT
>Ga0256838_1001550_pt1 | contig 10678 bp, 14 predicted proteins | sample 4571419metaG_FD_185978 | JGI IMG/M metagenome (GOLD analysis project Ga0256838, IMG submission 185978) | Hydrothermal vent microbial communities from Guaymas Basin, Mexico - 4571-419 | ecosystem: Environmental > Aquatic > Marine > Hydrothermal vents | place: Mexico: Guaymas Basin | collected... | reverse complement strand
GTAAAAGCAATTATAAAAGATAATATTGCATATATTTTGCTTTAAGCTTTTAGCTTTGTGCTTTCAGCTTACAATAAAAGGATAGTAAATGGGATTTTTTAACAGTTTTGACATTTCCGGATACGGACTTTCGGCTCAGAGATTCAGAATAAACATAATTTCGGAAAATATCGCCAACGCTAATACGACAAGAACGGATGAGGGCGGGCCGTATAAAAGAAAAGAGGTTATTTTCAAAGCGGTGCCTTTTGAAGAGCATCTAAACAGCGAAATAGAAAAAACCTCAAAATTCCACCAGTATGAAAACCCGCTTGATGAAGAGGGCGAGGATTATGCGGTGGCAAAACCTCCTATCGAAACGGTTGTGGTTGATAAGGTGGTGAGGGACGATTCAAAGCCGATTTTAAAATATGACCCTTCAAATCCCGATGCGGATGCAAACGGGTATGTTGCATATCCTAATATTAATCCCGTGGTGGAAATGGCCGATTTATTAGAGGCAACCCGTGCCTATCAGGCAAACGTGGCGGCGTTTCAGAGTGCAAAAAGCATGGCGACAAACGCTATAAACATATTACAAAGTTAAGGAATAAACGATGGCTTTTATCAATAAAATTGAAAATACAAACAATATCGGAAATGTTGTTAACAATAAAAACAAAGCGGATGGCGGTTTTGACGAACTGCTGAAAAAAGAGCTTGAAGCCACAAACGACATTATGCAAAAAGCAGACAAAGCCGAGGCCGATATCGCTACAGGAAACGTAAAAGATTTAGCTAAAGCTTCCATTACGATTCAAAAAGCCGAAATGCAGATGAAAATGGTATTAGAAGTTAGAAACAAAGCCATTAATGCCTACAAAGAGCTGTTAAAAACCCAGATGTAATGAAAAACACTAAAATCCCCGTTATATATATAATCTTTTTTCTTTTTGTAATGGCGCTGTTCGGCGCCTTTTTGTTTTTCAGCGTCACCAAACCCAAAAGCTATTTCAACCCCAAAATCACTAAAATCGAAAGTGCCGTAAGAGGCAACATAAAAACCGAAAATTTTACGCTTGCAAAGAGTGAAAAAATATACAGCGTTTATATAAAGCCGGTTTTTATAAAAAAAACTAAAAAAAAGATGTTTGTAGACCTTTTCAGTATCTATACCGGCGTTGATAAAAAAACACTCTATAAAAAACTGAAAAAATACAAAAAAAGGGTGCTGCTTGCAAAAGTGGACTTAAAAACCAAACAGCAGCTGGTGTATTTAAGACGTATACTTGATTATTACAGGGTGTTTGCGTCCGTCGGGGGCGTTAGGCGAGCGTATGACATTGAAAGCGTCGTTTATGTTAAAAAAAACAGATACGAAGCGCTTTTTAACAGGGTATATCCTTACGGGGATACGTTTGAGCCGTTTCTTGGGAGGTATCTAAAAGACAGGGGCAGGGGGGATAACGGAATTGAGGATTATTACGACAATATTTTAAGACCTCAGAGAAACGGGATAATAATAGGATACAGGGATGTTGCCGGAAATGTGATATATGATAAAAATTCCGTGGTCAAATACCCGGTAAACGGAAAAGATATAAAACTGAACATTAACCTTGTGCTTCAAAGGCGGATAGAAAAACTGCTTGATGAGGCAAAGAGTCTTTACCGCGCAAAAGAGGTAATGGCCGCCGTTATGGATTCAAAAACCGGTAAAATCCTGGCTATCGCCACTTCCAACAGATACGACCCGAAACACATAACCAAAAAAGATATTCCGAATATGAAAATAAGCGCCGTAAGATATCTGTACGAACCGGGTTCTGTAATGAAGCCGATAACGTTTGCGATTCTTTTGGAAAACAAAAAGGTAAATCCCTATGAAGTGCTAAACGGCTACAACGGACACTGGAAGCCCGAATGGAGAAAAACGCCCATCAGGGACGATGACCCTTTTGAATGGCTGAGCGCCGAAAACGCCCTTGTATATTCAAGCAACATCGTAATTTCGCAGCTTGCGCTAAGACTTACAAACAGGCAGTTTTACGAAGGGTTAAAGAAATTCGGCTTTTCAAAATACAGCGGCATAGATTTGCCTTACGAGTTAAAAGGCGTAATAAGAAGCATAAGAGAACTTCATTATCCCATATACAAATCCACAACGGCGTACGGATACGGGATAATGGTTAATTTTATACAGCTTTTAAAAGCATACAACGTATTTAACAACGGTGGTGTCGCCGTTACTCCCAAAATTGCCGATGTTAAAAGTGAGGCAAAAAGGGTTGTAAGCGCCAAGACGGCCGGGGAGATGCTCAGGATTTTAAGAAAAGTCGTTTTAAAAGGGACGGCTAAAAACGCATATATCGATGGAATTTTCACAGCCGGTAAAACCGGAACGGCGCATGTCAGCAAAAACAACAGATACGAAAAAATTTACAACTCTTCATTTTTCGGTTTTGCAAACGACAAATCCCATAAATACACCATAGGGGTTACTTTTTTGGATATAAAAGCTCCGTTTCCGAATTATTTCGCATCCCAAAGCGCCGTGCCTTTATTTAAAAAAATTGTTATAATAATGCAAGATGAAAAAATGATAGGGGACTGATATGAATGAAAACCTGCTGCAGACACTGTTGGATTTGCTGAATTACAAATTTCTTTCGCTTCCGGTTTACAAGATTGTTTTGGCTTTTTTGATATTTTTTCTCTTTTTGTTTGCAAGGAAGTTTTTTACGCTGATAATACTCTCTTTTTTTAAAAAACTTGCGGCGAAAACAAAAACGGATTTGGACGATAAATTTCTACACGCCGTCCGTAATCCTTTGAGGTTTATGTTTATTATTGCGGGGATTTATTTTCTTTTTTATTTTCTTGAAATAAACGCAGCGGTGTTAAATCATTTGTTAAAAGGTATGCTGATATTTGATCTGTTTTGGGCGCTTTATAACATTATTACCGAATTTGAGGAGTATGTTTACCGGCTGCTTGGAAAGTTCGGAAAAGCTTCAAAAGAGCTCGCATCATTTTTAATAAAACTTACAAAAGCTTTTATAATAACCATAGGCATTGTTGCGATTCTTCAGGACTGGGGGATAAATGTTACGGGGTTTGTGGCGTCTTTAGGGCTTGGAGGTTTGGCGTTTGCGCTGGCGGCAAAAGACACGGCGGCTAATATTTTCGGGGGGATCGCAATTTTGACTGATAATATTTTTAAAACAGGAGAATGGGTTAAAATCTCAAATGCCGAAGGTATAGTTGAGGATATAGGAATGCGCACCACAAAAATCAGGGCGTTTGACAAACGGCTGATAGTCGTGCCAAACTCTGTAATAGCCAATTCCAACGTGGAAAACTTCAGCAGGCGCGACAGACGCAGAATTATGATGAGGCTTGGGCTGACTTACGACACAACCCTTGAGACGATGGAAAAAATATTAAGCGATATAAGAAAGATGCTTTTAAACCATCCCGATATCCACAACGAGCCGATACTTATATATTTTGACGAATATCAGGACAGTGCGCTTAGCATATTCTGCTACTTTTTTACCAAAACGGCAGTGTGGGATGAATATTTAAAGATAAGAGAGGATGTGAATTTCAGAATAAAAGAGATAGTTGAAAAAAACGGTGCGTCGTTTGCGTTTCCGTCAAGCAGCCTTTATATAGAAACACCTATTAAGATAGAGTATGAGGGTAAATAAATTTTTAGCTTTTTTTCTTTTAATATTTGTTGTTATATCCGGTTTTATTTTTGTTTTAAATACCGATTACGGCAAAAATATTATAAAAGAGTATATTGAAATAAAAATTCATAAATATATACCGGGCGTCAGGATAACGTACATAGATTACGGCTTAAAAAATTTTTCGGTAACATTGAAAAAGGGTGACAATACTGTCAATATATACGGTGATATGTTTCCATTGAATGCAGTTTTCGAAGGAAAATTGAAAAATGTTTCCGTTTTGTATCCGGAGTTGAGGGGAGAAGCAAAAATAAACGGAAATATTTATAAAAAAAACGGTTTTTACATTGCAAAAGGAAAAGCTTTTTTTGCTGACGGTTTTATGAATTTTAGCGTAAAACTTAGCAAAAATATTGAGCTAAAAGGCGAAGGAGAAGGGTTTGATCTGCAAAAACTGTTTTATATGGCATATAAGGATTTTCCGTATCTAAAAGGCAAATCGGCGTTAAAAATTTTAAAAACGCCGCAAGAATCTTTAATCAAGTTAAAAAGCGCGGGTGTTTATACAAAAATTATAAAAACCTACTTTGAATCTCAAACCTCAATTACAGGCGGTTTTAAATCGGGTGATTTCGTATCCGAAATCAAAACGGATATGGGTAAATTTCATCTTAAAGGCAAATATAAAGGTAAATCGCTCAAATATGTTTTTCGGGCGGAAAATGTGAAACTTAACGCCTTAAAGCCCCTTTTGATTTTTCCTTTTAAATGCGAGGTTTCTTTTAAAGGGGATTACGAACCTGAAAACAAGACTTTTAAATTTAAAGGTAAAGATTTTGAAGGTTATATGAATAAAAAAATAAATATAACTTTTAAAACGACAGCTCAGAGGTTTTTTAATTGTATAGGGGTGAAAAAATTCTTTGACGGGGAAATTTCCGGAAATATAAATATAAATAAGCACAAGGGAGATTTTGATATTGTATGTGAGAAAGTGAAATTTTTGAAAAACATTTTAATCGGTAAAATTTATAAACAAACAGGAATCAATATTGCAAAACAAAACATAAACAAAATGTTTATTAAAGGGGAATTCGACGACAGTAAAGTCATTTTTGATGTTTTAGGCGGTATGAAAAATCTCTCTTTTAACCTTAAAAAAGGTATATGGAAATATCATAAGGAATTAAATGTAGTCTTAAACATAAAGAAAAACGGGGTGTTTTATAAAATTTTAATATTCGGAAACAAAGTTAAACTGCTTCAACAAAGAAAAGTTAAAAAAACAGATAATACTATATTAGTCTATTGATATCAACTTTCTTGACAAATTAATCTAAATCATGTATAATTTCATTGTAAAAATACCACATAAAAGGAGGGGAGAATGTGGCCAACAGTATTTGATCCGTTTAAAGAATTACAAGATATCGAAAGAAGATTAGGAGCGGTACTTAACACAAACAGACCTGTTCAAAAAGTTGAAACATTTACACCTGTAGTAAACGAAAAAGTTGACGAAAAAGGTTATACGTTAGAAATCGATTTACCCGGAGTAAAAAAAGAAAATATTGAGATTTCCGTAAATGACGGAATTTTAACAATTTCAGGCGAAAGAAAACTTGAGAAAAAAGAAGAAAAAGAAAATTATACAAGAATCGAAAGTTTCTTCGGAAGATTTGAAAGAAGCTTTAAACTTCCTGCTGATGCGGATGCAGATAATATTGAAGCTAAATATGAAGACGGTGTATTAAAAGTATTTATTCCAAGAAAAGTAAAACCGGAAGGTAAAAAAATCGAAATTAAATAACTTTTACCTTCTACCTTCCACCTTCACCCTTTTGTCTAAATATTTGTTATAATCTCCTTGTAGCTTGCTAAAGGAGATAACATGCTTGAGAAACTCTTTAAACTCTCCGAAAAAAACACTGACGTTTCCACGGAAATCAGAGCCGGTTTTACCACGTTTTTGGCCATGATGTATATTGTCCCTGTAAATGCGGGCATTATGAGCCTGACAGGTATGCCGTTTGACGCGTTAATTACGGCAACGGCTGTTGTAACGATTATTGCGACGGTATTAAACGGGGTTTGGTCTAATACTCCGGTTGCAATGAGTGTGGGAATGGGGCTTAATGCATATTTTACATTCGGTTTGGTTAAAGGAATGGGAATTCCCTGGCAGACGGCTCTTGGTATTGTAATGATAAGCGGACTTATATTTTTGCTTTTGTCTTTTACAAAATTCAGGGTCTGGGTGCTTGAATCCGTTCCGATGGATATAAGACGTGCTATTAGTGCCGGTATAGGGGCGTTTATTGCGTTTATCGGTCTTAAAGGAATGGGGGTTATAGTCGCAAACAAAGCTACACTTGTGGCTCTTGGCAATATACATTCCCCCGGGGTGCTTCTTGGAATTTTCGGTTTTGCGACGGCTGCCGTTTTGTATGCATACAGGGTAAAGGGTGCTTTTATTTTTTCAATTTTAATAACTTCAATCGTTGCCTGGGTATTCGGACTAGCTAAACTTCCTGATGGTATCGTTTCAATGCCGGCGAGTATGTCACCTATAATGTTTAAATTTGATTTGATGAGTGCTTTAACGCTTTCACTGATTCCTGTAATTATTACGTTTTTGATTACCGATATGTTTGACACCATAGGAACGCTTGCGGGAATAGGCATGAGAGCCGGACTTTTTAAAAAAGGAAGTCCCGAACTTCAAAAAACACTTGAAGCCGATGCGGCGGCAACCGTTATAGGTGCTACGCTCGGAACTTCTACGACCACTTCATTTATCGAAAGCGCAGCAGGTGTGGAAGAAGGAGGAAGAACCGGGCTTACCGCAGTGGTAACGGGGCTTTTGTTTATTACGACTCTTTTTTTCCTGCCGATATACAAAGCAATTCCGAGCAACGCCATTTATCCTATTTTGGTTATGGTTGGGGTGCTGATGTTCAGTGAGCTTAAAAATATCGATTTTCAGGATACCACCATAGCAGTAAGCACATTTGTAACCGTTATATTGATGCCTCTTACTTATTCTATTACGTTAGGGCTTAGTGCCGGATTTGTAATGTATCTGCTTTTAGCATTATTTAGAAAAGAGTTTGATAAAATCAATATCGGAACAATCACACTTGCTCTTATCGGTTTGATGGCCTTTATTTTTCATTAAAATAAAGAGTTTTTTGCTCTTTTCCTTTCTTTAAGGAAATAATATAAATAAAAATCTTCTATTTTTCATTTTTCACTTTTCACTTTTCATTTCTATAAATATTTATATGGTATAATTCCATCCCCCTGAACGTAAAAGAGGCTTTGCAATTAGTAAGTAGTTAAGTGGTTAAGTTGTGAAGTAGTTAAGTTGTGAAGTATGACTTAACAAAACACAACTGACTAATTGCAAGGGCTGGTCTTTGCACCTAAGGGGCGTGTAAATGGAAAATTATCCAATGGAAAATGTGATTTTCCTAAAATTTAAGGAGTAGTTATGAAAGTAAGAGCATCAGTTAAAAAAATTTGCCCTAAATGTAAAGTGGTAAAAAGAAAAGGGATTGTAAGAGTTATTTGTGAAAATCCTAGACATAAACAAAGACAAGGATAAAACATGGCGAGAATTGCAGGGATAGACTTACCTAAAAAGAAAAAAATCGAATATGCGCTTCCGTACATTTACGGAATCGGACTTACAACAAGCAGAAAAATTCTAAAAGATACGGGAATTGACCCGAATAAAAGAGTTTACGAACTGACTGAAGAAGAAATTTCAACATTAAACAAAGAAATTCAGTCAAATTATATCGTTGAAGGTGAACTTAGAAAAATCGTTCAGCTTAACATTAAAGAACTTATGGACCTTGGGTGCTATAGAGGACTTAGACACAGACGAGGATTACCTGTTAGAGGTCAAAGAACCAAAACAAACGCACGTACCAGAAAAGGTAAAAAGAAAACTGTCGGCGCAAAAGCTAAATAAAGGGTGAGAGATGGCAAAAAGAAAAGTAACTAAAAAGAAAAAAATTAAAAAACAAGTAGGTCGCGGGGTTGTATATATTTCGGCGACATTCAACAACACAATGATTACGGTAACCGATGAAATGGGTAACGCATTATGCTGGAGCTCTGCGGGTGCTCTTGGATTTAAAGGAAGTAAAAAATCTACACCGTTTGCAGCACAGCAGGCTGTGGAAGACGCTATGGCTAAAGCTAAAGAATACGGAATTAAAGAAGTCGGAATTAAAGTTCAAGGACCTGGTGGAGGTAGGGAAACTGCCGTTAAAACCGTAGGTGCGATTGAAGGTATTAAAGTATTATGGATGAAAGACGTAACTCCGTTACCTCACAACGGATGTAGACCAAGAAAAAGAAGAAGGGTGTAACGATGGCTAGATATACAGGACCAGTTGAAAAAATAGAAAGAAGACTAGGTGTTTCACTTGAACTAAAAGGTGAAAGAAGATTAGCTGGAAAATCAGCGCTTGATAAAAGACCTTACGCACCGGGTCAGCATGGACAAAGAAGAACAAAAATTTCCGAATACGGTTTGCAGCTTAGAGAAAAACAAAAAATCAAATTCTATTACGGAGTACTTGAAAAACAATTTAGAAAATTCTTTAAAGAAGCTAACAGACAAGAAGGTAATACAGGGGAAAACCTAATTAAACTTCTTGAGAGAAGACTTGACAACGTAGTTTACAGAATGGGATTTGCAACAACAAGAAGATTTGCAAGACAGCTTGTAACTCACGGACATGTATTAGTAAACGGTAAAAAAGTAAACATTCCTTCTTATTTAGTAAAAGAAGGCGACAGAATCGAAATCAGAGAAAAATCAAAAAACAACGTACAGATTCAAAGAGCGCTTGAGCTTTCACAACAAACCGGTATTGCACCGTGGGTGGATGTTGACAGAGAAAAACTTGTAGGTGTTTTCCAAAGAATTCCTGAAAGAGAAGAAGTAAACATTCCGGTAGAAGAGAGACTGGTAGTTGAGTTGTACTCTAAATAATAGGGGCTAAAAAATGAATAAAATAAAAACAGAAGTTTTAATTCCAAGCGATGTTTCTTTCAAAGAAGAGGGAAACAAAGCCACAATCGAAGTATACCCGTTTGAAGCGGGGTTTGGGGTAAGCGTTGCTCATCCTATAAGAAGAACGCTGATAGCCTCAACTCCCGGTTTTGCACCTATAGCGCTTAAAATAGAAGGTGTAAAACACGAGTTTGATTCACTAAAAGGTATGCTTGAAGATGTTGCAAGCTTTATTATAAATCTTAAAAACATCAGATTTAAAATCAAAGAGGGTCTAGAAGTAGTAGTTGATTATGTTTTTGTCGGTCCTAAAGAGATTAAAGGCAGTGATTTAACTAATGATTTGGTTGAAATTGTTACACCTGATGAGTATATTGCAACACTAAACGAAGAAGCGGAACTTAAACTGACTTTGATTATAAAAAAAGGTATGGGATTTGTAGCAGTTGAAAACTTTAGAGATTCTATACCTGAAGGGTTTATAGGGCTTGATGCATATTTCAGTCCGATAAAAAAAGTAGTTTATAACATTGAAAATATTCTTGTTGAAGACGACCCTAATTTTGAAAAAGTAATTTTCGAAGTGGAAACAGACGGTCAAATCAGCCCTATTGAAGCGTTTAAAAATGCGGTAAACAATTATTTAAATCAATTCAGCGTATTTTCAAAAGAATTTAAATTAGAGCAAAAAACAACTCAAAGTGTTGAGCTTGACGATATTTACAACGTACTTTTTGAACCTATTGAAAATCTTAATCTCAGAAGCAGAAGCTTTAACGCTCTTGACAGGGCGGGTATAAGATTTGTAGGTGAACTTGTTTTAATGGGTAAAGAAAAAATTTCAAATATTAAAAATCTAGGTACTAAATCATTAGAAGAGATTTTTGACAAACTTGAAGAAATCGGATTCCCGTTAAACAAAACATTGCCGCTTGATATTAAAAAAGCAATTGAAGATAAATTATCACAACTTAAGGAGAATTAATGAGACATAAACACGGATATAGAAAGCTTGGTCGTGTTAGTGAGCACAGACTTGCACTTCTTAAAAATTTGGCATGCGATTTAATCGAAAACGAAAAAATCGAAACAACAGTTCCTAAAGCAAAAGAACTTAGAAAATACATCGAAAGAATTATTACAAAAGCTAAAAAAGCGGATTTTAACACTCACAGAGCTGTTTATGCAAAACTCGGCTCAAACGAAAGAGCAAAAGCGGCAACAAGAAAAGTAATTGAAGAAATCGCACCTAGATTTGAAAACAGAAAAGGCGGATATACCAGAATAATTAAAACAAGATTCAGAAGAGGCGACGCGGCTGAAATGTGTATAATCGAATTCGTTGGGGAATAAAATGGCTGAAATCCCTTTCTCCAATGAAGAACTTAAAGAAGCGGTGGCTAACGTTTTAGATGAAGTAAGACCGATGCTTCAGATGGACGGCGGCGACGTAACGCTTATAGACGTTAGAAAACCGGTAGTGTTTGTTCAGCTTCAGGGAGGTTGTGTGGGATGTGCTAGTGCCGGTGCCACACTTAAATACGGTATAGAAAAGGCACTTAAAGAAAAAATACATCCCGACCTTGTTGTAATGAACGTACCTCATGGATATGAGGATAAACTAGATGAGCTTGTCAAATATTCATTTTGATCTAAAAGAACTCCTGAAATCTGCAATTGAGAAAAAGGAGTACGGAAAGGTTATGATGTTAATGGAGAAGCTCTTATCTGACTCTTCTCCTTTTAATACCGAAGAATTAAACGGTATACTTTTCAGCGATGTTAAAAATCTCGTAAAAACCAGAGAAGACTTAGAAAACATACTACTTTCTACAAAAGTAATTTTTGAAAATAAAAACGATTTACTTCAATTTTTCGAAATGCTTCTGAAATACGGATATAAGGAAAGTGCAATTAGTTATTTTGAAGAATTGCTTTCGAACTTTAACGACTATGAACTTATAGACGG
>Ga0256838_1001549_pt1 | contig 10680 bp, 9 predicted proteins | sample 4571419metaG_FD_185978 | JGI IMG/M metagenome (GOLD analysis project Ga0256838, IMG submission 185978) | Hydrothermal vent microbial communities from Guaymas Basin, Mexico - 4571-419 | ecosystem: Environmental > Aquatic > Marine > Hydrothermal vents | place: Mexico: Guaymas Basin | collected... | reverse complement strand
GTGCTATTGTGGTTGAGCCAATTGATGGTGATCTTGCATGCAATACAAAGGGTGTTGGGCATATAGCTTTATGTGAAGATATAGTTGATGTCGTTGAATCGTCGCTCTATTTTAAACATTTTGAAGGCAGAAAGGTGATTGTAACTGCAGGCCCGACAGCAGAACCGATAGACCCTGTAAGGTATATAACAAACAGATCAAGCGGTAAAATGGGTTTTGCTTTGGCTAAGATGGCAAAGTTTATGGGCGCAGATACGACACTTATTGCAGGTCCTGTCTGTTTAAGAGAGCCCTACGGCGTAAAAAGGATTGATGTTGAAAGGGCAGTTGATATGCTTGATGCTTTAAAAAGAGAGATATCAAAAGCAGAAGGTGAGATAATCCTTATAATGGCTGCAGCTGTTGCCGATTTTAAGCCAAAAGAGTATAAAGAGAGCAAGATAAAGAAAGGTGGCGATGAATTTGTTTTATCGCTTGATGAGAACCCTGATATAACAGCTGAGATTAACAGATTTGCTAAAGAAAATGGTAAAAATTTAAGAATTGTGGGATTTGCTGCAGAAACTAATGATTTGATTGAAAATGCAAAGAAGAAGATAGAGAGAAAAGGACTTGAATTCATAGTAGCAAACGATGTTTCAAGAAGCGATATAGCCTTTGGCAGCGATGATAATGAAGTTATTTTGATTTATGCAAATGGAAAAGAAGAGAAGCTAAAGAAGGCTTCAAAAGAAGAGATAGCTTTTGAGATTTTAAGGAGGCTGATTTGATTAAAGTAAGAAATAGAGACGATATAAATAGTATAGCCGATTTTTTAAAGAGTAGAAGATTTGATTTTTCAAGATTTGAAGATACTGTTAAGAGAATCATTGAAGATGTAAAGAACAATGGTGATGATGCTCTTTTTAAATATACGAAGCAGTTTGACGGATTTGATGCAAATAGGGACAATATCACTGTAAAACAAGAAGAGATAGAAGAAGCCAAGAATTTTATACCTGATAAGCATAAAGAGATAATCAGGTGTGCAGCAGAAAGGATTGAGAAGTTCCATAAGGCTTTTTTGCCTAAATCTTCGTTTATTGAAGAAGATGGCGCTATTTTAGGTAATAGGATTACACCTGTGAACTCTGCTGGTTTGTATATCCCAGGTGGTAAAGCTGCTTATCCATCAACGGCGTTAATGACTATTATACCTGCCGTTGTTGCAGGTGTTGAGAATATTCAGATTGCAACACCATCGAAGGGTGGCAAAGCCAATCCGTATGTGCTTTATGTTGCTGACCTTTATGGTGTAGAGAAGATTTATAAAGTGGGTGGTGCTCAAGCTATAGCTGCTTTTGCCTATTCAACCCAAACCATAGAGAAGGTTGATGTTATTGCAGGCCCGGGCAATATCTATGTTGCTTTGGCCAAAAAGCTTGTGTTTGGTGATGTTGGTATAGATTCTGTAGCAGGTCCATCGGAAGTGATGGTTGTTGCCGATAAAGATGCAAATGTTGAATATGTAGCAAGGGATCTGTTATCTCAAGCCGAACATGACGAGATGGCTGGTTGTTTCTTTGTTGGATTGGATGAGAAGCTAACAGTTGAAGTTGAAAAGAGGTTTTTTGAGCTTTCAAGAGATAACCCACGAGCAGATATAACAAAGCAGTCGGCAAAGAATGCATTTTTTGCTTTTGTTGAAGATGTTGAACTTGCAGCAGAACTTGTCGATCTTGTTGCGCCTGAGCATCTTGAGATTCAACTCAAAGAACCTTATCTGTTTATAAATCGCATAAGGAATGCAGGTGCAATATTTGTGGGTGAATTTACGCCCGAGCCTATCGGCGATTATGTTGCAGGGCCTAACCATACACTTCCCACATCGCAGACGGCACGATTCTTCTCACCTTTATCATGCGAGACATTTATGAAAAAAAGCAGCCTGTTGCACTTTAGCAAGAAGGGTTTTATGAAGGTTGCACAGTGTGCTTCTGAGTTTGCAAACTTAGAAGGCTTGTTTGCGCATAAGGGTTCAGTAGATGTCAGATATAAGGATAGTTAAACCCACACTAAACGATGTGGACGATATATACAAACTTGTCTTTTATTTTGCCAAAAAGGGTGATATACTCCCGCGAAGTAAAGATAATATAGCAGAAAGAATTAGAGAGTTTCAGTGTGCTAAGGATGGTGAAAATATTGTAGGTGTAAGCAGTTTAAGGATTTTTTATCCGTATCTTGCAGAGATACGCAGTATTGCCATATATGAGAATTATCAAAGTATGGGTATAGGTAAAATGCTTGTTAGTGCCTGCATAGAAGAAGCTAAATACTTGAATGTTAAGGATATATTCGCTTTGACTTTTAAGAGGGAGTTCTTTTTAAGGTTGGGTTTTAGGTTGATAGATAAAAAAGAATTACCATCAAATAAGATCTGGGAAGATTGCATACACTGCCAGCTGTTTCCTAACTGCAAAGAAGAAGCTGTAATATATTCTATTTCTTAATCTGTTTTTAATATATCTGCTTTTCTTATAGATGTGTGATAATTGACAAGAATGCCACAATTTTATATTATTTGCTTCCAAAGTTTTTTAAGGAGGCAGAGAAAGTGGAATGGATGAAAAACTTAAAGGAGTATGTCCCACCTTCTTTCGTGGTAGAAAGGGATGACTATAGATGCATTAGGTGCAAGGCTTGTGTTGAGCAGTGTTCGTTTGGAGCAACATTTTACGATGAAGACGAAGATAAGGTTTGGAACTGGAATGCCAAGTGTGTGGGTTGTAATAGGTGTGCTGCAATATGTCCCACAGAAGCCATAACAGTTAAAAGGGCTGATCCTACATACAGGTATAATCACAACTGGAATACCCATATAGATGGTCTGAAAAAAAGGGCTATTTTTGGTGGAACGCCAGTTGTATCAATGGGAAATGATAAACCGTATCCTATCTATTGGGATCATATGCTTCTTAATGCTTCTCAGGTTACAAATCCTTCTATTGACCCTTTAAGGGAACCGATGGAATTAAAGACATTCTTGGGAAGAAAACCTGCTAAGGTTGAAGTTAGCGACAGCGGGTTAAAAACTCGGCTTGCTCCACAGCTTGAGCTTGAAATACCTATTATGTTTGCTGCTATGAGTTATGGAGCGCTAAGTTATAATGTTATCGAATCATTAGGAAGGGCAGCCCAATACATGGGCACATATTACAACTCAGGCGAAGGTGGATTAAATAAAGACCATTATAAGTTTAAGGGAAACATAATCGTTCAGGTTGCTTCTGGTAGATTTGGTGTTCATAAGGATTATTTGGATGTCGGAAGCGCTATAGAGATTAAGATAGGTCAGGGTGCAAAGCCCGGTATTGGTGGCCATCTACCTGGCGAGAAGGTTTCTGAGACGATTTCTGAGACAAGAATGATGCCTAAGGGTTCGGATGCTTTATCACCTGCTCCACATCACGATGTCTATTCAATTGAAGATTTAAGGCAGCTTATATACGCTTTAAAGGAGGCAACAGAATACAAAAAACCAGTTGCTGTGAAGATTGCGGCTGTTCATAATGTTGCAGCTATTGCAAGCGGCGTAGCAAGGGCAGGCGCAGATATAGTTGTTATTGATGGATTCAAGGGTGGAACAGGTGCATCGCCACAGGTTATTAGAGATAACATTGGTTTGCCACTTGAAGTTGCTTTAGCTGTTGTTGATGAGAGATTGCGATCAGAAGGTATCAGACAGGATGTCTCGATTGTTGCAAGTGGCGGTATAAGAAACTCAATGGATGTGGTAAAAGCTATAGCGCTTGGTGCGGATGCCGTTTATATAGGAACAGCAGCACTAATTGCTATAGGATGCACAATGTGTCAGCAGTGTCATACAGGCAAGTGTGCATGGGGAATTTCAACCCAAGATCCACATCTCTCAAAAAGGGTTAATCCAGACATTGCAAGTAAAAGGCTTATAAATTTGCTTGAAGTGTGGGCGCTTGAGATAAAAGAGACGATGGGTGCTATGGGTATAAATTCCATAGAGTCTTTAAGAGGCAATAGACTCAATCTTCGTGGTGTTGGTCTTAATGAGAAAGAGTTAGAAATACTTGGCATCTTGCCAGCCGGAGAGTAAGGAGAAGGTATCGATGAAAGTGGTAAAAATAAAGGAAGATAATTGTGTTTACTGTCATTTATGTGAAGTTGCCTGCATCGTTGAACATTCCCAATCCAAGGACATAATAAAGGCATTCAAAAGGGAAGAGCGCCCAATAGCGCGATGCAGTGTAGAGTTTAATTATCCTGTTTCTTTGAGTGTAATGTGCCGACATTGTGATGATGCACCATGTATGGAAGCCTGCCAGAATGGTTCTATGCATAGGGATGAGCGTGGCTATGTTGTTGTTAATCCAGATACATGTGTTGGGTGTTGGATGTGTATAATGGCATGTCCTTACGGCGTTATAAAAAGGGATACGCGCAGAGAGATATGGGGTCTATCAACAAAGTGCGACTTATGTCCTGATAGAGAGATTCCAGCCTGCGTTGAAGCATGCCCAAATGAAGCTTTAACTTTTGAAGAACTGTAAGGGGAAGGATATGAGAGTCGTAATAGTAGGAAACTCTGTGGCAGCCATAAATGCTATAGAAGCTATAAGGGAGAAAGACAAAATCTCAAAGATTACAGTTATATCGGATGAGAGCTATAGAGCCTATTCTCACCCTTTGTTGCCTAATCTTGTAATAGGTGAAGTAAGCAGATCCGAAGAGAGATTCTATTACAGAAGAAATGATTTTTACGAAAAGAATAAGGTTGATACTCTGCTTGGTAAAAGGGTTGTGAAGATTTTACAAAAGCAGAAGCAGGTGATTTTAGAAAATGATGAGAAGATAGAATACGACAAGCTGCTTATAGCCTGTGGCGGAAAGCCTATAAAACCACCAATGGAAGGGCTTGAGCTTGAAGGTGTCCATACGCTTACGAATATTAAATCTGCTGATAAATTGAGAAAGGATTTAAAAAATATAAAGCATTGTGTCGTTATTGGTGGTGGACTAATAGGAAGCAAGACAGCTGAGAAACTTGCCAAAAAGGGTATAAAGGTTACGCTTGTTGAGTTGATGAGAAGGGTGCTGTATCCTGTTTTGGATGATACTGCTGCTGATTATATACATAAAGAACTTAAATCCTTGGGTGTTGAACTTATCCTTAACGATTCTGTAAGTGCTATCCTGGGTGATAAAAGGGTTAAGGAAGTAGAGCTAAAAAGCGGCAAGAAGATTGAGGCAGACGGCGTTGTTGTTGCAGTTGGTGTTGCACCGAATATGGATATGGCAAAAGAAGCTGGATTGGAAGTTAATAAGGGTGTCGTTGTAAACGATTTTATGCAGACATCGGACGAGAATATATTTGCTGCAGGTGATGTTGCAGAAGCATACGATATGGTGTTAGGAATAAAAAGGCCTATTCCTATTTTGCCTTTGGCTGCAAGACAAGGCAGAATTGCAGGCTTAAATATTCTTGGCGGCGATGTGAAGTATAAAGGTGGATTTGCTACGAATTCAATCACCATAGGGAAGGTTAGTTTCATATCTATGGGTATTGTTGATTCTGATGAGCTTGAAATCTTGAAGATTAAAAAAGATGGAGAGTATAGAAAGTTTCTAATAGATGAAGAGAATAGGCTAAAAGGTATGATTCTTGTTGGGAATATTGAGAAGGCAGGGATGTTCAACTGGATGATACAGAATAAACTGGATGTGTCTTGGATGAAGGATACATTCCTAAATAGTGATTTTGGATGGAAGTATTTTAATAAAGCCTTTAGGGTCTTAAGGCTGGATAGAAAAATAAAATAGGGTGGTTAAAATGGAGCTTGTTAAGGATATATCGGGTTGTGGTATAGCTGGGTTTATAAATACTGACGGTGAGCGCATCTCGGGAACCGACATAGTTGATGCTATTACTTTGATGAAAGATAGGGGCAACGGACTGGGTGCAGGTTATGCAGCATACGGCATCTATCCTGATTTTAAGGATTTCTACGCTTTGCATATTATGTATGACGATGAGTATGCAAGAAAGAAGACAGAAGAGTATCTTGAAAGAAAGGTGCATATAGAACAGCATGGTGGTCTTCCCACAAGACCAATAAAGAAGAAAAGACCAATATTCTTTGTCTATTTCGTCCAGCCAAGAGAGCAAAGCACAAAAGGTGAATCCGAAGAATTTAGGCTTGAAGAAGCCGATGAGTTTATCTTTAAGCTTGTTATGTTTATAAATGAAAGGATAGATGGCGCATTTGTCGTATCAAGCGGTAAAAATATGGGTGTATTTAAAGGTGTTGGTTTCCCAGATGAGATAGCAAACTTCTTTAAGGTTGATGAGTATAAAGCGTTCTGCTGGACTGCGCATAATAGGTTTCCGACAAATACGCCAGGTTGGTGGGGCGGTGCACATCCATTCTCGTTGCTTGGATGGAGTGTTGTGCATAACGGTGAGATATCATCCTATGGTGCAAACAAGCGATACCTTGAGATGTTTGGTTATAAGTGTACCCAAAAGACAGATACAGAAGTTGTTGCCTACCTTTTGGACTTGTTGATAAGGAAACATGGCCACTCTTTAAATACTGTTGCCAAGATATTTGCTCCACCGTTGTGGAGTGAGATAGAGATAATGGATGATAAGGATAAAGAGCTTTATACAGCCTTAAGAATGGTTTATGGTGGTGCAATGCTTAACGGGCCGTTTTCAATAATTGTGGGTTTTAAAGGCGGTATGTTTGGCTTGAATGATAGGATAAAGTTAAGACCGCTTGTTGTTGCAAAGAAGGGTGCCAATGTCTATATGGCAAGCGAAGAATCAGCAATAAGATTTATAGCAGACGATTTAGACGAGATATATATGCCAAAAGCTGGTGAGCCAGTAATAGCCATGCTAAGCGATGAGGCTTTTCAGAAGGTTTATGGCACAAAGGAGAGAAGTTATGTATGAGATAGATGCAAAAGGTGTTTATTATAGAGATTTGAATGAAGAGATAAGAAAAGCAATAAGAGACCACAAGAAGAACATCGTGTTGCATAATGTTTGCGGCCAGTATTACATAGGTTGTGGTTTAAACGATAAGGATGTGAAAATAACGATAAACGGTGTACCAGGCAACGACTTGGGTGCCTTTATGAATGGGCCCACGATTATTGTTAACGATGATGCTCAAGACGGTGTTGGCAATACGATGAATGGTGGCAAAATAGTGATTTATGGTAACGCTGGCGATGTTGTGGCATACAGTATGCGTGGCGGCAAAATATTTATAGAAAAAGATGTTGGATATAGAGCCTGTATTCACATGAAAGCATACAAGGAGATGAATCCAACGGTTGTTATAGGTGGATGCTCTGGTGCGTTTATGGGCGAATATATGGCAGGTGGAACACTGATTCTTCTTGGTTTGACAAAGAAGGAAGATAAACCAATAACAGGTGTTTATCTTGCAACGGGTATGCATGGCGGCAAAATATTCATAAGAGGCAAAGTGCCTGAGCATCTTTTGTGGAAGGAAGCCATAATGGTTGAGCCCACAAAGGAAGAGTTTGAGAAAATCGAAAAAGAAGTTAAAGAATTTTGCAATCTTTTCAAAATTGATTATAATAAAGTTATGGAAGAAGAGTTTGTAAAGGTTGTCCCAAAATCGACAAGACCTTATGGACACCTTTACATTCCAGGCCCATAAAAAGGGCAATGTTGGCCCTGGGGCATGCGTGATGGACTTTTTTCCTTAGAGCCAACACCTAACAATGGGGGGCCGGCTTCAGGTGCTTGGCGGGCAAGCCTTCGCAAGAAGGACATACCGCCTGCACCTGCGACGCTCCCACCTATCGTTGTTAGGTTCTAGGAAGAAGATCACACACGGTGCCCTGGGGCTATTTAGATAAATTTATTGGCAATACGCCTGAGGATAGGCTTTGAAAAATAAACAGAGAAATCAGCTCCTTGAAAAGAGAGGGGCTTTAAATAGATCGTTTGTAAAACATAAAAGTAGAGTAATAAGCAAGAAGGTTTTTAACCTATTAAAAAAGAAAAGGGTAGTTGCTTCTTACTCTCCCTATCGCAACGAGCCTGACCCTAATCTTCTGTTTCCTAAGGATTTTTTATACTTTCCGAAGGTTTATAGTGTTAAGAAAGCCCAGATGAGATTTTTTAGGGGGATTCTTGTTAAATCTTTCAAGGGCATTAAAGAACCAAAACTCAACAAAAAGGCTATTCATAAGAAGCAGATTGAAGGTATTATTGTTCCAGGTGTAGGTTTTGATGAGAGAGGCTACAGGCTTGGCTATGGCTTAGGTTTTTATGATAGGTTTCTTAAAGATTTTAAGGGTTTAAAGGTTGGAGTTGCATTTGACTGTTGTGTTGTCAATGAGATTGTGCATTCCGAAGATGATATTCCTGTTGATGTGTTGATTACTGAGAAAAGAGAAATTTTTTGTAGGTTAAGGAGATGAGACGATGGGAACTACAGAGATAATTATCGTGATAGTTTTGGCTTTGATAGTTGGTATTATGGTAGGTATTATTGGCTATTACCAGTTTGCCGTTAAGAAGAAGGAATACGCAAAAAGAAAAGCCGAAGATATTATTCAGGATGCTGAGAAAGAGAAAGAGAATATTATTAAGGCTGCTCAGATTGAAGCGAAAGAGTATCTCATCAAGGCAAGAAATGAGATAGAAGCCGAAGAGAGAGAGATAAAAAAAGAGCTTCAAAAGTGGGAGAAAAGGCTTCAGTCTAAGGAGAGCAACCTTGAAAAAAGACAGGCTTATTTGGATGAGAAGATAGAATTCGTCAACAAGAAACAGGAAGATATTAATGCTATTGAGAAGCAGCTTGAAGAGAAGATGCAGGAAGTGGATAAGATACTCAAGCAACAACAGGAGAAATTGGAAGAAATCAGTTCAATGACGAAAGAAGAAGCCAAGCAGAAGTTGATTGAGAGTATTGAAGATGAAGCAAAAAGAGAAGCGGCAGCAAAGATAAAGAAGATGGAAGAGGATTTAAGGAATGAAGCCAAGCGCCTCTCTCAGGATATTTTGATTACTTCAATGGAGAAGATAGCAAGCAGTTATGTGGCTGAAAGGACAGTTGCCACTGTTACACTGCCAAACGACGAGATGAAGGGTAGAATTATAGGAAGAGAAGGTAGGAATATAAGGTCATTTGAGAAGGAGACAGGAACAGACTTGATTATTGATGACACACCAGAAGTTGTTGTTATATCAAGTTTTAATCCATTGAGAAGAGAAATAGCAAAGATTGCCCTTGAAAGATTGGTAAGCGATGGAAGGATACATCCTGCAAGGATAGAAGAGACAGTTGAGAAGGTAAGACAAGAACTGTATCAGGAAGCAGCAGAAGAAGCCAAGAAGGTTGTATTTGACCTTGATATAGGTGATTTGCATCCTGAACTTATCAAATATTTGGGTCTTCTAAAGTACAGAACAAGCTATACACAGAATGTGCTTGCCCACTCTGTTGAAGTTGCATATCTAAGTGGTCTTATGGCAGCAGAATTGGGTTTAAATGTGAAGTTAGCAAAAAGGGCAGGCTTGCTGCATGATATTGGCAAGGCTGTGGATCAGGAAGTAGAAGGTTCACACACAAAGGTTGGTGCAGACCTTGCCAAGAAGTACGGAGAAAACGAATATGTGGTTAATGCCATTATGTCGCATCATGGTGAGATTGAACCAAATTGTCCAGAGAGTGTGCTTGTTGCCATAGCAGATACGCTGTCTGCTGCAAGGCCAGGAGCAAGAAGGGAGAGACTTGAAAGCTATATCCAGAGACTTGAAGAGCTTGAAAATATAGCCAAGACAAAAGAAGGTGTTAAAGAAGCATACGCCATTCAAGCAGGAAGAGAATTAAGGGTTATTGTTGAACCAACCATGTTAGATGATAATGAGAGCTTTATGCTTGCAAGGGATATAGCAAAGGATATAGCAGATAAGATAACATACACAGGTCAGGTTAAGGTCGTTGTGATAAGGGAGAACAGGGCAATTGAGTATGCAAATTAGGATTTTATTTGTTGGCGATATAGTTGGAAAACCAGGAAGAAACACCTTCAAAAGCTTGATAGATGATTTAAAAAGGGAATACGAACCTGATGTTGTGATTGCCAACGCTGAAAATGCTGCAGACGGTTTTGGCATAACAAAGAAAATTTATGACGACTTGTCTAAGTATGCCGATGTTTTAACGATGGGTAACCATGTGTGGGACAAGGAAGAGATATTCTCATGGATAGATGATGTTGATAAGATTATAAGGCCTGTGAATTTACCTGTTGGATCAGCAGGTTGCGGGTTTAAGATTTTAACCGTAAAAGGTGTGGATGTGATGGTGATAAACGCTATCGGCAGGGTATTTATGAATCCTGTCGATAGCCCTTTTTCTGTTTTGGATGAGCTGATTGATAGATATAGTAATGTTAGTATAAAGTTTATCGATTTTCATGCAGAAGCGACAAGCGAAAAACAGGCTATAGGATGGTTTTTGGATGGTAAGGTGTCTGCAATAGTTGGCACACATACGCATGTCCAGACGGCTGATGAGAGAATCCTACCCAAAGGAACGGCTTATATTAGCGATGTCGGTATGACAGGATGCCACGATGGTATCTTGGGTTTTAAATATGAAGAAGCACTTG
>Ga0256838_1001547_pt1 | contig 10684 bp, 10 predicted proteins | sample 4571419metaG_FD_185978 | JGI IMG/M metagenome (GOLD analysis project Ga0256838, IMG submission 185978) | Hydrothermal vent microbial communities from Guaymas Basin, Mexico - 4571-419 | ecosystem: Environmental > Aquatic > Marine > Hydrothermal vents | place: Mexico: Guaymas Basin | collected... | reverse complement strand
ATCTGCCCTATTTCAACACCGATATTGAAACCTAACACTATTTTTATAAAATTACTTAAATCCATATTTATATCCCTAACCGCTTCAGAAAAAGCAAATCCGTGTACAAACCCGAACAGAAAAGCAATAAGCCACTCTTTTTTAAAATCCACAATATGATAGATATTATTTAATGCTGTTAAAAATATAGTAACCGCTATCAGCATTTCAATTAAAGCCGCATTAATTTCAACAATATTTAAAGCACTCGCCATTAAAGATATAGAATGCGAAACACTAAAAGCGGTAGCTATTATCAAAACTGATTTAAACGAATTTTTAAGAGACGTTGCATATAAAACCGCAGGCAACAATAATGTTATAAGAAACGTAATATGGTCAAAGCCGTAAAGAATATGAAGTATTCCTAAAATCATAAAATTGTAAAAAGAAGTTTTTTTATCTATTTTTATAATATTCGTTGTATTTTTTCGATTAAAATTCAATATATATTCGTTTTTATCAATTACCCTTAAAACTCCGCTTTGAGTTTTATCATTTTTAAAAAACATATCAAAAAATATTTTCATCTTATCCGAATAATTTTCACACTCAACAGTAAAATATTCATCAATTACAATTTCATTGCTTACTTTTAACTTTTTTAATCTTAATTTGCAGTCATCTATTTTTAAATGTTTTTTTGTATATTCTGAAATTTTATCCGCAGCTTTTTTTATGTCATTTTCACTGTCAAATTTGATTTTCAAGGCATTTTCGATATTATAAGAGACAAAACGCAAATGATACACATTATTTGAAAGATTAAAATCCATTTTAGTTAAATTTAAAGGATGTGAAAAAGATAAACAAAAAAATAAAAAAATTAATAATGTTTTCATTTACACACCTGTTTTTTTCAAAATTATACCAATCCACATAAACAATACTACATTATACCAAAACACAATTTATTTTTGGAATTGGTATAACACAATTAAAAAACTCGGAGTTGATTTCTCGCAGGGATATTATTTCAGTAAGCCGTTGCCTCCGGCTGAAATTAAATCCGGTCTGTGAAACTTTGTTTTTTGTATGGCTAAGCTGTTTTGCCATTCTTTTATTTTGGCGTGATTGCCGCTTTTTAAAATTTGGGGGACTTCGCCTGTTTTTGAAAACTGCGGGGGTTCTAAAAGATTCGATTCAAAACTCTCGCCTTTTAACGATTCGCTGTTTCCTAATACACCTTTTACATTTCTAAGCACCGCATCTGCTATTACAAGTGCTCCAAGCTCCCCGCCGGTTAATATATAATCCCCTATGCTTAAAACTTCATCGGCAAAATCCTCTATAAGCCTTTCATCAAACCCTTCGTATCTTCCGCATACAAGAATCAAAACTTCCTCACTTACAAGTCTCACGGCGTCTTTTTGATTAAATTTTTTACCCACGGGTGTTAAAAATATCACCTTTGAGCTTTTATATTTACTTTTTAAATCTTTTAAAGCATACCTCAAAGCCTCATTATCGATAATCATACCGGCACCTCCTCCGACAAGAGGGGTGTCAACCCGCTTGAATCTGTTTGTGGAATATTCTCTGAAATTTACAAATTCAACTTCAAAAAGATTTTTTTCATTCGCTCTTTTTAAAACGGAATCTTCAAAATAACAACTGATTATATTTGGAAAAAGGGTTAAGAAGATAATTTTCATAACAGTGATTCGAGAATATCTTTAGCACTTGAAGCTTCAATTTTTTTGTTTTCAACATCAACATCTTTTATGTGTCTTTTAAAGTCAATCAAAAATCTTTTGGGATATTTTTTTTCTATCAGTTCAGGATTAGTGTTGATTACAAGATAATCGGTTTCGTTTGCCCTTTCTATTTCCTTAACACGCCCTAACAGCTCACCCTCTTCATATACATCACACCCTATAATATCAAACCAGAAATATTCGTTTTTTTGAAGTTTAATATCTTCTTTAGTTTGTTCTTTGGTTGTATAAAGCATTCTGTTTGTCAGTTTTTTGGCATCTTCCGGGGTGTCAATACCTTTAAATTTAACAAGTCCTCTTTTCAGGTCAATTTTTTCAATGGTCAGATCGATTTTATCGGAAGGAAATGTTTTTCCGTTTTTGAATTGTTCAGGAAAGTCGGTTAAAAGGTGGATTCTCTGCCACCCTTTGATTCCGTAAGTTTTACCTATTTTTGCAATAGGGATTTTATTCATCTTCAGCTTTTACCGTTATTTTGTAGTTTTTATTTTCTTTTGCCCTGCAACCGCTTATAACGGTTTTAATGGCTTTAACCATAGAACCTTCTTTGCCGATAATTCTTCCGACATCGGCTTTTTTTGCGTATATAACTATTTCGTCAAAATCTTCGTGAGGCACAACCTCAACTTTTACTTCTTCAGGTTCAAAAGCTAATAATTTAGCAAACTCCGTTACGAAATCAACAACCATTAAGCGTTGTTTTCCTCAGCGATTTTTTTAAGTTTAGTAACTCTTTCGCTCATTTTAGCACCTACACCTAACCAGTAGTTAAGTCTGTCAAGGTCTAATTTAACTGTTGCAGGTTCAGTCATAGGGTTATAATATCCGATTGATTCAATCCATCCGGAATCTCTTCTTTTTCTGCTATCAGTCACAACTATTCTATAAAAAGGTCTTTTTTTTCTACCAAATCTAGCAAGTCTTACTTTTACCACGTTTACTCCTTAGTTTATTTTGTTTAATCCCGCCCAAACCAACCCGTATCAATAAAAGCGTAAATTTTTTAAGGTAAAGAAACGGAAGAGATAGGGAAAAGACAAGGTTACTCTTTCTTTGCCCACTCTTTTCCTTATCTTTTCCTATTCTCTTCCTTTTTTTAATTAATTCGGAATTTTAATATATTATTTAGGAAAATTCAAGCCCTGAGTCATTTTCATTAGCTCATTTATATTAGGTATTTTTTTACCTGCGAATTTTTTTGCCATTTTAGCGGCATTTTGAAACTGCTTGTTTATTCTGTTAATTTCCTGAACGCTAAGCCCCGCACCCTGAGCTATTCTTCTTCGTCTGCTGGCACTTTCTTTAATAAGTTCGGGGTGTTGTCTTTCTTTTGGCGTCATTGAGCTTATCATAGCTTTTATTTTTTTAATTTCGGCAGAATTTTCAATGTCGATATCACCGAGCTGTTTAAGTATATTACCCATACCCGGAATCATTCCAAGCAGGTTTTTCATGCTTCCGAGTTTTTTCATCTGTTCAAGCTGATTTAAAAAGTCTTCATAGTTAAATTTACCTTTTTTAAGTTTTTTGGTAAGTTTTTTTGCTTCTTTTTCATCAATTATCGCAGATGTTTTTTCAACCAATCCTTCAATATCCCCGGCACCCATTATACGGCTGACGATTCTCTCAGGCACAAATACTTCTATATCCTGAATTTTTTCACCCGTTCCTAAAAATCTTAGAGGTTTTCCTACCTGATGAGCAATACTAAGAGCCACACCACCTTTTGCATCACCATCATATTTTGTAAGAATCACACCTGTTATATCAAGCTTTTCATCAAACTGTTTTGCGGTATTAAGGGCATCTTTACCTGTAAGAGAATCCGCTACATAGAAAATTTCATGGGGATTAACTTCGTTTTTAATTTTTACAAGCTCATCCATAAGTTCGTCATCAATTGCAAGACGTCCTGCTGTATCTATTAAAACAACGTCATAAAACTTCTCTTTTGCAAACTCTACACCTCTTTTTGCAATATCTATCGGGTCTTTTGAATTTTCATCGTAAAATATATCAAGTCCGTTTTGCTCGGCTAATTGTTTAAGCTGTTCTACTGCTGCAAGTCTTTGAAGGTCTGCGGCAATCATTAAAACTTTTTTCTTTTTAAACTGTTTTAAATAATTAGCAAGTTTGGCTGTTGTAGTTGTTTTACCGCTTCCCTGAAGACCTGTCATAAGAACTATGGTAGGAGGCTTTGAGGCATATACAAATCCGTAGTTTCCGGGAGCCGTTAAAATTTTAGTTAGTGCCTTATCAAGGGCTTTTAAAAAGTTAGCCTTTCCTATTCCGGCTCTTTTTGTTTCAATTTCAACTTCTCTTAACAGATCTTTAACCACTTTAAAATGAACATCCGCTTTTAAAAGATTTTTTTTAAGCTCGTCAAGCGCTTTTTTAAGCGCCTTTTCGTCATCCTTCATTCTTATTTTGTTTATAGCGCTCTTAAAGCCGTCACTTATCTTGTCAAACATACTTCTCCTTTAACTATTTCTTCTTTTTCTTCCTATAATTATTAACTTCTTCTTGCATTTTAAAATCACTCGGCTCAGGCGATTCGAAATTATAATCAAATATTTTGAATTTATGGTGATGAAGCATTACCCTTTTAAAAGGCTCCCCCCTATACTTTTCATCACCTAAAATAGGATGCTCTACAGCTTTTAAATGAGCTCTTATCTGATGTGTTCTTCCCGTATGTATAATTGCTTTTATTTTTGATTTTGTTCTGAATGCCAGAATCGGTTCAATTTCGGTTACGGCATCTTCCCCGTCTTTTGATATTTTGGCTAACGCACCGCTTTTTGTTTTTATTACTTTAATTGGAAAATCGATTTTCATAGGCTCCGCAACTATGCCGCTAACCCATGCAATATATTCTTTATAAACGTTTTGTTTTTTAAATTCCTCGATTGCTTCTTTTTTAAATTTATCATTCTTAACCAAAAGCAAAACGCCGCTAGTTTCTTTGTCAAGCCTGTGTAAAAGCTCGTGTTTAAACATTTTAGAAACTTCCTCACTCGTTATGTATGGAGGTTTGTCAACAGCAATCAGATTTTCATCTTCAAAAATTTTTTTGGGTTTTGGAAAGTTTAAAACTTTGAATCTGGTATTAACCGGCAGTAAGCCTCTCGCTATTTTTACTTTTTTATCTTTTGCAAACACCAATCCTCTGTCTATCAATTCTTTTGCAGCTCTATTGGAAATACCTTCCTGTCTTGCTAAAAGAATATATGCTTTTTCGTTCATTTGCGCCTTTTTTATTGAAATTATAACAAATAAAAACTTTTTCTTTTATTTTTGTAAAAACATTATTATTATATTAATAAAATCAAAAAAATGTTATTATTTTGTTATAAATTTTATTTATATTAAGCAAACTTTAAGGAAAAAAGAGTTAATATAACATTTGAGAATGAATTAACATTCATTCGAGTTATGAAAGGGGAAGATATGAAACTCAAAAAATCAATTTTTATCGCTTTAGCTTTATCAACTCAAGTTTATGCAATAAGCCCTTATGTAGCCGGATATAAGGCTTATATAAGATACGTTAAGCATATCCCGAAATACGGCATAAAAGCTCCTGAACTTCTTAAAAAATTAAATGTAAAAAATGAGGAAGATTTACTGAATTTATTTAAAGACAACGCAAAGCCGCTAATTGAAAAAACCAGACAATTTAACCCAAAAGCTGCTGAAGGTTTGGAAAAAATAATAAAAAGAGGCAAACTCAAACAATTAAAAGTATTCCTTTTCAATGTTTTTAACGGTCAGATACCGGCCGGATGTATGTAATTAAATTAACTTATATTTAACGTTTAATTTGTGTAGTTAACGTTTTTTTATTATAATTCACGTTGTTAAAATTCGGGTTTCATTCTTCCCCGAAAAAATTAAAAAAATTAAGGAGAAAAAATGAAAAAATTACTACTTTCAGCTACTGTAGTTGCAGGATTGTTTGCACAGCCTACAATCGACAGCCTACAAAAACAAATCAACGAATTGCAACAACAGTTAAAAGAATTAAAAGCAAAACAAGACACACAAAACGACAGATACTACAAAAAAGTGGCACCTATTGTTGCAAACAGTCATTTATATTGGAATTATGACCTTAGAACAACTTACGATGCAATTTTCCATGAAACAACTGACGGCATGGGTGTTACATCAGTTAAACCTGATTTTGTTACAGGAAAAACTTATTATACATTCGCTCCGGTTAAAGGGAAAAAAACAAATAATCATATTTTTACAAACAGAGTTATTTTAACCGGCGTATATAAACCAAGTGACAACCTTAAAGCAACTGTAAGAGTACAAGCCAACAATATGTTTGGAAATAGTGACGCTGACAATATGATGACAAATCCTTTTCAAAATCTTCCTTGGATAGCAAACGAAACTCCTGATGATGTTCAAATAAGATTAAAAGAAGCTTTCTTCAACTATTATTTCGGTGATGATTTTATGTTCAGTGCCGGAAGACGTCCTGCCACAAACGGATTTCCTGCTAACTTAAGAGAAGGCGACCAACCGGCAAGTCCTCTTGCACACTTAATCAACATGGAATTTGACGGATTCAGTTTCGAAATCGGAAACGGTGAATTTTCAAAAATCTCTGATAAATTCGGAGATTGGGGTACTTGGATGAAATTCTGTGCCGGTAGAGGATATTCAAGCGCTACTGGTAAATGGCCTAGCGATTCTTCTGCACCATATTCAAGAAACGACATGCTTAAAAACATGGATTTTGCCGGATTTATTTTTGTTCCTTACGACAATGGTCAATATTCTTTATGGACCGAAACTGTTTGGGCGTGGCATGTACAAGGTAATCAATTTAACATCACCGGTGTAGATCCAAATAAAGGAACAATGAACGCAACAGCTTCAATGGCAGATTTCGGTAACTATTTCGGTGAAAACATTATATTTAAAGCGGATGGTATCGGTGATGGAATCAGCGATTTCCTAGATGACACTAAAGCTTTCATTTCTTATGGTATAAGCAAAACAAAAACAAATGGAAATGATATTATCCAAAATTATCCTACTCCAATGGGTTATGTAAATATTGCCGCAGAAGACCATACTGGACACAGCTGGTGGATTGGAGCAGATATGCCAGGATTTAAAGATGGTGACAGATTCGGTATAAACTATGTAAAAGGTAGTAAATACTGGAGAAACTTCACATATGGTGAAGACACATTAGGCGGTAGTATTGCATCTGTAAGAGGAAAAGCTTTTGATGTTTATTACAACACTGAAATTATCCCTCATTTAACAGCAGGGCTCAGATATACTTATATCAAATATGATTATCCAGGAAGCGACGGATTCTTTGGTGTAATGATGGACCCTGAAATGGCTGACAAGTTCTCACATGTAGAAAAAACAAAAGATATAAGAGCTTATATTAGATATAACTTCTAATATTTTCTTAATATAAATTTAACTTATAAGTGCCTTTTGGCACTTATTTTTAACTTTTTTTTGATACTATAAGTTTGTAAAATCCAAAAAGGAGAATAAATGTCTGAAATCATAAATCTCAAGAGAAGAAACTTTTTAAAAGGCTCAGCGGCCGCGGCAGCCGGTGTTGCGGTTGCAAGCTCTTCTGCGTATGCACTCAATGCGTATGAAGAAGCCGAAAGTACTAAAGAAAAAAAAGAAAAAGACATAAAAAACGCAAAATATATTCCGACATTCTGCGGTATGTGCGTAAATATGTGCGGTGCGATTGCAAGAAACGTTGACGGTAAAGTAACAAAGCTTGACCCAAATCCTCTATTCACTAAATCAAGAAACTTTTTATGTGCAAGAGGAAATGCGGGACTTGCTGCACCGTATGATCCCGACAGGCTTAAATGGCCTTTAATCAGGGTAGGTAAAAAAGGCGAAGGTAAATTTAGAAAAGCCACATGGGAAGAAGCTTATGAATACATAAGACAAAAGATGGTAAAAATTTATAACGAAGAAAAAGACAACAGAAGTGCAATAGCATTCGGTGCGGGTGCCGGTGCGGAAGAGCCACTTTTTGCAACATTTGCAAACGGTGTGGGTAGTGCGATATTTGTTGACCACTTTACTACATGTTTCGCCCCTGCATTTATGGCTAACAGTTTGACATTCGGAAGCTGGGGAAGCGCGGATTTCAGAAGAAGCAAATATGTTTTGATGCTTGGTGCAAACAGAGCTGAAGCTATCGTTACGCCTGATACGCTCGATTTATTCAGAAATACTCACAAAAGAGGAACAAAAATAGTATATATTGACGTAAGATATACAAACACTGCCGCTCAGGCTGACGAATTTATAGTAATTAAACCGGGAACGGATCTTGCGCTTATGCTTGCAATGATTCATGAAACAATCAATCAGGGTTATCATGAAACTCCGTACAAAAAAGAATACTTAGCTAAAAATGCTGACGGACTTGACGAACTTGTTGATTATTTCAAAAACGGAGAAGGCAGCAAATATACACCTGAATGGGCTGAAAAAATTACTGAAATTCCGGCCGACACCATAAGAAGACTTACAAAAGAATTTTCCGACGCTGCAGAAGAAAGCAAAGGTGCGGCAAACTGTTACAGAAGCAGAAAATCTACTTGGTATTATCAGGATTTCGAATTCAGACGTGCACAGGCAATCTTTAACGTATTACACGGATGCGTAAACAGACCGGGCGGTATATTGCTTGGTAGAGGTCTTAAAGCCGAAAAATACGAATATGAAGATTTTCCGATTTATGACAATGCTCAGACAAGAATAGATATTGCAACAAACCAAAAAGGGGAATACCCGCTTTTAAACCCTACAAAAGGTAGCTGGCAGGTATTCAGAAACAAAGTTCACGAAATTAACACAAAATGGAAAAAAGGCGAAAAATTAGCAGACGGGGAATATCCTGTAAGGGGTATGTTTATCTACAGGGAAAACCCTATGCAGTCAGTTCCCGGATATGAAAAAACGGCCAAAATGTTTGAAACAATGGATTTAGTAGTGGTAATCGACATAATTCCGAACGACACGGCAATGTATGCCGACGTAATTCTTCCCGACACTACATATTTGGAAAGAACTTCGCCTATTTCTTCATTCGGAACGCTTTGTCAGCCGGTTATCGGATGGAGAAGCGCTACGATGGAACCTATGTATTCGGCTAAACCGCTTTATAATATAATGAAAGAATTAAGCGAAAAAGTTGAAAAAGATTTAGCGGCAATTACATTCAAATACACATGGGATGCCGATGATATGGAAGTAGAGCTTCCGTCCGATTTTAACTTAGCTAAATATTTAACCGATGATTTTGAAGTTGATGAAGAAAAACTAAAAGCCGATATAAAAGATGAAAAACTTGTAAAAAAAATTCTTGAACATGCAAGTGAAGACGACCTTGATATCGCTACGTTTAAATTAAGCGCGGCTTATGAAAAAACTCCGGAAGAATTTAATGAAGAAGTAATGACTGAGATTTATGGTAAAAAAGCTGCGGAAATTGCAAAAGAATACGGAGCTTACTGGCCTGGAATTGAAAAAGCGGTGGAAGAAGCCATTGATGAACATTTAAAAGTACTTAAAAAAGATTATCAGGATAAAGCAGCTGCTGTATATGATTTATACGATAAATATTCAAAACTTCCAAAAGATTACTGCATCCAACCTAAAAAAGGTAAATGGCTAAAACTTGCTCTTAGAAACCTTGAAGGTAAAAAATTCAAAAACCCAATTAACGGAGGGGAAGAAACACTTCATAAATTCCCTAAATGGAGAGATTCACTGTTTGAAGAGCCAAAAAACAACCAAGTAAGACTTGTAGTCGGAAGACACGGTTACTTTACACAAAGTTCACATCCTAATAACTACTTATTGTTAGATCTTATGAACTATAACTATATTTGGATTAACGACGAACTTGCAAAAGAACTTGGAGTTAAATTCAAAGACGAAGTGGAACTGACAAACAGAACCGGTCAAAAAGTTATCGGAAAAGTATATCCGACTAAAAGGATCAGAAAAGATACTATTTTTGTTGCAACAGGTATGGGAAGCAAATCACCGATGCTTACACTTGGTGGAAACAACGGAATTTCTCAGGCTACAATTGCTGAAGATCATGCTGATCCGATAATCGGAGCTTCTAGTATGAACGAAACTTTTGTAACAATTAGAAAGGTGTAAAAAATGGCTAATTATGCAATGGCATTAGAATATCAAAACTGTATTGACTGTAGAGCATGTGAAGTTGCATGTAAAGACGAAAACGGGGTAATGCTCGGTGCTGACAAACAAAGAATATGGGTTGGAATCGTTGAAGGCGGAACAACGTTGGCTGATACCTTTTTAAACTTTTACCCGTCTCAATGTAACCACTGTGAAGACGCCCCGTGTATTACAGTATGTCCGACCGGTGCATCACACTTTGCAGAAGGTGGAATTGTAAAAGTTGATTATGATATGTGTATAATTTGTAAAGGTTGTATGGAAGCTTGTCCTTACGGTGCAAGATTTGTAGACGAAACAAAACACGCGATTGATAAGTGTACATTTTGTGACGGAAGAATTCAGGAATACGGAACAACAGCATGTAGTGCGACATGTCCTACAAAGGTTAGAACATTCGGAGATTTGGAAGATCCTAATTCCGATATTGTCAAAGTTCTTGAAAACAGGGAATTTTTCGTTCTTAAAGAAGAGGAAGGAACACTTCCAAAACTGTTTTATCTGGTACCTGAAGACGAAGAATATGCAAAAAGAACACTTGGAAATGTAAAAAGACACAAATGGGCTGAGTTTAAAGCCAAATATGAAGCTGAGGCTAATGCGAAAAAGCCTGAGTGGAAAAAAGCGTAAGGAGCTGTTATGAATGAATATATTAATTGTTGCGGTCTTAATATAAGAAAAGTGAGCATCAC
>Ga0256838_1001544_pt1 | contig 10691 bp, 16 predicted proteins | sample 4571419metaG_FD_185978 | JGI IMG/M metagenome (GOLD analysis project Ga0256838, IMG submission 185978) | Hydrothermal vent microbial communities from Guaymas Basin, Mexico - 4571-419 | ecosystem: Environmental > Aquatic > Marine > Hydrothermal vents | place: Mexico: Guaymas Basin | collected... | reverse complement strand
GCTCTAGAATCAGAAACTGGTCGGAAATTTATCTGCAGCTTGTGATATATTTCCAGGATATTTTAGTAAAATATATTTAAGGTTTAAGTATGAGGTTTACGGTTTACACAGTTAATCTGATGGGCTCGGCTCTTTATTTAAAGAAAGAATTTTTTCAATTTCTTTTAATTTTTTTGGGATTTCGTTTTGTTTTTCCAATACTTTATCTGTAATATCTTCAATTTTAAAAAGTTTGTCAATTCCAAGTTTTCCGTTTCTCTCATATTCGTTATTTATATGAACAATAAATGCTTTTTTTAAATTAATTACATTTGAAATGGCATACCATTGAATCGAGGCATCATCAATATGATAATCTTTAACGCTTGTGGATGATTTAACTTCATACATATTCCACCCATCACCGTCCCTTACCAAAATATCAGCCATAGCGAATATCCCGTTTTTACTGAAAGTGGCTTCATAAATGATTTTTTCTTTTTCTAAGAGTTCTTTTGTCTTTTCAATCATTCTTTTAAAATCATCAGGATTAAATTCAATTTCCACCCCTCCGTTAAACAATTTTTTCGCCAAATCTCCAACCTCATATCCTCTCTCAAACAACACTTCCTTATCTGCGGTAACTCTAAGTTCAGGTCTTTTTTTATAGAGCCAAAGGCTTTTAGGGCACTGAAGGGCTCTTGAGAGTATCATTTTCATCCTTTATTATCAAACTTCAACACTTTCTAAAACAAATCTCACATTTTCTTCCGGATATCCGAGAGGATTTGCTATAAGCTCATAATCTTTTAATTTTTTATATGTTTTAGCGTGGATATGTCCGAAAATCCAAATTTTCGGTTTTATTTTTTTGATTATTTCTTCTTCGTAATCCACAAAATAATAATTATCTCCTAAATCCGAATTATCAAAAATTTTTATTGGTGGAATATGGGTAATAATAACATCTGCATAATCTAAACTTTTAATTTTTTTCGTATTCTTTCTTATAAAGTTTGAAGGTGTCAAAATTATATTTAATTGGGTAAAAGTCATACGGTAATACTATTTTATAGCTTTCTTTTCTGTCATAGATATACTTCGAATCATTCATATAATCTGTCCAGTGCCTTAAAGACAACACGTTATACCATAGTCCGCTACCCCAAAACGTAATTCCTTTATACTTAACCTTCTGTCCGTCTAAAAAGGTAACGTTTTCAATGTTTTTGAGCATTTTTTTAAATTCATTAAGCCTATTAAAAGAATTGTAGTTATATTTTTCTGTGTATCGGGATGAAAGCAGGTATAAATCGTGATTTCCCCATGTAATAAAAATCTTTTTATAAAATTTGCTTAATAGCTTAATCAAATATAGATTATCATAATTATAATGTCCGATATCTCCGGCGATGACTAAAACTTCAAATATTTTATCTTTTTTGCTTTTTATTAATTTTTCTACAAAAGCCTCAGTTTTAACCCTGTTAAACCTTGCGTAAAAATCAAGGTGAATATCACTGATAACGTCAATTTTTATTTACATCCTTATAGTGTTTAACGATATTTTTAAATACAAACATATTAGGTTTGTATCTCGGGTGGGTTAAAATTCCGCAATTTTTCATTTTTGAAACATCTCCGTCGTAATCAATTATACACCTCATCGCCATACCAACGGCCGCACTTCTGCTAATCCCGGCACTGCAGTGAATTAACAACTTCGTTTTTTTAAGTTTAAAAGAACGTTTATGTTTTTTTACAAATTCCAACAGTTTTTTTACGCTATCCTTATCTATCGGATAATAATTTCTTATTTTTTCTTCAATATCCCAAAATCTGATTTCAAGGAAATCTTTTAAACCGCTTTTCAACTCCTCTTTTAAAGGAAAATAGTTGTAATCTTTTGTTTGAAGTAAATAAGATTTTGAATTTAAAAACTCCTTCGCTTCGTTAAGAGGGACTATTTTGTTTTTTACCTTTCCATTTTTTACAAAAAACACTTCTATTTTTTCTTTGCCGCTTTCGATTTCTTTTTTCAACTCTTCATATACCTTTTCTACGGGAACTAGATTTAGTATCGATATTAAAACAATGTTATGCAAATCATTAACCTTTAAAAACTCCTCAACCTCTTTCCTTCCCATTATACCCGCAAATAAATCGTCTCGAAAAAAATCACTCACTTAGCGTTTCTTTTACATTCATAGATTTAAAATCGTTCACTTCCAAACAGGCGTTAATACATTTTTTATCTCCTACGATATATGAATGCGTATGTCCGTGAATATTAATATCGCAGTTTGTTAAGTTAAAAATCTCTTCTAAAGCATTGGTAATATCTCTGTATTTTTTATCGTAAGGATTATCGTTAAAGACGGGATAATGGCTAAAAAGTACTCTTTTACCGTTTATATCTTTAATCAAACAAGATATTTTTTCAAATTTTTTATATCTGTATTTCATTGAGTCAATATAAGTTTTAATTTCCTCCTCAATATTCGCTTCAATTCTCACTCCCTCTATTATTTCCCAGCCGAGGGATTTATAAAGTTCTATGTGCCCGTCTTTGTCGTGATTGCCTTTAATGAGAGTAATTTTCCCGTTTAGTTTTTTAGCAAGTGTATATCCTTCTTTAAAAGCCACATCCCCTAAATGCTAAACTTTATCCTCTTTTGAAATGTAGCTGTTTAGCCAATCAATTAAAAACCTGTCAAACTCCTCATAGCCTTCAATTCTCGCTTTTTGCAATCTTACAGGCTCGTGCACTAAAATATTTCTGTGCCCAAAATGAGTATCAGTTAGAATAAACATTAATTATTCTTCTTAAATACAAAGATTTTAAAATCAAATAATATTTCTTCATCATTGTTATTATATGAACCTTGCATTTCTGTTTTTTCGGAAACTCTAATACCGTATTTTTCAAACAATTCTGTTAAATACTTCTCATTAATATCGTAACGGGTTATTTCTTGATTTTCATTATTATTTAAAGAATAAGCAATTAATACTTTTCCATTGGATTTTAATAAATTCGTAATATTTTTTATGGTTTTTTCATAAAATATTTCAGGTAAATAATTCCATACAAATGTTGAAAAAATCAGGTCAAATTTTATATTTTCTGGAATATTGATTTCAGGCAATACCGAATAATATAAATTATCGGCTATTTCTTTGTTGTTTGTTTTTAACTCTTCTTTTACTTTTTCTAAAAATTTTTCACTCCCTTCAATACCGTATATTTTTTTATACCCTTCCTTTAATAAAAATTCAATATCCCTACCTGCGCCAAAACCTAATTCTAATATAGAATCATTTTTTTTATCATTTATGCATTTTTTTAAATACTTTTGCAAATCCTCTAATTTAACTTTTTTATACGGTTCATAATAATTTTCTGCATTTTCATCAAATTTCTTCAAATTTTTAAACATGTTTGAAATTGGATTCTCATCTTCTTTAAATCTAAATCCTGCGTTAATTAAATCAGTAACAATATTTTTAAGATAATTTTCTTTATCTTTTTTGCATTTTTCTTTTTTTTCTTTTTCTTTGTTTATATCTTTACAACCGATAATTTCCGGAACAAAATATAAATCATGGTTGCAATCATGAAAAATTTCATAAATTTTATTAAAAAATGTTTCTTTAAGTTTTTTGTAAGCATCTTCATCATTTTTGTCGTAAAAATAAAAATAATCATTCATATCACCTCTATGAGCTTTATCCTTACCTTTATAATTATCATATTGCCCCCAGAGATGAATTGCTTTAACAATATGTTTAAAATTGTTAATCTCTTCTAAAATATCTAACATTCTTTGCTTATTATTTTTTGCATTATGAATATTTAATAGTTGAGGTAAATCCAAAATCAATCTCAAATCACTTTCTCTTTTATCTATAAGGTCGGATAATTTAAGAAAATCCCAAATATAAGTTAATAAAAACTGTTTATTATTCCCACCGTTTCTATTTTCAAGCAAAATCATAGTTTCTTTCTCACCTATTTTTAGTCCGTTTTTTTCCAATGTATATTTGAAAATTTCGTAATAATCTAAAAAAGTATTAAATGAAATATCTCTTGTGGTAGGAGGATGGATTTCTATTATCTTTGGTTTTGCTCCATTTAAAATTTCAATTATAAACAATGCAAATTCTTCCGCCCATTTTTTAGATACCCATAATTTTGGTATTTTATTTTTATTTTTTGGATTTTTTATTTCTACTACATTCTTATAAATTTCTTCATACTTTTTTTTGAAATCACCACCTAATTCTCTTGCCCCACCAGAAGGGTCTGTATGAAGAGAAAATTTATAATCTCGTGGTTTTTTATCATCATAAAGTTTAGAAACTATTTTTGTTTTATCAAAATGTCCTGCAATTTCTTCAAGGTCAGGATTGATTCCGTCAGGATATTGTAAATCATGGAATTTAATAGGTATTAATTTCATAATTCTCCTTTTTTAAATTTATTATACTACAAGCAATTCAAAAAGTTTTGCCTTATTTTAAATTTATTCCCGTCCACAATATTTCAATTTCCACGCTTTCGTTTTCCTGATATTTTACTCCGAAAACTGCATCCGTTTCATCATCGATAATCTTATAGATATTATCTATAAAGTTTTGAACTTCAAACAATGAAATTTGAGGGTTGATTTTTATATTTATAAAAAGTTCTTTTGGGTTTAGATTTAAATTTTTAAATTTATTTAGGCATTCGTTTAAGTTTTTACATTTTAAAGTATCGATATAGGCAAATCCCCTGTGAGAGAGGATTATGTCCAAATCTTTAATATTGATGTTTATTTCGTTTTTTTGATTAATTATATCCGTAATTTTCATCATAATACTCCTATAAATTCTTTTGATTCATTAAAAGTCTGAACTTCGGTAATAATTAAAAGTTCATTATTTAAAATAATAATCGCAATCTCATCTTCTTTTAAAGCGGATGTAATGTCTGAGACTTTAAGAATTCCTTTTTTTATTAAAAATCTAAAATATTTCCTAAAAAATTTATCTTTTGGCATTTTTTTGATTCTCTCATCACCACTTCTCTCATAAAAGAAATCAAGAATTTTGGAAAATTTGCGTTTAGGCACAACACACAAAGATTTTACAAAAAGATACTCTCCAATCTCAGCATATGCCAAAGCAACGGCTCTGGAATCAAATTTTCCTTTATTTCTATCCAAAATTAAGGCAAAAGCCAAAAGAAGTTTAGTTGGGTTTGCTTTAAAGAAAATCATAGCCATCTCCTTTCAGTAATTCTTCGTTAATTAAATACTCTTCCCTTGCTTTTTTGGTTTTATCGAGCTCAAAAACATCCGGGAAAAGTCTGACAAGCTCTTCTTTTGTATATTTATCGATAAAAAAGTCCGTTACTCCTACTGCCCGCAGGTTTTGGTCTTTGATTAAAAGTTTGGTATCGCTTAGTTTTGAATAAACGACCGGTTTGGAATCGTGTGTAAAAGGCAAGCTTTTAAGTTTCGTATAATTCATCTGATATTCCCTCTCGGCCAAAAACTTCTCGTTTGCGTTAAATTCCATCGGAGTTAATTCATAATATTCTCCGTTATAGAAAGCCTTATATTCCGGCACTTCCATGTCATCTCCGTCTAAGTATATTTTGTGCGTTAAATTAGCAAGCAAAGCTTCCACTTTGTTTGGGCTAAGTTTTTCTTTTAGGTTTGCAACACTTTGGGTCGCTAAAATAACATCAACCTTATACTCCCTCAATACGTCAAGAGGAAGTTCAAAATCTTCATTAAGCACCTTTTGGGCTTCGTCCATTATGATTGTAACCGGTGCGTATTTATAGCTCATTTTAAAAAGAATAATTTTGTAAAAAACGGCGGCCACAATCGTATTTAACACTTTTTGGTCAAAATCGTTAAGTGAAAAGATAATGATTTCGCCATTTGTCAGCTTTTCCAAAACATCAACTTCAGGAACGTTTACGCTGTCTTTGCTTAAAGACGCAATTGGGTTGGTCAAAGTCCCCATAACGCTGTAAAGGATTGTTTTGTCCTCATCTTCAATTATCTTTTTAAGCGAATAATCATCCGCCACTTTGTCTAAAGTTTTGTAATACTCAGCTATTATTTTAATAATGTTAAGCTCCTTTGAATGATTTTCAGCGGAATTTAAAATTTTATTAATTCTTTTTTTCACGTCTTTTTTAAAATTCCTTATCTTTTTTGCATCAGACGCAATCTCAAGCAGGGATTTGAAATCGTAAGAATACTTATAATCCTCGAACAACTCATTCATATATTTAATAATCGCCAAAATAGACACCGCAAGCTGGGTTGCGGCATCAGCCCAAAATCTATCTATTTTTTCATCACCCAAAAGGGGGCGTATGATTTTATCCAAAGCTTCTACCGGTAAATCTTTAATTATACTAGTGTAATTTCCATATTCTCTTCCAAGTTCTCTTACATCTTTTAATCTTTGTAATTTTTTAGCAAGGGCTTTAATTGTATAGTGATAATTACCCTTGAAATCAAAAATTAAAATGCCATGTTTTTTTTTATTAAATCAATCAATGTTGGCGTAATAACGGAAGCCGTTTTTCCGCTTCCCGTTCTTCCCAAAATAAGTTTATGCCTGAAATCACAAGGTATTTGCAGTTTTTTGTTTTGTCCGTTTAAATTTGAACCAGGATTGAATCCAATTGACATTTTTAACTCCTTTAAGTTTTTTTGCATTAAAATAATAAAAGATTTAAAAAATTTTTTTTTGAGAAGCAAAAGTGAAGTAAAATGCTGTAATTTCGGAAGGTCTTAAAGCGTTGGAGGTGGAAAATTATGCTTTTAAATCATCAGAATCTATTTTAAATTGCATGAGCTTTAAGATAAGGATTAGTTTTAATAAATTTTTTTTATCTTGAAGAGGTAAAAAAGAAATAACTGAGGCGGGCATTTTGGCATTTTGGCAGAGGAAAATGGAGTTGATTGCCTCATTAAAACAAAAGGTTATTTTTTTTTCAAAATCCTGTAAATTGTTTTCGGTATCATAAAGATAATCTTGATATTCGACATCCAAATTATTTTTTAGACACACTTCGGATACTACAAAAAGAAATGCAAAAACATTTTGTTTTGATAATTTACAATCTTTTGTTAGAACATTTTGATTAAAGAGATTAATCAACTTATTCAATGTTTTTATATATGTCGTTTTAAGTCTAATTTGATTTTTATTTTTTTGCTCGGTTATTTCTTTAAAAATAGAATATCTGCGAAAAGGATGATTTTTATCTTTTGGAAGATTAAAATATTTTTTATATGCTTTAGTTAAGATATTTACTATTTTAAAATCCGCTATTTTTGAATATCTACCCCTCTTCATAAAAATCCTCTATATCTATTTTTTCAAGCAGTTCTAATATAAATTTCAGTTCCGGATGTTTGATTTCATTGCCTTCAAAAAATTCTTGTTCTAAAATTTTCGTAAACTTTTCTTCGTCTATCTCTAAGTCAAAAGAATCTTTTAACGCCTCAATAAAAGATTTAATAATTTCTTCTTTCATCTCGTAAGCTCTTTTTGTTTTTTTCTTTGTTCAAGATATAGCATAAAAGTAATTATAAACATTCCAACTTCAAAAAAATTAAAGTTTTTTTTATTTACTTTTGAATATTTAAACGCATCTACAATGATTTCTTCTATGGTTTTATATTGTTTGTTAGGGAAAAAAATATTTTGTAAAGTGGAAAATTTTAAATTTTGATTTGGAAGAATTTCTCTTAAGATTTTTTTTGTGCATCCTTTTTCTTTGTTATTTATGTTTTTTAATATAAATCTGCAGTATTCCCTATAAAGTTCTTTGTCTTTTCTTCCTATTATATCCAAAAGTTCAATTAATAATTTGTTTTTTGTATTTGTCATTAATTTCCTTTAAAGGATTTTTCAAATTATATCAATAATTGATTACCCGGAAAAACACTTCTTTTCACGGTATTTATACATGAAGGAGAGGTTATGTTCAGAATCACCGTTCTTGTCAGGTTTTTAATCCATCTAATCAAAAGGAGAAAAAATGAGGGAAATTCAGGTACTCATTGAAGCAGCGGTTATTGTTGCAGACATAGTGAAATCACTGCTTCAAAGCAGATGAAAAAAGCTGAAATTCTGTGTTATATACAGATGAGAAAAACCCAAAAAGGAGGCTTTTATGAACGTTGTATTCAAGGTGTATTCTGGTATGAAAAAGGTGTATTACGCAATGGATGCGGTCATAGAGACAATAGAAAGCATAAGAAGGAAAAAATGAGCCATTACATGCCGTTAAGCAACGAAATATTAAGAAAAAAAGCACCGAGCGTGTTTGCCTCTCATCCCGTTGAAGACGTAAGCGACAGATACGCTTTTATCCCAACAATCAGTGTAGTAGATGTATTCAGGGACAGCGGATGGTATCCGGTTGAAGTAAAAGAAAGCAGGGTCAAAACTATAAATAAAAAAGGTTATCAAAAACATCTTATCAGATTCAGACACTTAGACCATATTCTGACAAAAGAGCCTGACATTCCAGAAATTATCTTAACAAACTCACACGATAAAACATCTTCTTTTATCATTAAACTCGGAGTGTTCAGGTTTGTATGCGAAAACGGACTTGTGGTTGCAAGCAGTATGTTTGAATCTTTTAACATAAGACACATAGGCTACAACACTTTCAAGGTTGAAGAAGCTATAAACAGAATAGTCAAATACCTTCCTAAACTGAACGAAAAAATATCCCTTTACAAAAGCATTGAACTCTCACCTTACGAACAGCTCTCCCTTGCAAAAGCCGCAAAGGATATAAGGTTTGAGGATTATCATGAAATAGATTACAAATCAATGCTGAAAGTAAAAAGAAAAGGAGACGAGGGAAATGATTTATGGAAAGTGTTTAACAGAATCGAGGAAAACTCTCTCAGAGGCGGAATCAAAGGCAGAAATGTTCTTACGGGCAGAAACTTTACCTCAAAACCTGTTACAAACATTGACAAGCTGCTGAAAATAAACGAAGAGCTTTTTGACATCACCGACAAATTTGCCAATATAAAACTGTCCGCTTAATAAAATCAAAAACAATCTTAACTCACGTTATCTACAAAATTTAAAAAAAAGTTACAAACTAAAAGGAGTTGTTATGGATACAAAACTTACAATTAAAGGAAACAGTCTGTTATATTCACTTCACACTGAAAATTCTCAAACGCTTAAACTCTTTGAAGAAGAGATTAAATCCCTTCTTGAGAGTAATAAACCCGTATATGAGAAAACGGACCTGATTGCAGAAATGATTACTGACATTGACGAAAAGATAAACTACGTCAAATCAAAAATCATACTTCTAAGCTCAATCAAAAAACTGCTTGAAAAAGACAGGGCTATGGCAAAAGAGGTAATTGCTAAAACACTTAAAGATTACGGAATTGAAAAACTTGAAGGTATGCAGGTATCTTCAATAACAATTACACCCGAAAAAGAAGAGGTAAAAGAGCATATCGTTATCAAAGACGAAAAAGCTTTAATTAACCTCGGATACGCAAAAGTTGATGAGAAAAAAGTAAAAGAAGCCCTGTATTCAGACAGATACAATGAAATAGAACCTTACATCGACATCGAACTTGAACAGATTAAAAAACCTTCAGGCATAAGAATCAATAAGAGAAAAATTCACATTCCCGCAATAGAAAATGAAAAATCGGCTTAAAAGGAGAATCAATGGTTATAGAAAAAAGGGCTTTGTTTAACATTGGAAAAAACTACTGCAAATTAATTGCATGGCTTGACGAACACAACATTCAGTACTTTGAAAACGACAGATATGATGAAACAACAATAGACCTTGATGAGTATTCTCATATTCAGGGTTTGAAAGAATCTGTTATTGACAGTCTTTTTCTTGGAAACTTCATATCGCTAAACGAAAAAGAGACCATACAAAACAAAAACATAAACACATTACTGTTCTGGAGGTAAACAATGGAAAAACTGATAAACGCAATGGAAGAGCTTAAAAAAGTTCCGAAAATCAATATCAAAGGCAAAGATTACGCAACGGTTGCAAGCAGGGTGGAAATATTCAGGAAACATTTTCCCCTCTATTCCATAACCACTGAACTGATTGCAGACGATGAACAAAGAGTTGTAATGAAAGCCGAAATAAAAGATGAAAACGGCAGGATATTGGCAGACGGATATTCCGAAGAGATAAGGGGTGAAGGGCTTATCAATACTACATCCGCAATTGAAAACTGTCAGACAAGCGCAATAGGAAGAGCCCTTGCCGCATTCGGTTTAATAGGCGGCGAATATGCAAGCAGTTTCGAGGTTGAAAATGCAATATCCCAACAAAACACTTCTAATTCCACAAACAACACTTCAAAACCTTCTTCAATAAACTACAAAGACTTAATTATTCAAGAAAATAATAAACTCAAACAGGCAAATTTATCGGTATATATGCAGGATGATATGCTGATTGTTCAGGGTAAATCATTCGGGCAGCAGAACTTTCTTAAACAGCTCGGGTATAAATGGAATCCGGGGAAGAAGGTTTGGTATAAACCAATTTCGGGCCTTGCGGCCTGAGTATTTGACATTTTTTCTGGCTGAATATATACTTTGGTAAAAAAGAAAGGATGATTATGGAAAAAAATAAGTTAAACGACATGGAAATAAAATATTACATAACC
>Ga0256838_1001541_pt1 | contig 10720 bp, 8 predicted proteins | sample 4571419metaG_FD_185978 | JGI IMG/M metagenome (GOLD analysis project Ga0256838, IMG submission 185978) | Hydrothermal vent microbial communities from Guaymas Basin, Mexico - 4571-419 | ecosystem: Environmental > Aquatic > Marine > Hydrothermal vents | place: Mexico: Guaymas Basin | collected... | reverse complement strand
TTCCTGTTTAGTATATATTTTAAACCACTTACCCAGTAGTTCAGATTATGCTTTAGCTATTCTGTTATACTCTACAATTTTAAACCACTTACCCAGTAGTTCAGATGTAGTAAATGCACAAACTACAAAAGACTTAATTTTAAACCACTTACCCAGTAGTTCAGTTATTAAACCAGTATTTCTACTAGGTCTTCCAATTTTAAACCACTTACCCAGTAGTTCAGAAAAAACTCTAAAACAAAACCTATCAGATTTAATTTTAAACCACTTACCCAGTAGTTCAGCATTATCATTATAATCTATATCATAGTTGAATATTTTAAACCACTTACCCAGTAGTTCAGACATATATTGTATTAAATAGAATAGCAAAAAGATTTTAAACCACTTACCCAGTAGTTCAGGCAAATGATTGATTTTAATGATGGTTGGTTGAATTTTAAACCACTTACCCAGTAGTTCAGATAAAGCATTAACAAATGCAGTATCAACAAGAATTTTAAACCACTTACCCAGTAGTTCAGCATTCTTGTTGCTTTAATTGCATTGAGGAATAATTTTAAACCACTTACCCAGTAGTTCAGTTTAAAAATTATTCTTTTAGGTGGAACTGTTAATTTTAAACCACTTACCCAGTAGTTCAGTTGAGTAAACTTTTCTTTAATAGTTTCTATAGATTTTAAACCACTTACCCAGTAGTTCAGTAGCTTCAAAACTAATAGTTTCTATTATTGCTATTTTAAACCACTTACCCAGTAGTTCAGAAGCACCACGATAGTCAATTATAAACTTTACTATTTTAAACCACTTACCCAGTAGTTCAGATTGGGAAAAAAGAAATATTAGTTATTCGGATATTTTAAACCACTTACCCAGTAGTTCAGGATAGTACCAAAATAGCTTATAATCACCTTTAATTTTAAACCACTTACCCAGTAGTTCAGTATGGCATCCACTAAACTTTTTAACTCTCTTGATTTTAAACCACTTACCCAGTAGTTCAGTCTGCTTTATTTAGACTTGCTTGTTTTTTTATATTTTAAACCACTTACCCAGTAGTTCAGCTTTTGAGGACTTAAATGTAGCAATACTTGCAATTTTAAACCACTTACCCAGTAGTTCAGTAAAAAGTGGACATATGGCAGTCAAAGGTAGTATTTTAAACCACTTACCCAGTAGTTCAGAGTTACAAAATCTTCTTAAAGTCCATAACCTCTATCTTTTTCAACGAAATTTTCAACTTAACAATACATTTTCAATTATCTTGTCAAGTATCTAAAACTCGACTTGTTTTAGAAGTTTACAAAACTTTGGTTTATTTTATACTGAATAAACAATGATATAATTATAAAATATGATTTTTTGAGGTTAGTTATGTATAAAGATAAAAAGATATTGTTGTCTAAAAGGGGTTATATTTTTTGGCTTGAGCATTCTCGGGTTAAGAGTGAGAACAATACTCTTGTTTATCTAAAAGCTGAAAATGGGATTTTTAAAAGTTTTAACATACCTTTTATGAATACTTCTATCTTAATGCTTGGTGAGGGTTGTTCTATCACTCGGGATGCTGTTTCATTTTTGTCCGATAGTGGGACACTTCTTATGTTTGTTGGAGGTGGTGGAACTCCTCTTCATGCTAGTAGTGATTTAGCATTTAATATTATTTCGCCCTCTTCTGAGTATAGACCTACACAGTATATGCAACAATGGATAATGATATTTATAGATGAAAGTAAAAGGCTTGAGGCTTCAAAACATTTTATGAATTTAAGAATTCAAAATATTGTTGCTTTTTATGCAAAGCTGGATTTTATAAGGGAGATGGGTATATCTATAAGTGAAGATAGTAGTAAAATCCTCGAATTAAAAGAAAAAATCAAAAACTCGACAAATACAAATGAGCTTTTACTGCATGAAGCTTGGTTCACTAAGTACCTTTATGGTCTTTTTGCTAAAGTGATTAACTTAAGTTCATTTACAAGAGAACAAGGAAAAAACTCTAATGAAAACGACATAGATATAATCAACTCTTACTTAGACCACGGAAACTACTTGATGTATGGGTTGGCTTCTGTTACTCTTCATGGGTTAGGTATATCTTATGCTTTACCTCTTTTACATGGTAAAACTAGGCGAGGTGCTTTAGTTTTTGATGTGGCTGACTTGGTTAAAGATGCTTTATGTTTGCCATTTGCTTTTTATAGTGGGATTAATGGTTATGATGCTAGAGAGTTTAGACAAAAACTTATAGGTCTTGTTCATAAAGAAAAAGTGTTAGATTTGTTGTTTTTACAAGTAAAAGAAACTACCGAAAAAGATTTTAATGTATAAAGTTATCATAGTTTCACGATGCCAAAAAAAAGCATTGTTAAAAACTCGGGAGATTGTAGATAAATTTGCATTAAGAGTGTCTGACAAAACTTGGAATTGTAACATAACAAAAGAGGGATTGGACACACTTGTAAAAAGACTAAAACACAATGCAAGACGAAACAGTGCCATAGCCATATACCTCTTAAAAGATGGAAGTATGCAGTTAGTTACCATTATAGGTAACAAAAAAGAGTTTGGCTCTGATGGTGCTTGTCCTGTTTCTACTACCAAAATAGATAAAAAGTATTTGGAAAATAATCTTTTTTCAAACTTAACTCCATACAAAAAAATAGTTGAATTTTTAGGTTATGTTCACGACTTGGGAAAAGTTGGTGGTAATTTTCAAGATTTTTTAAAAAACAAAAAGCTCAAAAAAAGCAAAGAGGTTTTTAGGCATGAGCTATTGTCTGTTCTAATCGTTGCTAGTGAATTTGACAAAACAAAGTTAATAAGCTTACTTGAAAGATTAAAAAATAAAAATTTATTCTTTTCTGATTTAAATTTTGATAACAAATTAAAAAAATTAATGCTTATCATTTTATCTCACCATAGACTACCAGCTCTTGATGGAAACAATTTTAACTTTAACGAGTATATGAGATATGATGAAAAATTTGACATAGATATAATCTTAAAATACTACGAATATGATGATTTTCAAAGCATTCTTAAAAAAGCAAAAGTATTACTAGAAGAGGTTTTAGCTTTAAATGTAACTGTTGGTGATGAGCATTATCATTACTTTAGAAACTCTTTGATGTTGTCTGACCATTACATCTCAAGTAAACATAATGATTGCTTCTACACTGTAAAAAAAGAAAATTTACTTGCTAAAAAGATTGAACAAGGGAAAAAAGGAGCTGAATTACTAAGTATTCATCTTTATTCTGTTTCTAAGATGGCTATGTATATCTTGGAAGATTTACTTATGTTTAAAGATAAACTAAGTGGTATAGATAGGTTTATGTTAGAAGATGTTAAAAAATCGGCAAGAGGTAGATTTAAGTGGCAAAACCATAGTTTAAGATGTTTTAACAACCTATACCATAAAAACAATAATTGTAATTTTGTGATTTTAAGTGCTTCTACTGGAGCTGGTAAAACAAAAACTGCTCTAAGGTTAGCTAGTGAGATGGCTAATGAGTTTGGACTTAGGTTAAATGTCTTGCTTGGTTTAAGAACACTAACAACACAAACAGCAAAAAGCTATAAAGAGATTTTAAACATAGATGAAGATATGATAGCCACTCTTATAGGTAACAAAAATGCCATAGAGTTAAGAGAAAAGATGCAAAATGATGAGGTTGAAGATGGCGACCATGAAAATGACATCATCATAGATGGTGGTTATGAAGAGATAAACATACCATCATACATAAAAACACAAGCAAAAAGTACAAGTAAAAAAACTCTTATCTCTTCTGCCATAGTTATCTCAACGATTGAGTATATGATAAAAGCTAGTGATTGGAGAAGGTCTAAACATCTTTTACCTCAACTTAGACTTATGAGTTCAGATATGATTATAGATGAGATAGATATGTACTCAAATGACGATATAAAGCATCTTTTAAACTTAGTGTATATTGCAGGTATTTATGGTAAAAATATCATCATAACAACTGCTACAATTAACCAAACTTTAGCTTACGAGTTATCAGAGATGTATAAAAAAGGTGTAAAGAATTATTATAAATATCTTAACCGTGATTTTCAAGGTATAAATCTACATTTTTTAAGTGATTTTAACAATGAAAGTAAAGTTATAAAAGATGATAGTAGTGAATTTTTAGAAAATTGTTTTGTTGAGTTAAGCTCTAAAGTAAAAGAGTTTAAAAGTTATCAACACAAAGCATCCATAGTTAAAAATAACTTTGAAAAGATGGAAGATGATTTTTTTAACTACATAAACAAGCTACACAACATCAACAAACTAAAATACAAAGATATTTCGTATAGCATAGGATTGATCAGGATAAACAGCATAAAAGATGCCTATGAACTACTAAAAAAATTCAAACAGATAAACAAACAATTCAAATCTAAAAACACCATTATAAAAGTTGTCTTTTACCATTCAAGACTACTAAATGCACTAAGAGTTTATACTGAAATCATTTTAGACGAAGCACTATATAGAAAAAATGAAAAAATCGACAACTTTGTAAAAAGTAACCTATTTTTAGATAGTTATAAAAAAATTGATGCAAAAACTACTGACATCATAACCATAGTTATAGCAACCGAAGTTGAAGAAGTTGGTCGAGACCACGACTTTGACTGGGGGATTTTAGAAGCTAGTAGTAGCCGTTCCATTGTTCAGTCTATAGGTAGAGTAAACAGACATAGAGATAAAACCATAACTGATTTTAATGTGTTTATACTAGACAAAAACTTTATGTTTCAACATAACCTTAAAAACAATTATAGACTAACTAAAAATGAAACAAACACTTTAAGTACACTATACCCAAGTTTAAATGAAGAATGTACCTCAAACAGCATCTTAAACCCTCAGGAAAACACCCTACCCTACATAGAAGAGTTACAACTACACGAACAACTAAGTAACTACACAACAAAAAACACATTTTTTTATAGTAAAGATTTTGTTGAAAAAGAGTGGAGACAGGGTTTAGAAAATATAATATTTATGTATGATTTAGAAGATGAAAAGTTAAAAATTATAGACAAAGATAACAAGATAATTGACAACGATAAGCAGATAGACTATATAAAAGAAGATTATGATTTTTGTCTTATTAATAACAAAAATTTTACTACCATCATATCAACTATGATGGAGAAAAATCATAGTGAAATTGATGAATTTAGTAAAAAGTTTTTACAAGTAACCTCTTATACTAACAAAAACTATTTTAGTAAAAGTTTAGGGGTTATATAATCGTTGGTATAATTATATGGTTACCCAAACCAAAACCATTTATAGCATCAAAATCCAAAATCTTTTTTTGATGTGCATCTTCTATATTTTTCATCTCTAAAAAGAAATGAGCTTTGTTATGGTTACTAAAAGAACTATATTTTATATAAGCTAGTTTAGTATTTGAATTATTTACTTTTTTAAATATCTCTTCAACTGTTAAATTATTCTCTTTATATAGTTTATAAATCTCACCTTTTTCCCTCTTTATAAGTCTTCTAATCCGTGCTTGATTTAACTTTTCATTCTCTTTTTTAACAGTTAAAGTATGAAAATCTTTTTGATTTGTCAAGTTTACTTCTTGTAGTTCCACTTCACAATGATTTGACAATACTGCATATAACTCTTTTGACTTAAGCAATGCTAAAAACTGCTCTTTATCTTCAAAAAAAACATTTATCTGATTACTAAAATCTTGTTTTTGAAGTTTTGGAAAATCAATGATATACTTAAATTGATGCGAAACTTCATCACTCTTTCTTAGATGAAGATACTTGAAAATATCTTCATATATATACCTATCTTGAGAATGCAATACAATTTTAGCAACATATAACATACTATTTATCACTCTTTTTATCACTAGCTTCTTGGAAAAGTCCACCTCTTATAAGATTTGAGATAACAAATAATTTTTCTTCTTGTGTTATAGCTGACTTATCATCTGAAAAAATGTACTTTTTATATACATCTATTAGCCGTTTATTTTTTCCTCTAAATGATTTGTTAGTTACCATATCTGAACCATTTGGGTCTATGGATATAACTCTTTGGTTACCCTCTTCATCTTCAACTAAGTCAAATTTTCTAAGTGCATTGTTTATCTTTTCTGCTGTTATACCAACTTGTTTTACTAAATCATCATTAAATGGCATCGTATAAAACCTTTTGTTTAAAGGTGATTTACCAACTTTTACTTCTATGGGTGAAAAAAGCTGACTAGGGTAAACTGTCGCACCTTTTGCCAATTCAAAATAACCTTTTATATCTACTACTAAGATTTGTGTTTGGTTTGTTAAAGTTTTGTATATTGCATCTGCAAGTTTTGAGATTTCATCTTTATACTTAGTTAATGGCTCTTGCTCTTTCATCTCTTTTTGAAAGTTTGTTAGCACTGGATGCAATGGCATCTCTTTTACACCTTCTAAAGTTATAGTTTCATTGTTAAAAGAGACTTTAGTTGTGATTTGTTGTGATACATCTCTGTTTCTCCAACCCCAAGAACAATTTAAAATCTTATAAGCATAGTTTGAAGCGATTTTTCTTACTACATCTTCTTCGGCTAACAACTCTTTGTTTTTTACAGAAAAAAGGTTATAAAGTTCATTACTATCTGCTACTTCTGGTTCAGTATAAACTGGTAAAAAAGAGATTGTAAATGAGATTTTCAACATACTATCTGTTGCATTTAGTTTTGCCATCTCTACATAAGATAGATTTGAGGTATCGTTTGCATTGTCTTTTTGAACCTCTGCATCTTTTTTGTTAGTATCAAAAGATTTTGATGTTCTCATACCGTGTCCATAAGGTTGTATCTTAGTTTCAATCTTCTCTTGCGATATAGAAAACATTGCACCATCTGTTATCTCTAAGGCTCTTCTAAAAGCTAGTGTATTACCTAAAGTTTGTTTTTTTGTTGCCATTTTATCTTTCCTTATTTTGTATTTTAATTAAATTATCAGATACATCTAAGTACCAACCATCTTCACTTAATGTGTTTTCAAACCTGTTAAAGTTGTAAAATTCAGTTACCCCGATTATGGGTTCTGCAAACTGATGTTTATAAGATTTTCTTGAACCTTTTTTAAACTCTGGCTTATCTATGGGTAAGTACCCTAAAAGCGATGGAGCTAACCAACCTTTTTTACCTTTTTTTATAGACAATATTTCCACAAAATCATCTAATTCTCTACCCTCTTTTAGTTCTATATGTTTCTCTTTGCATAAAAAACCTTTCTCTCGGATGCTTTGCATCAGTTTAGCTTCTGTTGGTTCTATATTTATCTTAATCGAGTTTTGAAGAATTGTACCACCAGAAAATCTACTTTTTTGAACTATGGCTTTAACTTTACTTTTATTTATGATTATCTCTTCATCTTCTTCTAGTGCAAAAACTATGGTCGTATATATATCTGCTCTTGGTAAGTCTGAAATTGTTCCAACTTTGTTATTTTTAACTCTTTGTGTTGATTTTATTTGAGAAAAGCAATCTTTTTCTATCCTGTTTTGAAAACTATGAGTTATGTATAAAACTGATTCTTCATTTAGTTTTGTACCCAGTTGCAAAGCAACATTATGAGCAAAACCCCAAAAAGTAAATGGAGAGGGAAAACCATATACTAAGTAAGAGTTTATAGCATTTATAGCTTGAGCTTTTAACTCAACCGATACAAAAAGTTTGTTTTTTATTTTACTTTTTTTATGGAACATTTTATACCTCACTTACTAAGATTTTATAAAATTTATACTCTGCTGATAAGTCCAAATTTAACTTTTTAAATCCTAAAATAGTTGTTAAAAATACCTCGGCAACCTCTTTTTTGTCTTGCATCTTAATTTTTGGTAAAAACAACTTAAAAGATTTTACAAATAAATCTTTTTGCATATCTTTTTGCTTTTTATTTATAGATTCTTCTTTTGGTATCTGTTTTTCTAAATTTTCTAGTAGTTTATCTATGGTATTTTTAAATCTTATACTTTTAAAATACAAAGTTTTTATCTCTTTTGTTATATATGCCGAATAATCATTTTGCATAAAAATATCTTTTGCCACATCATCGTCATAGTTTGGTGTTTGAGCCAAAAAAATACCATCTTTTTTTGATGGAGCAGATAAAGAAATATTTTGTGCCTTTGAAATCATCTGTTGCCATTTAGCAGTTTTAAGCATAAAGTATTCAACCTCTAAACTTTTTATCTCCTCTTGAACACTTGAAATTTCTTTTTCATTTTTCTCTTTTAGCAACTTTTTAAGTAATGTTTGTTTCACTTTTATCTTTTTTAAGGCTTCTTTTCTCTCTTGTTGGTTATGTTGTCTTTTTGCTTGAACAGTGTTTATAACTTTTGAAAGCAACGGCATACTTTGAGCAGGACTTATAGATATATAACTATCATCTTTTGGAAAAAGTATCTGTGTTGTAGTTCCATCTATCTTTTCAGGATTAACTATACTTTTATCTATTTCACTATAAGCTTGTTCTATTATGTGTATGGAATTTTGAACAAACTCAGGAAAATCATCTTTTATCTTTTGTAACTCTTCATTTAAGTAGTTCCCATCATTTGATAACAACTTAGCAATGGCTTTATAATACTGTGAATACCCAGCATTCCCTATAAAATCTATCTTTTCTTCTGTATCTAAGATAGATGAAGATATATAATTTTTTATCTTAATATTTGGTGTTTTAAACGGATACTTAGTCTTACTGTTAGCATCTATAAACCTATCTGTATAGTATGTTTTATCGTTATAACATTTTGGCATTATCTGTTTTAGTTTATCTATATCTATCTTTGCATACTCTATATTTTTATATGTAGCATTAGCTTTTAGCAAAAGTGGGAAATGTCTTACTATCTCTTTTATCTCATCTTTATGAACTTTTAGCAAATCTTTTATATCTTGATTATTATCTATCTTATCCAATAGATTTAGTATCAATTCTTTTTTCATTTAATAGCCTTTATATAAATAAACAATGGTAGTCTATAACTTTGTAGGTTAATAAGTTCTTAACCTACAATATTGTTACCACTTATTCAGTAGTAAAGATTTTTATAAATAAACAATATTTTAAGCCACTTATTCAGTAGTTTATGGTCTCTTATTTATTCGACTATTAGCTTTTTTATAAACTCTTAACTTAAAGCTACACACTAATCATTCAACGATAAATTTAATTCTTTTAAAACTTCATTACCATCGATGTACTTTTCTCTTGGTGTTTCAAGCCTTTTTTCAACTATACCATTTGAAACATTTGAAAGATAATGCCCAAATTGTTTTGATATATCAGTTGATGAAGCTTCATTCTGTGCATAAGTTACCATTTTTTACCTTTATTCGGCTCTTTTATACCATATAAAACAGCATATAAAAGAGGAACATACACTAGGTTTAAAACCGTAGCCCATGCTATACCAAAACCAAGAGAAATAGCCATAGGTTGTAGTATCATAGCTTGACCTGATGCAAAGAACATCAAAGTTGAGAGTCCTAGAACTGTTGTCAATGATGTTAAAAGGATTGGTCTTAGTCTTGTTCCAGCTTGTTGCATCAACTCTTCTGTATCTTTTACATGTTTTATAAAGCTTACAACTATAAGACCATCATTTACTACAACCCCTGCTAGTCCTACTATACCTATCATACCTGGCATCGTTAGGTTTATACCCATCACTAAATGACCAAAATAAACACCTAGTAAAACTAACGGTATCGTACTTATAACTATAAGTGATTTTTTTATGGAGTCAAACAACCAAACAAGAGTTATAAAGATCAAAAATACTGCTATAAGAGCAGATTGCATTATCTCTCTTTTGTTTTTGTTATTTTCTTTTTCTTCACCTTTTATATCTATAGTATAACCATCAGATTTTAATTTTGTAAACAAAGGTTCTAACTCTTTCATAACCTCAGTAGATGTTTTAATACTTTTATCAAGAGATGCTACAACTGTTCGCATACGGATGCCATCCTCTTTTTTCAAAGCCACAAAACCTTGAACCATTATAAAATCACATACATCTTTTAAAGACACATATTGGTCTGTTGATGGTATATGAACATCTATAGTGTTTATAGAATTTATCTTTTCATTTATACCACTTTGTATCTTTACCCTTACTAAGCCATTTTCATTAAATATTTTAGAATACTCACCTTTTAAGTAGTAAGATCTTAACTCTTGAGAAATCAACTCTTCATTAAAGCCTAGCTGTTGCCCATACTCATTTACACGAAGCTTTAACTCTTTCTCCCCAAGATTTGCATCGTCAGATATATTACTCACACCTTCTATCGCATTTAGAGATGATTCTAACTCTTTTATAGCACTTAGTACATCTTGTTCACTTCGACCACTTAAACTGATCTCTATATCAGATGCTACAACTCCAGCACCTGGTACTTTAACAACAAGTTCTTCATAAACCATACCATCAACATCTTTTAACTCTTTAAATGGTTTAACAACCTCTCTTAAGTGCTTTGCTATAGTATAAGCATCTTTAGTTCTAGTTAAAACACTTTTATCATACTCTACTGAAAGATATGGACTTATGTATTTGTCAAACATATTTACAGGGGCTCTCTCTTTTAAGTCTATAAATATATGAAAAAGATTATCTCCATTTTCAACATGCTTTTTAGAGTCCATTTTAAAACCTATAACAGAT
>Ga0256838_1001540_pt1 | contig 10735 bp, 16 predicted proteins | sample 4571419metaG_FD_185978 | JGI IMG/M metagenome (GOLD analysis project Ga0256838, IMG submission 185978) | Hydrothermal vent microbial communities from Guaymas Basin, Mexico - 4571-419 | ecosystem: Environmental > Aquatic > Marine > Hydrothermal vents | place: Mexico: Guaymas Basin | collected... | reverse complement strand
TTTAGATTTTTCCTTACATCTTTATCATCCAATTTCAATTCCAAAGTTCCTTCAACTTTTAACTTTTTCATACAATCCACGCATTAACTGCTTTCCTAAGAATACAACAATAACTGGGACAATTAAACCCAATAATAATGAATCTGTATATGTCCAAATCACTGCTGAAAGGCACGTGCTTGCAAACAATCCATAAGGGTCTGGAAACTGCCCATTCCATTCTAAATATAGATATTCCCCTTCTTTAACAAATCTTAAACCATATATTATGGACAAAATTAAATCCCATACAAATACTACAAAAAATGCTAAAACTAAACTAACCAATGCATTATGAATAACTTCCATAATTAAGCCAAAAAATATTAATCCATAATACGTCCCACTTATGAACAACATACCGAATGGTGTGAGCCATCTCATAGAATCCCCCCATATTTTAGCTTATCCCTCAATTCTCTAATTGCAAATCCTAATATAATGTTGTAATCCATCCTATTTAGCTTTATCGCTTCACTTGGGGGGATTCTTAGGAATTTGCAGACTAAATAAAGTTCTGTTGCATCATCACTTAACGCCCACTCTATTGCGAAAGGATTTATCCTGGTTTAACTTCTTATAAGCCTCAAAGTAATTCTTGATAAGTTCTGCAATAACAATCGAAGGTAATTCTTCAACTTTCTCTTTTGGAATGCCATATAAAATTGGGATGTATTTTAATGCAAAGTTCAAAGGGTCTAATTTATTCGCATCTTCAATCATTTCCTTTTCTACTGAGAGTGGTGGAATTATTGCCGTTAATTTTTCTCCAAATATCTCAATTTCTAATTGAGGTAAATTAGACCTAATTTTTTCTAATGCTTCAAGATTCTTTTGTTCTGATTCCTTAAACTTCTCATCCAACTGTTTTAAGAATTCTAAGTGATTGTTCATCTAATCACCTTATTTTACGTCAATAACTCTGTATGCCTGAGCTGTCAAGTCAAAACTCTTCGTAGCTCCAGAAATATCAATATCCAAGCTATTTGGCATAGCTCCATAGATTAAGATGATTCTTTTAGGAGCTTCCTTTCCATGAGCTAATGTGGCCTCTTTTGAATAAGCTAAGACAGCAATGTTCCCACTCTTTGAAGCTCCGTTTTTATACCTAACATAACTGCTCCCTTCTTCAATCTCTCCAGTAAAATAGGATGTTAAGTTGATATCTCCAACTGTAAGCAAGTCCTTAAAACTAAATGATATCTTAGCCCCTTTTTCAATTTGAATAGTTGAATAAGAACAATCAACACTTACCTCCTCCTTGTCTTTATCCTCTTTCAAACTCAATTCAGAAGCTCCTCCGAGTGGTAAATCCAAATACAAATACTCAACTTCAATAACTGCACTATTTGCTGGAGCTGTGTTAAACTTAATACTTTTTAGAATACCATTCTCATGCACAGCAGTGTAATCAGTCCCCTCAACCTTTGGAACTCCATCAACTTTTACAACCTCAGAACCCAATACAGCGTTATCCTTTGTTAGTGAAAATTCCTTTGTCGCCCCATCTCCTGTAAATGTATCTATTTGAGATTTAGCTCCAAAAATTGCCAACTTTCCAGAACCTAAAATACTACTTTGGTCTGGAATACTAATTGGAAGCACCATTATCTCACGCTCCTAAACTCTAACTTAGTATAATCTGCCTCAAAGTCAATTCTTTCCAAATAAGAGTTATAAGTTGTCATAACTGCTTCAATTTTCTCTACTAAATCTCCATTTGGTGGTTTATCAAAAGTAAATGTTGCATCCACTTTTGGCACTCTATTTACAATTTCTACTGAGAAATCAGCTACACATGTGTAATCTTGAATTTTGGATAAAGGAGATTTAACTTTAACACCAGATTCTTTTAGCTTATTGATGATTTCCTCAACTAACGCCTTTGCATTAGTGTAGTTAGTCAAAGAACACCGCCCCCTCTATTTCTTCCAAACCATTATCATCATTTGGATTGATTTTTCCTTCTTTAATCTCATTTACAGCATTCTGATACATCTCCCAATAAATGTTGTTTTCTTTCTCTTCATCTGTTTCTCTTGGTCTGGTGTAGTAATAGCAAGCCAATATAGCAATAATGTCAGCATCTTCAACTTGGGATGTTTTTATTGCTAATTCAGCAGCTGCATTAGCCTGGTCTGGGTTAGCAAATTCTTCATCAGCACTCATGCCCAATATAGGTTTCATTTTTTCTAAAACTTCAGAAACATCAACCATAATCATCCCTTAAATTCCGCTCAATACTACAACTCCATCTTTATTTTCAACAGCTGGACAAACTGCCTCTGTTGCTATGATTTTGACGAGAGTTCTCTCAAACTTTTCAGTTGATACTGAAAATGGCTGAGCAACATTGAATGCCACAATGTCAGGGTCGTAAGGAACTAAGATTGCTTTGTTTGTTTCATTCAATAATTTAGTTGCGTAAATTTCTGAAATTACATCCTTCAGCTCACTTTCAGCAGATATTCCATAATCGTTTCTTTTTCTCAAGTATTTTCTTTTGTCCAATCCAACGAGTAATGATATTTTAGCCTGAGTTAGTTGCCTAATCTCATCTACTCCCATTCTTATCATTTCTTCAATGTCTTGCGGTTTGGTGTCATTAGCACTCCAAGATTTAACTCCGTCATCAGAATCTAAAACTACTGAATTAGCCAACATGTCGTCAATTGCAACTTTGTTTTCAGTTCTAAAGCAAATTGATGCTAATCTACCTGCAAATTTGGTATATTCACTTTGTGTAAATGTCCTTGCAGGCCTTGTAATCTTCAAATTAATATCGAGAATCCTTTTTACTGTGGATGTCATTGAAATGGGAACCTCGAGGACTTCCATCCTTGATGGCTCAATTGTATCCAAATCCATTTTTATTTCATGCACTGTATATTCTGACGCTGTTTTCTCAATGGAAACTATTGGAAATATCTTTCTCGCTATTGATTGGGCATCTTTTATCTGAGCAATCCTTTCTTTGATGAATTTAGTTTCCATTCACATCACCTTATTTGAGTATTATGTAAGCATAGTTACCGAGGACCCTATAAACTCTATATCCAACAGAATTTGGTGATTTTATTGCTAAACCTGAACCGTCAGAGCTTGGAATTACTAAATCGCCAATTGAGATTGTTTCCCCATCTTTGATTTTTACCTGTGCTTTTCCAACTCCAATAATGTCAGCATAGCTCCCAACTTTCAATGTTCCATCGTCTTCTAAAACCCCATCAAAAACTACACCGTCAGCCCCCGTTGCAGTTACTTCTCCTGTAGCATCTATAACTGGTGTAGCTGGAACTATTCCGCTGGCAGTAATCTTAACAAATGTATGTTTTTGCATACCTGATTGCCTGACTTTTACAGATATTGGGTCCATATTCTCACCTTAAATGTCATCAAATACAATAGTTGAACCGATTAATCCCGCACTATCATTTTTTCCAGATGCTGGTGGAGTGGATGCGTTTATTTCATCAGTTTTCATTAATGCTTTGGCTACCGTCTTCAATAGAGCTTCAATATTGTTTAATCTTTTATCAATTGTTGATGCCTTAATTTCATCAGTTTTTTCTTCATGTTTTGGTTCGGTTTGGGTTTGGACAGAGGCTAAGATTTCTGGCAATTTATCTTTCAATGCCGATGCCATAATCTCAGGAATTTTCTGCTCTAACTCTGGCATTATCGCCTTTTTAACTTCTTCAATTAATTCTTTCTTTATATCCTCTGAAGCTTTGAACTCAGGAACTTCATCACTTTTCATACCCAAATCCCTCTTGTAATGTTCTCTTAAATGCTTATACACTTCTTTTCTAACATTTTCAGGAATCGTAGCACCTACTGCACCATTAACATAAGCCATTGCAGTAAAAAGCCCCTGCTTATGCAAAACTAACCTACCATCCTTTACGGTGTGGTGAGGGAACTTATAACTGCTAAAATCTTCTTTTTTGTCAGTGTCGTAATAAGCAAATCCTAATTTGTATTTTTCCCAATCTATTTTGTCTTTATCACCTGAACCATCAGAACTCGCCCATTTTCTAAGCTTTTTAATTGCATCGTTTTTATCCCAATTCCCATCAACAACCTCCATTTTTCCAGAGTGAGTTGGAGATGCAGCAACTACTTCAGCGTGAAATTCAGCAGTTGAAGGCACTTTTGGTTGAGTATCTACGCAAATTGCAACAGCTCTGAATATTCCATCGTCTCCCGATGGATTTGCATTCCATTCAATCGATACTCCTTTTATTTTATCTTTAATTGACTCATAGACGTCATCAAAAATGTATATCTTCGCATAGAGCTCCCCTGTCTCAGGATTAATGGCTACTTCCTTCACATCCCCTACTGCAAGATTGCTCGCATTGAAGTAGTTATGGTCTATATTTGCTGGTTTTCCCTTTAGTGTAGGTCCGTATCTCATTATCCAATCTTTGGTTATATCCCTCCCATCGATTACTGTGGGTTCTAAGACTTTCCTCCAAATATATGCCATTTACACCACCAAAAAGGAAAAGAAAAAATTACTGCCGTTTCATCAACTCTAAAACAATCTTTTCTAATAGCTCATACTTACCTACCAACTTGGCCGCCACCAATTCCCATTCCTCCACTTTTTCCTTTGAGGAACCTTATCTCTTCTTTCAACTCTTCGTTTTCTTTCCTTAGCTTGTCAATTTCAGTTTTCATTTCCATGAATTTTTTGTCTTGCTCAATCTCATGGTAGAACTTTCTCATCTTGCTTTCCATAACAACATCGTCATATTCTTTCTCTTTTACTTTCTTCTCTGCAATTTTTTCAACATAGTCGGATTTTTTAGGAACTAAATCATCAAGTGCACTATCGTCTTTTTTATTTCCCAATAGTCCCATCTTACTCACCTAACATTGTTGATAGATGGGGATAGCCCCAGAATGATTTTTATTTGTTCTAATATTTAAGTATTGTTTTATTTAAGTAAAACAAAGTATATATATAAGTTTAAACAAAGTAAAACACGTGATAACATGACCACAACTACAAAACAGAGTTTTTTCATCATAGGAGTGCAAGGTAAAGAAATCAAAAGTCCTGAACAAATGTTAGAAGAACTCTGCGATGCAGTTAATAAGGGTTCAATTTACAGATTCGCAAAAGAAACAGGATTAAACAAAAACACGCTACATAAAATCAAAAATAAAGAATTACAAGACCCAAGAATCTCAACAGTCATAAAATTGTTGCAAGCAGCAGGTAAAAGAATCATTATCGTTGATGATTGGTGAAAGAATGGACAAACAAACAGTTATCGGATTTGTAGCATTGTTTTTGGTTTTGGAATTAGTTTTCTATTTAAAAGGGCTATATCAATCAATGGCATTAACTTTGGCTGTTTTTGGGATTTTCTCTTTATTGTTTTTTCTACTCAATACATCTGGCGTTAGCAAAAGCATTATTGAAAACATTATTGAACGTTTTAAACCTCCTCATAAAAGAGTTAAATCGGTTATTTTGGGCAATCAAAAAGCATCAAACTACTCAATCATTAGAGTTAAAGCAGAAGATAAAGAAATATCTGATAATGAGAGCAATAGAAACTCTGGCAGGAATGATAATAGCGTCAAAGATTCTACCTCCTGCATTGTCAAAATTCCTGATAATCTTGATTGAGTTCCTAAAACTCTTAGGTGGTTAAAATGGCATTATTGAATAAAAAACCAAACAATTCTGAAGAGCCAAAAAGAGAATATTCAACTCCCAAAACTCTGATAGATGAGACAATAATAAACATTTTAATTGGCTCTTTCAGGATTTCAAAAGACCTTAGAGTAGAATTAGTTGAAAATATCAAAAAAGCAATAAAAAATGCAATGATTAACAATGAACAACTTGACTATGCAAAATTAGTTGAAATAATTACAGATGATTACGATGAATACCAAAAAGCAGAGGCATTAGGGCATCAATTGTTGGGAGCATACCTTGCATCAATACTTTTCAGAGGCAAGCCATTAGACATTGATTTACTTGTCAAATTTGGGGATGAGGATGAAAGAACTGGACAGATGGACTAAAGAACTCATGAAAGAGTTGGGGGAAGAAATAGCAGTAGAATTACAGGCTGAAGTTGATGACAACATCGCAAGAGGGTTTAAAAAGAGAGAACTAAAATGGAAGCCTCTAAATGAAAAATACAAAAAATACAAAGAAAAGAAAGGATGGAGCACTGAAGGATTAAAAAAATATGGACATTTATTGAGAGCTACAGATACCAGTGTTGAATACAAAAAAGGAAAATTAATCGTTAAAGTTGGGAACAATATGGAGTATGCTCCCTATCACGAATTTGGAACTAAGAAAATGCCAGCCCGACCGTTTATACGACCTGCATTAGAGAAAGTTCAAAAGGATTTGCCTAAAATTGTAGAAAAAGTATTCAAAAGGATGAGATGATGTATATTGTAGAACTTGCAAGAATGGCGATTAAAAATAAAACATTTGACTCTAAATCTTTTGAAGAACTATGTGAAAATTTAGGCATTAGCATCCCAACGAAAACTGAAAGGAAAAAGAAAAAAGGCTGGTTTAAACAGGCATTTTACAAAATGACAGATGAACTCAAAGGCATGGACATTATAGAATTCTGTGAAAAAACGATGAATTTAAAAACAATCACCGAAAAGCAACAATACATTTTAAGGAACATGGTTAAACATCCAATAAGCATAGTCCTTGCAGGTAAAGGTAGCGGTAAAGATTTCATGGTTTCACTTTTATTTAATTACATGCTTGCTCAAACAGTGTTGGAGGATTTAGAAGACATCACAAGAATTGATTTTGTAAATGTTGCTCCAAATGCTCATTTAGCACATAGAGTATTTTTCAAAGAATTTAAACACTGGTTTAAAAAGTGTTTATTATGGAAAATGCTTGGAATCTCAAGACAACAAACTGGAAAACATCCTATTTACTTATTAGAAACCTCAGTAAAAGTTGGAGATAAAATCACCCTACACAGTGGGACTTCAACAGCCACGTCCTTTGAAGGTATGAATTTACTTTGTGCAGTGATTGATGAAATAAGTGATGAGAATTTTAAAAATGGAGAAAAATTGTTTTACCAAGCAATATCATCAGTTAAATCAAGATTTGGAGATAAGGGAAAAGTTGTGGCTATAACATGGACAAGATTTCCAACACCAAACAAACTGGATGATACGGGTTATAAAATATACCTCGAAAATCAAAACATCCCAAACGTGTTTCTATTCAAAGGTAAAACTTGGGAAATTAACACAAGAGTGTTAAAAGAAACGTTTATGGATGATTACCTAAGAAATGAAGTTTTAGCAAAGAAAATGTATGAATGCGAACCTCCATCGGCAGATGCCTACTTTATCAGTGTAGAAAAATTAGAAAAATGCATGACTGACATTGAAGGGTTATTCGCATTTCAAATAGAATATTCTGATGGGAAAGTAATACTCCATTTTAGTCCAAAAAAGAAGATTGATAAAAAAATCTACTGCCATATCGACTTATCTATCAAACATGACAGCACAGCAATAGCGATAGCCTATCAAAACAATGGAAAAATAATAGTTTCGGATATCGTTGAATTACAACCAACCAGAGGACATATTGTTGATTATCACGCAATTGAAAGGTTTGTCCAATACTTAAAAAACTATTGCAATGCACACATCTCATTTGACCCTTTCAACTCTGAATTATTAGCTCAAAAATACAATTGTGAAGTAATCTCATTCTCTATGCCTAATCAAGTAAAAATGTGGAAGGAATTCCAAAAATTAGTTGAAAATGAAGATATTCTAATTAAAAAACACGAAAAACTAAAACTGCAAATCTTACAACACCAAATCAATGACAATAAAATTGTTTATCATGGGGAGGGAAGTCCAGATTTAGCAGATGCTGTCATTCCAGCAGTATATAACGCTTCAAAAGACCTCACTAAATCAATAGACTGGGAAGAATTAGAAGAATTCTACAACGAACTCAATGAAGATTATGAAATCTTAGAATACAAGGCTTTTGACCTAAAACCAATAATTTAAGGTGGGATTATGGACCTAAAAGACTACGATGAAATCATGGGTTCTGAAATTGTAGAGCCATTAAAATTAACAAGCACTAATGTAAAACTCAGCTACGCTGATGACTATGCTATTAACATGGCATTTAGAATCATTACAACACAAGTTTTTACACAATACAGCATCCATACGGAAAAAAACATATCAAAAAGCAAATTAAAGCAAATAGAGGATTTATTGGATAAATCAATGCAGGACTTAAAACTTGCTTTGTTAGATTACCTTATTTATGGAAAGGCGATATTATACCAGCTAAAAAGAATCAACCCACAAGGAACTATCATAAGAACAAATGGAAAAGGTGATTACTACATTGAATATGAGGGCTTAATTGAAAGCGATGTCTGGTGGAAAGAAGACCCAAAAACTGTTAAAGTCATCATAGCTCCAAAAGAGCTACATGAAACAATCAAAGCAGAAGAAAAAGAAGTGTATCTTTTAGATGCCAAGTATGTTTCAGTATTCACAAACCCAATTCCATCTGAAAACACAATAAAAAATATTCTTGAAATTAAAAACAGCTTACTATTTACCATAATGCCAATGATGGCTCAAAGAAGTTTAATTCCCTGCCTTTTAGGGAAAGCAAGTTCAAAAAAATCACTTGAAATTTTGAAGAAGGCTCTAAAAGAATGGTATAACAACACCAGAATATTAGTTCCCGATGAAGCATCTATAGAAGTCATTAGCATGGGAAAAGACATCAATGTGGATTTATTAGAACTAATGCTTTACACTTACGACTCTGCTTTGTTTATGGCACTGGGGACATCAATTTCAACAGTCAAAGCAAGTGGTCAAGAACTCACCACCAGCAGGACCATAGACAGGAACCTACTAAGAATCATTACTGGCTACCAGCAGGAAGTTGAGAGATGGATTTACGAACAATTACAAAAAATGGGATTCGACGGAGTTTGGGTTAAATTTGAAACACCAGATGCAGGAGATAAAGAAATCGAATTGGAAAGAGTCAGAACAGTAGCACAATTAAAACAATTAGAAGCTCAAACAGGGCAAGACATGAGTGAATACATCAACAGAATATTCCCAAAAAATGAGTATGGGGAAATCTTAGCAGCATTTCCAGACCTAACAGAGCAAGAAGTTGAAAAATTATTAAAAATGGCAATGGAAGGAAAAGAGGGATTAGATTACGTAAAAGATGAGTATAAGAAAAAAGAATTGGAAGAGAAAAGAGAAAAATTAAAAAAAGTAATGGAATACTTGCACAAAAAAGCAGATGACTTTGGAAAAAAGAGTATTAGAGAATTTATCAGATACCTAATTGAAAACAATGGACACGTAGATGATTACAGTTTGGACATATTCACAGCTGAACAAGTTGATAAATTCATATTGGACTATTTAGCACCAACTCTAAACTACTTAGGAGTTTATGACTACATCGATGGAGAAATCCTAAACGATTTAAGAGAACTCTGGAGAAAAGCTTTCAAAAACATTTACTCATCATATAGCCAGCAAGCAATAGATGTAATTAGCGAAGGCATTAGAAGAGGATGGGGGGAAGAAAAGATTGCCAAAGAGCTAAAAAAAGCTGTTAAAGACATCGAAGGTAGAAGATTACAATTAAGAGCCAGAGAAGAATTAGTTAAAACCTATAACTTCGGAAGGGCTAAAAAATACTGGAATAGAAAAGTAATGTATGTTACAATGAAAGATGAAAGAGTTAGACCAAGCCATAGAAAACTACATGGGCTCATCTTTGTACCTGCTAAAAGACCCGAATTAGTGCCACCATTAGGATACGGTTGTAGATGCACAATAACACCTGTGAGGGATTAAAATGCCAAATAACAAATTATGCAAAGTCTGCAACTCCCCACACAGGGCTGAAATAGAAGAGCTTTATTTTGTCAAAGGTTGGGGATGCAGAAGAATCTCAAAATACCTATATGAAAAATACGGGGAAGATATATCACATGTTGCCATTTATAACCATATGAAAAACCACGTTTCAGAGGAATTGCTAAACAAAATCGAAGATGAAATATCCAAAGCTTGTGAAGAGCTTTATAATAGAATAGCAAAAAGTATTGGAGATGACTTTAAAATTTTAGGCGAAATTATTGAAATTTCAATGAGGGATTTGAGAAATCCAAAAGCCACTGCACGAATGAAAGAAGTTGCAGGTAAAAATATCTTCAATGCAATGGAAATGAAACACAAAATATTAAAACTTACCGAAGAAAGAGTTTCATCCACTAATGATGACATCGACTTATAGCGTTAAGGAGCGTTAAGGAACCGTTAAGGTTGCGTTAAGGTTCATATTTTTTATCATCACTTATATTTTTATCTTTAAATTTATCAATATATCACCGTATCAAAATTTAGTCCGATAGTGTAGCACCAAACTTAAAATAGTCCTTTAACTTCTCCATTGGGCTTTTATACAAAATAGCTTCGAATTCTTATCGGACTATATCAAAAAAGCTCTATTTGGTTTTTATTTAAATGACGCGGGGGCCGGGACTTGAACCCGGGCTGGGCGTTGCCCAATGGGATTAGCAGTCCCACGCCGTACCAGGCTGGGCCACCCCCGCTCTAAAAGCAAACACTAATTGGGCATAAGGGA
>Ga0256838_1001539_pt1 | contig 10739 bp, 8 predicted proteins | sample 4571419metaG_FD_185978 | JGI IMG/M metagenome (GOLD analysis project Ga0256838, IMG submission 185978) | Hydrothermal vent microbial communities from Guaymas Basin, Mexico - 4571-419 | ecosystem: Environmental > Aquatic > Marine > Hydrothermal vents | place: Mexico: Guaymas Basin | collected... | reverse complement strand
CTCGACAAAGTTCTCAAAAAAGTGTAGTAGATCATTATCATCGGGCGAGTCAGAAAGAAGTTGTGGAACAATCCGGACAACATAACCATCTTCTTTCTCAGTTATCTCTGGCTTGAAAACAAAAACACCCACAGCAAAAGCGTATACTACTGGTTTTACATCGGTTTCAAACTCAAAGTATAACTCATTCAGAACAAAATCCCTGAAAATACAGTACGATTCAAGATAGGCCTCCAGATATGGTGCCAACGTAATGATGCCTTTCATCATTACAGTCACGACGCAAAGCTTTATAAACCTCTTTCATCAAAAATTCTTGAATAAAATCAGGTTGGTGATAAAATGATAAAGGTGAAAGTGTTCAAATACAGAAAGGGTAAAATAATATCCATTGGAGTTGACCCGCTCGAGCCATATGACCTCCCAGTTTCAATATTTTACAATAAAACAGTTATTGATCCACTGCTTTATGCAGTAACAAACACTGAAATAAAAAACGCTGATAACGCAATATACGTGCGTGAAAATGAGGTTGATGCAATAATAAATGACGTGAAAAACTTCTACAAAAAGTACGGAAGTTATATTGGGATGGACATAAAAGTAAACATCATAGAAGTTGAAGACCCACACGCTGGTGCGGTAACCATCGAAAAGAAAGTCACCGTGAATAAACCACCAGTCCCCAAGATCGACGTACTCAAGGAGCTTGGAATCTCTCCAGGATTATCAACAGCCATCGAAGAACAACCAACGAAAAATCATGAAAAACCAAAAAAGCGCACCATTGAGATAGCTCAAATAAGTGAATTTGAGATACCGGAGGTGTGACACATGAAAATAACAATAGAAGTCGAGGAAAAAGAAAAAACTATGATAATACCGACGGCCTTCGGCGAAATACCAATAAACGCAAAAAGAATTGCCATCGTAAAATCAGACGGACACCCAATTTATTCAATTTTTTACACGACAAATGGTGAGTTTATAGCTTCTGTACCGCCGAGCGTGGTAAAGATACACGACCCAATAAACTTTTCAAAAATATTTGATGAAAAACATTACGGAAAACTCACTCCACACCTCAAGAAAACTGTACTCAAGGCAATGGCACTCGCAGCCGGGTATGAGGATGTGGAAAATTTTTTGGATAATTACATCAACATAAAAATCAAGGATTATCTTGGAAAGGACCATCCCGAGGAAATCTTCAGTGACTCAATCATTGTTTCAGCATGGGTCGGTGAACACGGTATAATAACCGCATGGAAAAGAATAGATACGCCGACAGTACCAACACTCGCAAGGATACTCATTCAGAAAGGATTTCGCGATGTTGGTGAAAAAGAATTTCTTGCAGAAACCCTGGACGAGCTCAAGTATTTGCCCTATAAAGATAAGAATGAAATAATAGATTATGCAAAAAGGTATCTGAAGCACATTGTAATAAGAAACCTCCAGGAAAACGGTTTACTGTGATTCATTCGAGCGGTTTGATTATCTCTTTTTCTTTTTCATCCTCTTCTTTTTTCCTCGGCAAAAAGTCAAACATCATTACAGCCATTCCAAAGAACAATAGTGCCATACCAACTGGTACGTTTCCCAACAGAAAAGCAATCGCTGATATGATAAAAAGTACTTGGGAAGCTTTCAACCTCATCATTATAACTTACACTCACCAACATAAAAACATTTTTTCCTCAATATCTCATCAAAATATTTCCTGACATCATAAAATTCCTCGTACGGATAAACATTTATCTTCACGAGCTTTTTTCTCGAGAATGCTTTCACATCGCATCTTGGATCAAGATTATCAATGTATTCTTCAACAAGCGGTATTATTCTATTGAGGTATTTTTTGTACTTTCTCCTTATCCAAATTCTTTCAGGTTCCCTGAAGTAAACTTTCAATAAACGTTCAACACCAACTTCACGAAGTTCAGATAACAAGCAAAGACTATTCACGGGAGGCCCAACAACTCTTGCACGAACAATATTATCATAAACAACCACATCAAACCTTGAAATACCATCAAGATAGCTTGGGACACTTGATATAATTCCATCTGGAATTTTTTCATCTGTTTTTATTGATAACAAGTACGCGTTACCAAACCTCCAAAGATCATTGTCAACAAGCTTTTTCAATTCTTCAACGGCAATAAGATAGGATTCAAAAAACGAATCAAACGTCCATTCAAGTTTTCTGAGTCTTCTTCCAATATCTATTTCAACTTCTATTTTTTCGTAATCATTTTTGTAATTGTGTGCATAGTATCGTTCTTCAACGTCAACCGTTTTGTTGTACGATATGCTCTTGAGAACTTTTATCGAATCGTATACCGCATCGACGACGCCATGATAATCAAGCAGCGCGTAATCTTCACGTCCACGGGGGACCGATTCTATCGTTATAATGTTTGACAGTTTCAGATATATCATCGCGTCAAACGTTTTGAGGACAGGTTTGAGCATGTAAGTACCCGGTCGGGGGAGGAATTTCAACTCAAATATTTTCTCAGCATACATCACCAAGGTGTTACATTTCTGAATATAAACAAAACAAATTACTCAAAAATTACATTTATTGAGTTACTCGACACTGTAGTAACGAGGTGAAACCAAAATGATGCCCATCCAAATTGGTCTTGGCGATTTCCTTTCTACCGCAACAAACAGCACAAACTTCACCGGTGACGCTACCGTCATCAACGACATCATCGGAAGACTCCTCGGTATCGTCTACTACATCGTCCTCGCAGGTCTCTTCGTTGCCATCGTTTGGTATGGTGCCCAGCTTGCCCTCGGTGAGAGGCCCGACGAAGCCAAGAAGAAACTCATATACGTTGGTATTGCATTCCTCGTTGTCGTCCTGCTCCCAAGGATGATCGACTGGATCACCGGACTCTGACACCAGAAACAAAAACCCTTTCATTTTTACCGTTTCTGAACGAACCGCCTTTATATGTGAAGTATCATACTACGTAACGGGGCGAGAACATGATAGAAATGTTCAAGAGAGTACCATATGCAGTTCTTGTAATGACACTCGCATTCGTACTCGGAGCTACATGGCTCGCAACACACATGAGCTCAACAACAATCCTACTTCCAACCGAAACATTCAGTTCTTACACAACGGAAATTTATACACCAGAATTCTACCTCACAAACTATAACACTTACTGGATAGGTGCCAGAGACGGCATAATGTACATACACAACAACATGGATTACGTTATACAAACGTATCAGTTACCAACGTTCCCAACAGACCATAACAGCTACAAACCATTCATAAAATTTGAAATAGCTCAAAACATTGCTATATCTGCAAAAAATGACGTTGAAAATGCTATGAGAAACTCTTACGCAACTATCAACGATGTGATGTTCTACCTCATGACTTACAATCCAGTTATTGTAGGTGGCGTAGATCCCCAAATAATAGCACCACCGGCAACAACCGTATCCGCTTATGGCGTACTTGAAGTTGATTCATCAAAAATAATACAGTGGACATACTCAAACACAAAAATACAAACCCTGTACTCGTATTTATACCTCAACGCGGAACAAATAGATCCACTCATTTACTATCGCGCAGCATATGAGTTTGAACAATTACAAATGGCAAAACTTGCGGCATTTTACTACAGGTATAACGTGTTCCTCAACCTGGGAGAAGCAATCTACCTTGGCCCCGGAACATACACATTCAATTCGACAAGCACAATTACAATAACAGAATCATCATCGGTTTTATTCTATTACGATTACGGCAATACTACAACGTACCCAAACGATGCAACAATAGCATATCCACTATTCTTCAATAACCAGGTGATAACAATAAAAGAATATCAAGCAAAGTACTACTCTCCAACATTCTCCATAACTTACACATATGAAATAAGCGTAACAGGTGACCCATATCCGCCGTACGATACGTTCACAGATATACTCAAGGCAGTCGAAATAATACTACAAAACTACGGTCCAAATGATGCACTCCAACTATACATAAATACATCAACCCTTGGACTCATAACAAACATGATATTCTATACATATAAAAACGAACTCTATCCAACAGCACTTATCTACGCCTACACTGGCGTAAGTCCCGAACCATTCCCAGCTTTCAATGACGCATACTTATCCGCTGATACTGACGTGACACTCTATGAGTACTTCATGCCAATATATCCCGCGTTCATAATCCCCTATAGTGACACGATAAACGCATCAATAATCAACTCAAATATATCAACAGTAAGTTCAATTACCGTCGCTGGTGGAGGGAATCTTATACAATCATTCATAACATATTACGATTATGGTGCAGTAACCTTCACTGCAACAATACCACTTATCATATCAAAGGGCGAAGCGACAAAAATAATAGAAATTACAGTAATACCCGAGGATAACACTGGAACAAGCTGGACAACAACAATAACAACAACGTACCGTTGTATCTCACAACGCACGGTATCAATAACTGTAACTGCGCCGTTTACGATTACAACGGTTACAAGTACCGTGCTCACAAAGAACTTCTACATGCTTATAACAATAAGTGAAAAATTCCCATTATACCCAACCGTACCTCTCTACAACGTTGATGCTGCTGGAACAACTTATGTGAGACCCCTCTACACAACAACGACAACAACCAAACAACTCGTATTTACAACATACATCGCAACAACAACCGTAATAAGTGGTGCTGGCGGAACGTACACAAGCACCTACTATACCACATCACTCACAACTATCACGATAACGTTTACGACAACAAAGTTCTTGACAATAACGACATTCCTCGGTGGAAATACTCTCACGGCAACCACACCAATGGTTTTTGAAGGCTTTTTCACTGAAGTCAGTAACAAAATGACTGCAGGACTCACAACAACCACAATTGTTCATTACTTCCCATCTCCATCTGCAACAACTGTTACAGTATCATCATCAACAGATACAATTACAATATATAATGTCTGGAGTGAGCCAACCATATGGTTCTACACGAAAATAACAAAGTACACCACAAACTTTACAATGGAACCAGCACCAATAAACTCTCTCATGAAATCAATAGCTCACTTCTTTACAGTACCGACCGACGCTCAGATGACAATGTTTTATCCGACACTCTTACTCTCTCAAACTGTAACTGGGACGAAAACTTCATACGTTGTATCACTTACCGTCTCGGCAACAGTTTACACGAACACCACGTCGGTAACAGAGGTTACAAGAATACCCTACGTTACAGCAGTGATGCTCGTGGCCAGATACACGTTTGACACAAGTTCATCAGTAACAGTGACAATATCAACTGAAACGAATATAATACACATAACAATCAATGGCGTCCCGACTCAAATAACATCCTACGCTTACACAACACTCGAAACAACATACTATTGGACAACAATGAGCGCAAATACACTCAAAATCAGTTACTCAACAGTTCTTATAACACCGACGACGGTACTTGGAATGACCTTCATAAACCAGACACTTACAACAAGCATCGACACTTATGCCATAGTTGCAATGAGTGAAATATATATTGCAAACCGTAGTATTGCACTTGACGGCGAAATCCTTGCAACAAGAATCGCGGCAAACAACCTTCTCGTAGGCTACGCGGAACTTGATAACTACGATAACCTCGTGAACATTCGCGGTCAGTGGATAATAACACCACTTCCAATGTACTTCAGTTCTTACGAGATGATAACACTTTCCACTACGACGACGTATCCCGCATTCCCCGGGACGGGTACGACAACCGATACGATAATATATAACAGCTACAAACTCATAACTGCCATACTCGCAATTGACACAGGTTACATAGACCCATTTGAAGCACTCCTCTTCAAAGCACCAGCAAGTCCTCTTGATCTTTATACATCATTGCTCAAGATAAACTACCCAGGAATATATGGGCTTGATTACACAACATACTTCCTCATAACAACGAATGGAACAGAACAAAGGCTTACAAGTAAAGTTTACACGAGCGCAGCGGCGTTCTTGCTACTTACCGAGACTGCAAACCCACAGGACAACATAGTTGTACAATACATATATGCACAATTCACAACCGAACCCTACTACATAATACCCGCGGGCGTTGATTTTGTAATTGGTTCAGTAATACTCCCACAGGTAATAACGATAACAGTGAACACTACAACAACATACCCGGTGGTTCAGTACTATCTCTCGAGCGTACCATACGTGTACATTCTACCCATACCAACAATGAACCAAACAGTTTACCTCAAATACACCCTCACGTTACTTTCGTACAATGAACTCGGTACGTTCCCATACATAATAAATACAACTGAAATTGATGTAACAAACACTTACTTCGTCTATACGTCTGAATGGTTTGGGACACTCTTCCCTGCGTCATCAATAGTGGCCTACGTTTCACCGGCATGGATGGGAATATATCTCCTCTATGGCATGGAGTCAACAACGCTTACACAGGCATTATCAATTGTCAGCGACAACAACACGATAATAACAGTCACAGCTTACACAGGAAGCTATTGGATAGATGATTCATGGTTTGTCCCATGGTTACAGGAAATTTATATCCCCGTTACAGCAACCACGACAATAATATTCCAAACATATATTTCAGGAACAATAACAACATCAACACTCACAGGCATCGTTACAGTTTACGCTCTCCAAATATATCAGGACATAGAGTTACCGAATCTCACATTCAACGCATCAGATGGAACAACACTCGATAATTTTGGTGACCTCATTTCATACCTCTCACTTCACTCATCCTACATTGTAAACCCAACGAACAACGCCATTTATCTTTACAGTCAGTACCTCATAAACAACAAACCAATTTACATAATAAGCGGTGCCACTTCGAGCGTAGTCTATGAGTACATAACCCGCGGTACGGTTCCAATTATATTTGTACCAAGCGTCAATGGAACGTCAGTATCAATAGTTTCAAGCTACCTCCCTGACTTCTTCGTGGCGAAGTACACAAGCGTTGAATTTACAAGAGGATTATGGCCTGAGGCCACAATTGGCTGGACGGACAGCACATCAACACCAGCAATCGTACAATTCTATTATGAAATACCATTCTATGCTGCATTCTACAACATGCCAATGTACGCAGGCACCGTAACAAGCTTACCACTCGAATGGTATCAGGCACCCGACGTTATGTACATGTACATTCCGTGGAGTAGCACTATGACTATAACGTATGCAATAGTTACAACAAACTCGTACGGATTACCAGAAATAGTATCATCAACAACGATGACGACTGTGATCTGGTATGGAACAGTATTGCCATACACGTTTACAAGTGTCACGGTAGGAGAGTCACTGTACAGTTACAATCCGCTCTCAACAACAACGAGTTCTCCATAATCATTTTTATTTTTCCATTCTCTTTATTATACCGGTGTTATCGATGGCAAAAGGTATCAAAGTGACTCAAGAAGAAATTGCTTGGATGGAAGAATTTGGAACTCTTGACCAACCAATCGCCAGTAGGGGTGGTATGGTCTTTTCTTTACGTTCATTACTCTGGGTAGTTTTTGGCCTTGTGCTGATTTACAAGGGACTTATGATGGGCGGCTCGAAAATAGCTGGCATCATACCAGTTGCCGGTCTATTCCTCATAATACCTGGTATTCTTTTCCTCGCATTTGGTATAATACCATCAAAATCTGTAAGAAGGGAAATACAGTTTCTTTTCATGCTCAACCTCATCATAAAACGTCTCATGAGTGGAAACAAAAACAAAAAGAAAGTAAAACAAAAGAAACAAAAAGTAACAAAGAATAAAAACACGCAACCAGACGTTGCGTCAATGGTTGATATGAATTACAAAAAGCGGCAACGCATTGAAAAGAAGAAAGTAGTAAAAGAGAAAAAGAAAAAGGCGAAACCCGTCCGCATAACGAAAAAATAACTCATTTTATTTTTTCCATAATATACTTGATACGGTGGTGTAATGAAGAAAAAACCCAAAGAACAAAATGATAAAGTCACTGTTGAGTCCCTGTTTGTAAAGGATTATGTTGCTCACAAAATCAAACCAACACCATTCGGTTTACTCGGTGAAAAAGGTAGGCAGGCCGTAATGGGACAATTTGAGGCACTACTCAACACAATAGACACTCCAATTCTTATCTACATCAACCCCGAATGGGAACGAGTAGTCGTTGATGGTGAACCATTCAGGTTTATGGACCTCAATTATTACATAATCATACACAAGGATAAGGCAAACGTTGTTGATGCATTTTTCAAAACAATCGTCTCCTACCGTGACGAGGGGATAGTAAAAAACGTTTTCAGCCAGAGGCCAATAGTCGTCGAGGAATTTCCAAAATACGTAAAAGTGAAAAAAATCAAAACAGTAAAACAACCGGATGGTACAGTAAAGAAAAAAGTACTCAACCTTTACGGAAAAGCATACATACTTACAAAACTCGGTACGACACTCCCTGGTGGAGTAATGCTCGATATAGTGAAATTCGTCGAGGACGCAATGATGTACATTGAACCAATCGATGACACAACCGCACTCGCATATGCAGATAAGGCGAGAATCAGGTTACAAAGCCTTCTCACGGAGAAAGCAAGTCTCACAATTCAGGCAAGAGCTCAAAGACTTGAATTACTCGCCGCGCGCATCATGGCGGGTATAAAACTACATAGGTTCTCATTTGTTTTCACAATAACAGCAAAAGACCTCGACGAACTCAAACTCAGAGAAGAAAGATACGTGAAGAGACTGAAAAAATACCTACTCGAGTTTGACTCACCCAGTTTCGTCCAGGGAGAACTGTTCAAGTACAACTTCAAAACAAAAGTATTTGGAATCCCCGTCGAAGTCATAAAGAAGATAACAATCGATAGTCACAGCCTGAGATTATTCTATCCCTTCATATCGGATAACATTATCGACCCAGATGGAATCTTTCTTGGAATCAACCCCGACACGAACCAACCAATAGTCTACAACCCATACCAACAAACAAACTACAACATCGTCATCCTTGGTGAAACGGGTTCCGGTAAATCTATGACAACAAAAGTCATACTCCGTCGTTTGCTTCAGAAAATGCCTGATGCACACTTGTACATTATAGATCCCGAAGCAGAGTACGCAAAAGCGGCAGTCCTCATAGCACCGGACGCAAAAATAATAAAAGTAAAACCTGGCGAACCACTTGGACTCGACCCGTTCAGAATGTTTGTCGATGGTGATCTCGAAATCACGGAACTTGGTTCAATACTTTCAGATATATACAACATCCCCGACGAGATGTGGCCAAACCTTATTTCAGACCTTCAAGACGCAAAGGAGAAAGGAATAGACAACATATTCGACTTCGTTGACTATATTCTCAGTAAAGAAGAGTACAAAAATAATGAAGACATAAAAGCATACTACCTCTCAAGACTGAAGAAAATTCTCGTTCCACCTGACCGTTATATATTCTCAGGTAAGCCTCAGAAAATAGAAAACAGAACAATATTTGACCTCAAAGCCGTCGAGGATCACAAACTCAAAGTACTCATAACAACCCTCATCAGCGCGGTACTCGTGAAGAGGCTTATGGTTGAACTACCAGAAAACGTGAGAAAGATAATGGTCGTTGATGAGGCTTGGTTGTTCGTGAACTTCCCCTCAACAATGTACATGTTCCAAACAATATCCCGCCGTGGACGTAAGCGTGCAATCATATTCATGTTCATTACACAAAAACCCGACGACGTCGTAAGGAACGAAGTTGGTAGAACAATCCTTGAGCAATCTTACACTGCAATACTGCTCGCACAGCGTGAGAAAGGTGCTCAAGTACTCAAAGAGCTGTACAACCTCACCGATGACGAGAAGGAGTACCTCACAGAAGTTACACCGGGCCACGGAATACTCCGCCTTGGTGACATCAAGACAAAACTCTACGTGAAAGTCACGAAAAGGGAAATGTCCGTCTTCAGCACAAAAGTTGTTGGACAAGAACGCGAAGAGGAAGAATAATTTTTGTTTTTTTTTCACATTTTTTGAAACAGTCATTTACTTATCACTATAACAGGTGAACACCGAAAACCAGCGACGGGAGGTCATCGTGTCTATCCATCGAAAAACTACGCCCTTTGGGAGGAAACGAATCAGTTTGGAACAACCAGCGAGACTGGATCAACGCACCCGCTTCCGGAATTTACTACCTTCGACGGTGAACGAATCAGTTTGGAACAACCAGCGACGCGGGGTCCAACACACTCTCCCCGGGACTTACGCCCCTCAGTGATAAACGAATGTGTATTGAACAAGCGCCAACGTGGAATTATTTTTCTTCTCGGATTTTACGCTCTTCGGCAGTAAACGAATCATTTTTGGAACAACCATCGACCTGGGTTCAAAGCATTCACCCTCGAATTTTACGCTCTTCGGTGATAAACGAGCACGCGTTGAACAATTATCGACCTGGACTCAAAGCACTCACCCTCGGAATTTACGTTCCTCGGCAGTAAACGAATGAACGTTGAACGACCGCCAACGTGGAATTATTTTCCCCCTCGGAATTTACGTCTTTCGACGGTGAACGAGGAAAATTTTGATAATCAGCGGTACAGGATTATTCCCCCTCGGATTTTACGTTCTTCGGCAGTAAACGAATGCACGTTGAATGATTACCGAT
>Ga0256838_1001538_pt1 | contig 10748 bp, 13 predicted proteins | sample 4571419metaG_FD_185978 | JGI IMG/M metagenome (GOLD analysis project Ga0256838, IMG submission 185978) | Hydrothermal vent microbial communities from Guaymas Basin, Mexico - 4571-419 | ecosystem: Environmental > Aquatic > Marine > Hydrothermal vents | place: Mexico: Guaymas Basin | collected... | reverse complement strand
AACGAGGAAAAGCTCCTTTTCATCACCAGCAACGCCTCCTTCAAGGCAATAGCCCAGTTTTTAAAAGAAGAACCTCTCATCTCAAGGCTTGTGGAGATTTGCGAAGTTAAACACGTTAAAGGAGAGGACTTACGCCTCGCCACAGTTAACAGAACGTGAAAACTTCACGGAGCATAATGGGGATATGGGGTTCAACGTGCTTAAAGAGAGAAAGTACACAGTCAAAGAGGTAGCTAAGATACTCAGGTGCTCCCCCTCACAGGTTCGGTTCCTCCTCGCCACCGGCCACCTGAGGGGGTTTAAGATAAAAAAGAAAAACAGTAAGGGGAGCTGGAAGATTTACGAGAGCTCGGTAATTGAGTATCTCATAGAAAGCGACAACTTCGTTGAAATATTTAACCTCAAAGACTTCTCTCACCTTGAGGAAAAAGTCATCCTCCAAAAGCTAAGGAGCAAGCTCTTTAGACTCGCCAGTCAGTCTTAATCGCCACAGTTAACAGCTCTTAAACCCTCCCGGTAGTAACCTGAAATCAACAACCACCGGGAGGTTAACCATGCCAGAAGACAAGCCCACTCCAACACCTTCATTTGACCCCACAACCCTTGGCTTCAGCTCCATAGAAGAGCTCAAGGCTTTTGTTGAAGCTCAGAGGAAAAAAGAGGGAGACTTTACGAAAATCCTTGAAGCCAAGGAGAAAGAGTTTCAGAAGAAACTTGAGGCCTACGAAAAGAGGTTAAAGGAGCTCCAGGTCCAGCTTCAGGAGAGGGAGCAGGCGCTCCAGCAGAAAGAAACCGAGCTAAAGAACCTCGTAATCACAAACACTCTGACAAAGCTCGCCGCCGAGAAAGGAATTCTTGATCCTGAAGTGTTCCTCGCCCTTACTCAAGGAAAAGCAGAACTCACAGAAGACGGAAAAGTCATGATTGAAGGCAAAAACCCAACAGAGTTCATAGAGAGCCTCAAAGAACAAAAGCCGTTCCTCTTCAAGGCAAGCGAAAAAGAAGGTTCAGGAGCAGGAAATCAACCTTCTCCGGCCTCAAAGAAAGAGGAGTTCCTCAAAGCTTACGAAGAGGCCAAAAAGGCCGGCGACGTTGAAAAAGCCTTAGCCCTTAAGGCAGAACTTGCCAAACTTGAACAGCCCGAAGGAGGTGAATAATGCTTGGTTCATACGACCTTAAAGACATTATTAGAGATTTAACGGATGAACTTTCAATAATTGTCCAAAGACAACCTACCCTTATATCTCTCATTCCCCACGCCGCCCCGCCCCAGTACGCCAAAGCTCCAACCCACGAGTGGCTTGAGGACATAGTTTCCCCGGAAGTTGACACCCTTACAGCCGACCTTGACGCTACCTCAACCTCAATGAGCGTTGCAGACGGTACCAAGTTCCAGCCCGGAATGGTTCTCACCTTTGAAGGCTCAGACGAGCTCGTCAAAGTTACGGCCGTTTCAGGAAATACTCTTACGGTCGTAAGGGGCTACGGCGGAACCACGGCAGAAACCCACAACGCCAACACGGAAGTAAAAATCATCGCCCGCCCGAGAGATGAAGGAACCCTCCCTGGAGACGACAATCCGGGAGCTCTTCCCGGAACAGAGTGGAACCAGACCCAGATTTTTGACATCACGGTCAAAGTAACGAGAACGGCCCAAAATACTGCTCAGTACGGAATAAACAACCTCATCAATCACAGAGTAAGCCAAGGACTTCAGGTAATCTCCCGCAGGATGAACAACGCCATTATTTACGGACGCAGAATAAAAAGAGTTGAGGGCGTAGAGCCCGGAATGATGGGAGGTATCCTCTACTTCCTAAAACAACCCGGCGGGAACATAGTAAACGCCGCAGGGAACGACCTTACTCAAACGCTCCTCAACGACACGATTGAGAAAATCGTTCAGGACGGCGGCTCCCCCAACGTCCTCGTGTGTAACACCACTCAGGCAAGAAAAATCAGCGCCTTTAACGCTAACAACATCATCATCCAGAGAGAAGACCAGACTGCCGGAAACTTCGTCGCCCGCTTTGTAGCCGACCTCCCCGCAGGAGTGATAACTACCATAGTTGTTGATACAAACTTCCCCAAGGACAAAATAGCAATCCTTGACACCTCCCGCCTGCGCCTCGTTCCACTGAGGGGCTCTACTATCAGAGACTTTGACGCAACTCCTCCGGGAGCCGACTTCATAGCCCGCAGAATTCTCGGTGAGTACACACTTGAAGTCAGGAACGCCAAGCAGGCCCACGGACTACTTGAAGGGCTCGCTTACTAATAGGAGGAAGTCATGAAGTTTAAGGGAATGCCGGGACTAGTAGTAAACGACGGTAAAAACAAGGTTGAGTTCCCGTACAGCGGCATACTGGAGCTCAAAGGAAAAGAGGCTAAGTGGCTGAAAGGTCTCATTGACAGCGGAAGGCTGAAGAACGTTAAAGTCCTTGACGAGGAAAAACCGGAGGAGCTACAGGCAGAGGAGAAGGGTGATAAGGGTTAAAGTAGAAGCCCAGAACCTTGACTGGCTCCTTAACGCATCAGCCGGAAAGAGAGCACTTTCAGAGGGGCTGGGCGCTTTTGCGCTCAGCCTCTTTCGCTCTATTCACAGGGTAATAGACGAAGGAAAAGCTTTTACTCCCAGAAGCGGACACCTTCAGCAGTCAATCAGGCCCGACCTTACTCAGGTAAGCGAAGGTAAAGCTGAAATAGTGGCCGAAGCCTCTTACGCTCCTTTTGTAGAGTTTGGAACGAGGCCACACCTGATAAGGCCAAAAATGCGCAAGTCCCTTCGCTGGGCAACCGATGAGGGATACGTCTTCGCAAGACTCGTTCGCCACCCAGGTAGTAAACCCTACCCCTTCTTCAGAACGGCAATCAAAGAGGATCTTGAAGAAGCCAAGAAAGAGTTTGTTCAGACCTTCCTACAAGCCTTAAGGAGAGAGTAATGCCAAAGTACTGCCAGCTTTCAGACTTTCAGGATAGCCTGATTGCCGGGAACGTTACGGACGAAACCCTTTTAAAAGCCGACGCCTACGTTAACGCCCTTTTAAACCAGATAGGCATTGACCCGGCTACAGTTAACCCTTCTGACTACCCAATCCTCAAACAGCTTGCCGTTTACTTTGCAAGCTACCTGACGGCGCTGGAGCTCTCCTCTGGAGAAAACGACGTATACCTCCAAAAAGCAAAGGCTTATAAGGAGCTCTACGAGAAACTTGAGAAAAGGCTTATTGAGCATGGACTTAGAGTTCAGACAGAAAATGAAACCGAAACGCCTTCCTTCACTATAAAACTGACGAGGGGCTGATGAGAAAAGAGATTTTGGCGGAGCTCCAGAGCTTCCTTGAAAGCAAGTTCCCGGGTTTTTACGTAGGCAGAGGCTACAGGAACCCAGCTCAGGTTTTATCGGCCAAAGAGCGTAGCCGCGCAATTTCCATAGTCCCGGCCAGCGACACCCAGAAAAAGCTCAACACCAAAAAACAGATTATTTGGAAAATCCTCCTCATAGTGAGCCTCCGTGCAGATACTCCGGAAGAGGGAATAGACGGCCTTGTTGAAACCCTTGAGGCAATTGAGAAAGCCGTTGAAAAGACCAACCTTAACGGTCTTGTAATTGACATAAACACAACCGGAAGCATTCTGAACCCAGAAATCTCACACCCTTTCTATGAAGCAGCTTTGGAAGTTGAAGTTCTGTACAGGAGATGACTGTTATGGCCTTAACAGGAGAGAAGTTCTTAATAGATGCCTACACCGGAAAAGGGGGCTTCCTTGACGGGAGCTACCTTATTGCCCACCCGAGGGAGAGTAAGGAGAAGTTAGAACGCCGGAAGAAACTTGCTGTATATCCAAATTACGTTAAGAAAGTCGTTGACTCTTACCTATCACACCTTTTTAAAAAGTCCCCTATTCGCTCAATAGAGACCCAAGAGTACCAGGAGTTCATCCAGGACGTTGACAGGCAGGGAACCTACATAGATGACTACATGAGAAGAGCCTTTAAGTTAGCAATGATTACAGAAGGAGTCTTCATAATTGTTGATAAACCTCCGGGGAAAGCAACGACAAAGCTTGAGGAAAAGGAGTTAAACCTTCGCCCCTACCTTGCCCTCAGAACCCGCTCCCAGTTATACAGCTATACCCTTGACGAATACGGCAGGCTCTCCTCCATAACCTTCAGAGAAGCCCGACCCGACAATACAATCATTTACCGCTACTTTGACACCCAAAGGTGGGCAATCTACACAGATCCGGAGCTAAAAGAGATTGAAAGCCAGGGAGAGCACAAACTCGGCGTCGTCCCTGTAGTTCCCCTTCACTCCACAGACCCGCTACTGCCAAACGACCTAACGGCGACCCCGTGGATACTTGACATAGCAAACCTCAACTTTGACCTCTATAACGCCCTTTCGGAGCTGAGGGAGCTCTTTAGAAACCAGACCTTCTCCATCTTTACAATTCCCGTTAAGGACCAGGCAGATGCAGAGAAACTCAAGGACTTAACAATCTCTACAGAGAACGCAATTCCCTACTCCCCCGAAGGTGGCGGAAAGCCCGACTTTATTGCCCCACCCCCAGATCCCGTTCAGGCCTACATGCAGTATATAGAAAGCCTCATACAGCAGATTTATCGCTTGGCCAACTTGGAGTTTACAGGAGGAGTCCAGAAAAGTGGAATAGCAAAAGAATACGACTGGCTTGAGTTTAACAGAACCCTCACCTCTTTTGCCCTTCAGTGCGAGCAGGCCGAGTACAAAATCGCAGAGCTGGTTTGCAGATGGCAGGATACAGAATTCAAGGGCTACATTCAGTACCCGCGAGACTTTTCTATCAGGAACCTTGCCGAGGAACTTGAAACCGCAATGAACGCCATCACCGCCCAGATACTGCCGCCAACCGGGGTGATAGAGCTCCGCAAAAAACTCACGCGTGATATTCTTGGCGAGTTCGTTGACGACAAACTCCTAAAAGTTATGGACAAGGAAATAGAGAAAGAAACTCAAAACTTTACCAATAGGTTAAGCGAGGAGCTGTGAACTACGAAAAGCTTGTAGAGGCCACGAGGAAAGAGCTCCTCAGGAAACTCCTGATTACTGAAAAAGAGGCTGACCGCCTTGCCGAGGAGATAGTCAAAAAGTTTCAAAAGGAACTTGCTCCAGACCTTTCCAACCTTGACGAGCTGATAGATAAATATCTTGAAGATTACGCTAACTCTTTAGCTGACAAACTCTTTGAAAACCTGAAAGCAGCGGCTGAAATTGGCGTCCTCCCAGCCCTAAGCATATCAACCATCACCGAAAATCCGGACAAAACCAGCCTTGCAGCAAAAGTGGCTGAGGAACTCCTCAACTACCGCTACCCGGACGGCCTCAATCTTTCTGAAAGAGTGTGGAATTGGAAGAGGGAGCTCCGGGAAGGGCTAAAGAGGACCCTCCTCAATCAGGCAAGGATAAGGGCTTCAGCCCAGAAGATAGCCTACGAGCTCCAGTACACGATAGAGCAGATAGAGAAAGGCAAATTCACCATTACTCTTGCAGAGGAGCAACTGCCCAAAATAGTCAAAAAACTGAGGCAGACGGCCCTTTTATCAGCGGCCAACGGCGGAGACCTGACAGAGTGGAGAAAAGTAGTCAAGCAGACCGAAAATTATGTAAAAAAGCTAACCAACAACATTCAATACGGCCTTAAACCTGCCTACAAAAAACTCCTGAAAGACCTTGAAAAGGCAATCGCTGAAAGGAGCGAAGAAGCCATAAACGAAACAGTCAAGTGGTGGATTTACGACAAGCAGCTCTACAACCTCAAAAGGATAGTCAGAACCGAAGTGACCAACACCTACCACCTCTCCGTAATAAAGTCCACAGAGAAAAACTCGGCAGTTGTGGGTTACCGCTGGACTCTATCAAGGAGTCATAAAATCAGGGACATCTGCGACGACCTTGCACACAGAGACCACTACAGCCTCGGCCCCGGCATTTTCCCAAAAGACAAAGTCCCGCGAATAAAAACCCTAGCCTCTCACCCCCAATGCCTGTGCTATATTGTGCCCGTTAGGGCAGACGAGGTTAAAGGAATGGATAAAGTTAAGAGAACACAGATACAGGCAAGGAGTATCTTCAGAGATTTCCAAACGTTGTTCTCCAATGTTAAAGACGATAAGGAACTTGTAGAAACTTTTCGCTCAATATTTTCCAGTAACAAAGTCTACTGGTCACACTTACGTAAACATGCTATACCCTCAAAAGTTGCAAAGGAATTAGGCATCAACTCCTGGAAGGATGCAATGAGAAAATCTAAAAAGCTCTTTCCTTATCAAGTAAACTACGCCGCACAATTCCTTGACACCCTGGGACATATGGAAAAACTGGCCTTGCAAGAGCTTCCCAATAGCTCTATAGCAAGACTTATCATTTTTAGTTCCAAAAACCGCCTTGCTGTGATACTTGACGAAAGCGGCAAAGTTGCTTCCCTATTTGAACTTGATATATTTAGAAACTGGGGAGAGTGGAAGTCCAATCTTATAAGTAAAGGAGCTCTCCTCTTGGAGGTACCGATAGATGAGGAACTTAGAAAAACGTCTTCTGAAATACGAGAACGAAGTAAAACTCTTTTTGGAAGAAGCTGACTTTGAAAATCCAGCTCAACTCCTAACGGATTTTGACGACCTGATAATGTTCCGCTATGGACTTGCTGGAAAAACAGTAGAAGAATTAGACAGAAAATACCTTCCTCTAATTTATGAAGCTATTACTTCCCGATACCCAGAATTCAAAACTTATGTTTTGAACTCTTTTAAATCTGCAGGAGTTGACCTTACCATCTTCCAGAAAATTCCTGCCTAACCCGCCACAGTAAACAGTCCTTTCTTCCGGTTAAGCCCACCTTAAACTCAAACCTTAGCCGGGAGCTACAATGGAAACCCTTCCTATCCCCCCAGAAGTAGAGATAACTAAAGAATTCGTTGACCCCATTATTTCTATAACCTTTGAAAACGGCGTTGAGCAGGTCAGACAGAGGTGGAGTAGACCTAAATGCCAGTTTAGAGTTGACTTCTCGGCCCTTCAGGAGAGCGAAAAAAATACCCTTGAGAGCTTCTACACCCGGCACCGGTGCTCAATACCTTTCCTCTTTCCTTACGAAGGAAAAACCTACATAGTTCGCTTCGCTAAACCCATTCAGATAAAACAGACAGCCCCCAATCTCTACACCCTATCAGCAGAACTTGTTGAAGCCTGGGGAGTTGAGCTATGAGAAGCCTATCCCCCATCGCTATTTTGGAGAAAAACAAACTCTATGGAAACCCCTTTATTCTCTGCGTAAACCTCAAACTCCCGGACAATCACACCGTTCATATCTGCCAATACGACAGGCCCATAACTGTTGCGGGAATTAAATATGAGCCCTTCCCACTACACTTAGGGGATCTGAAAGAAAACAACAAGGGTGAACTGACAGAGCTCCCTATCCAGATTTCAAATATCGCACAAGAGCTTATCCCCTACATTGAGGAATACGAAGGACTGGTGGGCCAGGAAGTAGAGCTCCTCTGGGTATTCCACAACGGAAACTCCTACGAAGTTGCGATTTCAGATACATTTCAAATAACTTCTTGTTCTTACGACGAGAAAACCATCTCCTTTAACCTCGGCCACTACAACCTTTTAGACGTCCTTATTCCCCAAAGGAAAGTAATAGAGCAATGCCAGTGGGAATTTAAAAGTCCTGAGTGCGGCTACACCGGAACAGACTCTTCATGTAGGAAAACATTCTGGGATTGTATTCAAAAGGGAAACGAAAAGAAATTTGGTGGCTTCCCGACAATCCAGACCAATAGGGTTTATCTATGAAGGTCAATGAGTTCATACTTAAAGCTCTCAGAGTCCCCTATAAAAAGTGGGGGAGTTCCTGGGATGGCGTTGACTGCTACGGGCTTGTCCGTCTCTTTTATCGTGAAGTTCACGGTATAGAGCTCCCAGACATCAGAACATACAAGTGGTGGGAAAGCTGGAAAAGGGTAGCTAAACCAGAAGAGGGAGATGTTCTTTTTATAAACCTTGAGGAGCCCCACATTGCTCTCTATGTGGATAACGGCAGAATTCTCCACGCCCTTGAAAAATATGGAGTCCGCCTTGATAGATATAACGTCAAATGGCAGAAACTAACAAAAAGCGTCTGGAGACTGAAAATTGAAACTCCTTGACAGAGTGATTTCTCCAAACGAAAAAGGAAAAAACCTTGCAGACATTTTGAGAGAACACGGCTTAAACCCTGAAAGCCAAAACGTTCAAATCTGGATAGATGGGAAACTCTCAAAAGTTCCTCCGGATAAACTGGAGCTCCGACCTGGCTGGAAAATTGAAATAGTTCCCTTCCCCTCCGGCAGCGGTGGAGGAGTACTCGGTGCAATTGGAGCAATAGCGGTCGGCGTCCTGACCGGTGGCCTTGCAGCAACCGCTATAGGTTCTGTAACTCTTGGAGCTTTTACCTTATCAGCATCAACTGTATTTTCACTTGGCTTTATGGTTGGGGCAGGAGTATTTAGCTACTTAACGGCCCCAAAACCTAAAGTGCCGAATTTCGGAGATGCAGGCGATATGTTTGGCTCCTCACCTACCTATTCTTGGAACGGAGTTCAGACAACGATGAGCCAAGGAGTTCCGGTTCCAGTTGTTTACGGAAGGCACGCTGTTGGAGGTGTTAGACTTCAATATCGTCTATTTGGAACCGATTGCGTCACAGGAAAAGCAGAAGACGGGAAACTTAAGATAGGTAGAACCGAAAACAACGGCACTCCAGTAGGTCGTTTCTCTCAATGGCTCTGGGATTTTATTCTTCTTTCAGAAGGAGAAATAGAGGAGCTTGAAGAACTCTGGCTGAACGATGTCTTCTACAAAAGCATTGAAGGCAAATACTTCCATTGTATATACACAAAAGAAAAGAACTCCCCAGAGCCGATAACTCTATTTTCGGGGAACCTTGGACAGACCCCTTCAGGAAAAAATGGGTGGTGGTTGGAAATCCCAAATCACTACTTTCAGGCTCCAACTTATATTACAGTTCCAATAAATAAAACAGTTTCCAGTGATGAAAAATTTGTATACATCACCAAACTCCCCTCCAAGATGATAGAGAAAATCAGCATTAACCTCCACTTTCCGAATGGCCTGTTTAAAATAACAGACTCTGGCGGGCTCACCTTAGAAGAATGCAAACTAAAATTCACTCTATACAAAGGCTATGAAAAACTTGGTGAAAGTCCAGAAATTCCAATCTATGGCGGGGTTAAAGAGCCGTTCATCTACGTTTACGACATCTACATTAACAAAGGATTTCAAAAAGAAAACCAAGCTCCTTATCCTTTCGGCTATAACTTCTACGACCCACAAGATAACCTAACCTTAGAAGAAATACCTTATACCCTTGTTATTGAAAAGGTTTCGGCAGATAACCCTACCATCAAAGACAGTAATACTCTCTCTATACAGTGCATAACAGAAGAACTAGGAAGAGGAGCCGGAGTCTCTCCAGACGGAGTTATAACCGAAAATCCGTTCAAGCTTTCTTATTCAGGCTCATCAATTCTTGTTTACAGTATAGCAGCTTCATCTGTTATTTCCGGAAACCTACCCAACACTAGAGCAATTGTAAAAGGAAAAAAAGTCAAGCTTTACAACTTTGAAACTGGCCAATGGGAGATTGCCTGGACGGACAACCCGGCTTGGATAATTAGAGACATTCTCACAAACCCACGATACGGGCTTGGAGACTTCATTACAGAAAAAAACATAGACGATGAGAGCTTTAAAGCATTCGCTCAGTTCTGTCAGGAACAAGGATACAAGTGTAACTTTGTCCTTGATGGCTTCCAAAGAGGCTGGGACTTAATTAATAATCTACTTTCAAAATTCAGGGCCTTTATCCTGCGCAACGGCAGCAAGTACAAGGTCAAGTTTCTTAAAGACGAACCCCCAGTTCAAATGTTCACTATGGGGAACATTGTCCAAGGTAGCCTAAAAGTTCACTTCATATCCCTAAGCGACAGATACAACACCATAGAAGCCCGCTTCCTTGATGAAACCGACAGCTACAAAATGAAAACCATCCTTGTCAGCACCGGCGATAAATATGAGAGAAAGAAGACCATAGACTTTTTTGGAATAACAGACAAAGCGACAGTTGAGAAAGAGTGCCGGTTCCTACTCAACTGGATGCAGAAAGTAAAACGCTCAATAGAGTTTGACGTCTACCTTGACGCTCTCGCCATAGAACCAGGCGACATATTCCTCTTCAGCCACGACATTCCAAAATGGTCAGCCAGCGGCAGAATAGTGAAGCAGGAAGGTAATTCCCTCACTCTTGATAGACCAATTGCAGAAGCTACATATCTCAAGGTTAGAACAATCAACGACGAGATCTTAACTCTTGAAGTCGTTAGAACTGAAAATAACACCATTCAGGTAGAACAAGCTCCGTCGGGACTTGAAGGTTGCCCTTACATCGCTGGCACTGTGAACGAAGTTGGAAAGTTGTATAGATGTACCGAAATCACGAGAACCGCGGAAAACATTCGCCACATTGTGGCCGTTGAGCACATACCAGAGCTCTTCAATTAACCATAAATTCAATTTTGAAAAAAGGTGGAACACCATTTTGAATTTTCGTGGAACACCATGATTTATTATTTTCTAAATCTCCTTGTCCCGCAAAGTCCCTAAATTTCCCCCTAAGTCCCGAAATCCTCTTTTTGAGTG
>Ga0256838_1001537_pt1 | contig 10751 bp, 9 predicted proteins | sample 4571419metaG_FD_185978 | JGI IMG/M metagenome (GOLD analysis project Ga0256838, IMG submission 185978) | Hydrothermal vent microbial communities from Guaymas Basin, Mexico - 4571-419 | ecosystem: Environmental > Aquatic > Marine > Hydrothermal vents | place: Mexico: Guaymas Basin | collected... | reverse complement strand
AACTAAAAGTTCCCTTAAAGGTTGATATGGAGATAAACGAAAGGTATTATTGATTAAGGTATTATTGATTAAGGTAAAGCTTTTATGAAATATGAAAGAAATGAACCTTTCAAGGTTTAAGAAGAGGCATGATCAACTCAAGAAAGGAAGTAATCGACGTTCGTTGATATGCCGGCATAAAACAATGCACAGACGGGATTCTCAGATTTTACAGTGTATCTTTTCTAAATGTCTTGTGTATAGAACCTATTAGCTTTTGCGTTTTATCACTCTTTCAGGTAGTTCTTTCATTAGATCGAGCACGTGCGATAAAATTCATCCTCAATATGGGTTGATCATAATGGAACCTTCTTTCAGTTTGTTTCGCCTGATAGAGTCTTTCGCACCTCTCGTCTTTCTCTACATAGACACATTTGTTTTGCACTACCGTACGAAATCAGGAGTATTTACGCGATTTTGCAAGATAATCAATGAATATGATGAATTTTCAGGAAAAATGGATGAATATCAAGTTTTTGTAAAAGGTACATGCGGTGATATCATATGAATGGTATTTATCTATTTATATCTATATGGTAATGATGATTCATTTATGTAATTAGAGAGGAGAAGAAAACATTGGGTTCATCAAGGGAAAGAATCAAAGAGGCAGCGTTTAATTTATTTGCCACAAACGGTATAGAAGATGTGTCAATAGCACAGATAGTGCGAGAAGCAAAAGTCAGCAATTCTACTTTTTACAAGAACTTTAAGGGAAAGAATGTTCTTGTAAAACATATATTTGAAAATGGCATAGAAAAGTTGGATTTAGAGCTAAAGGTTAAGGGCTTTACGACTGAAAGCAAACTTACAAGATTGATAGAGGATTACATTTACTTCGTTGAGGAAAACACAAAAATATGCAAGGTCTTGCACGAGGCTGAATTTACATTCTCGTTTATACCAAAGAAAATCAAAGGAATTTTAATCAAAAAATTGGGAGAAATCGGACTGGACAATTCCGATGAACTTTTTTGGTACATTTGGGGTTCTGTTAGATTCATGACGATGTGGAAATATTTCTGGAATATGGATTTAAGTAAAGATGCAGGCATCTCTCTTTTAAACTTTATATGGAACGGTTTGGATCCAAATAATCATGTACTTGATGAAAAGATATTCAAAATCAAAATATCTCCAATGAAAGTTGAAGAGGATACAACGAAGGCAAAAATCCTTTCTTCTGCTGAAAAGCTATTCTCAGAAAATGGTTTCAGAAAAACGCAAATATACGACATTACCCGAGCAGCTGGTGTAGGACTTGGAACTTTCTATCTTTACTTTGAAACCAAGTTGGATATATTGAAAGAACTTGTTTTTAGGATAAATAAAGCACTAAGACACACCATAAAAGAGGCTATATCAAATATCAAAGACAGAAGAGATGCTGAAATAGCAGGGTATTATGCTTTCTTGAGATTCTTTAAAGTCCATTCTGGAATCTACAGAATAGTGCGAGAAGCTGAATTTATCCTTCCCGAAATTGCTATAGATTACTACAAAAGAATTCACGAAAGTTATCTGCCTCCGCTTAAATCCTCTATCAAAAATGGTCAGATTCTTGAATATCCAGTTGAGGATCTTGCAGTATTTCTTATGGGTATTGGTCATTTCATGGGAGAAGATTTGCTGTTTCATACGAAAGCAGATGAAAGAAAATCTCTGAAAAAAATCTCTAAGTTTATATACAAAGGAATAAAGGGGTTGGTAGTGTGAAAAAGTGGAATGAACTTTACAAAAAGAAATTATCAACTTTAGATGATATCCTGAATTTAATCAGAGACGGCATGACTATAGTGGTTGGTATGACCCCAATGGAGCCACAAGTTTTTCTAAGCAGCCTTCATAAATCAAAAGCAAAAGATGTTCAAGTCTTCACATGCTTGAATATGAAACCTTATTCCTTCTTCTATGAAGAGAAATACGAACAAAGTTTCACGAACGATTCGTGGTTCTATGGCAAACCAAACAGGGATGCTTTAAAGGAAGGAAGACGATCAGTAACTTATGTTCCTAATAATCTCCATCAAGCTGGAACGGATTTGATAGCATCACGGAGTATTGACCTCTTTGTTGGAGTTGCTTCTCCTATGGATGAGAATGGTTTTTTAACACTTTCAGCCAGTGTTGTATATGAGAAAGACATACTCGAAGCTGCCAAAATCGTGGTTCTTGAAGTGAATCCCAATGCCCCTGCTACCCACGGAGACACTAGTGTACATATAACCGAAGTGGATTACATAGTTGAAGTAGATTATGAACTCCCAGAGGTCAAACCTGTTCAGCCCGGAGAAACAGAAAAAATGATTGCGAACAATATCTCAGAACTTGTAGAAAATGGATCAACTATTCAACTTGGCATAGGAGCAATCCCTGATGCAGTAGCCCGCCTATTTAAGGATAAGAAGAACTTGGGAGTCCATACGGAAATGCTGACTGAATCCATGATAGATCTCTTTGAAATGGGAGTTATAACGAACAAAAATAAAACTCTTTGGAAAGGAAAGTTTGTGTGTACATTCGCCTTTGGAACAAAAAGAATGTACAAATTCGTAAATAACAATCCCGCTGTAATGTTTTTTAGGGGGAAGTATGTAAATGATCCATATGTAATAGCACAGAACCAAAAGATGGTAAGTATAAATACAGCGTTGATGGTTGATCTCACGGGGAATGTATGCTCGGAATCCATAGGACCTCGCCACTACAGCGGAACAGGAGGCCAACTTGATACCCACAGAGGAGCAGTTATGAGTAAAGGCGGCAAAGGGATCATTGCACTTAAATCTACTGCAAAAGGCGGGCAGCTTTCAACAATCGTTCCTATGTTACCTGAGGGGTCTGCTGTAACCATTCCAAGGCAAGATATAGATTATGTGGTAACGGAATTTGGTATAGCTCATCTAAGGGGAAGAAGTGTCCGAGAAAGAGCAAAAATGCTAATAGAAATTGCCCATCCTGACTTTAGGGATTGGCTCAAGAAGGAAGCTCAAAAAATCGGAATTTTGTGAGGTGATGATTGTGGAGATTTTCGTTGTCGGAGCTAAAAGAACTCCTATAGGGAAATTTGGCGGTTCTTTTAAGGACATACCAGCTGTTGAACTTGCAAAAGTTGCAGCAAAAGCTGCTTTGGATCAATCAAACATTGAACCTTCACAAGTCGATGAGACAATATTTGGAAATGTTCTTATGGCTGGGCAGGGTATGGGGCCTGCACGCCAAGTTTCAATTGGAGTTGGTGTACCTGTCCAAGTTCCAGCTTATACAGTAAATATGGTATGTGGCAGTGGAATGAAAGCCTTGATGCTTGGATCACAAGATATAAAGCTTGGTGAAGCAGATATTGTGTTAGCTGGCGGAATGGAAAGTATGTCTCAAGCACCTCATCTAATCCCATACAAGTCTAGATTCGGAACGAAGTTTGGAAATTACGAAATCATAGACAGCATGATCTATGACGGACTCACAGATATTTTTAACCATGTTCACATGGGAGTAACTGCAGAGCACCTTGCAGAAAAGTTCGAAATAACGAGAAAAGAACAGGACGAATTTGCATATTGGAGTCAGATGAAAACAAAAGCAGCGATGGAAAGTGGTAAGTTTAAAGATGAGATATCACCAGTCTTAGTTAAAACGAAAAAATCAGAGGTTGAAATCACCCAGGATGAACATCCAAGACCAGATGTTACCCTTGAAAAACTTGCTGCTTTAAAGCCTGCATTTAAGAAAGATGGAACGGTAACTGCTGGAAACTCCAGCGGAATAAATGATGGTGCAAGTGCCACCATACTTGCCTCAAAGAAAGTAGTCGAAAAACTCGGTTTAAAACCTTTAGCAAGGATCGTTTCATGGGCTCAAGCAGGTGTTGATCCCATAGAAATGGGGCTTGGCCCTGTGCCGGCGGTTCAAAAATTGATGGAAAAAGTTAACTTGCCATTTGAAGATATCGATCTGATAGAACTTAACGAAGCTTTTGCCGTGCAGAGCATAGCCGTAGTGAGAGAATGGAGCAGGATTTTCAAAGTGAGCGAAGATCACATAAAAGAAAGACTAAATGTCAACGGCGGAGCTATAGCTCTTGGTCATCCTATTGGCGCCACTGGAAATAGGCTTGTGGTAACTCTAATCTACGAACTCAAAAAAAGGAATTTGGAATGGGGTCTCGCAACCTTATGCATAGGTGGGGGCATGGGAACGGCCGTTTTGATTCAAAATGTGGATTAAGGAGGTGTTCGAATGAGGCTCAAAGATAAAGTGTGTATTATAACCGGTGCAGCCAGTGGAATAGGTAGGGCAGCGACACCTCTCTTCTTGCAAGAGGGGGCAAAAGTTGCCGCTTTTGATGTAAACGAAGATTCTCTTAAAAAGCTCAAAGAAGATTCAGGTAACTTAAAAGAAAACTTAACAACTTATATAGTAGATGTTAGCAAATTCGAAGAAGTTAAAGAGGCAGTTGGAGACGTTTTTAAGAAGTTTGGAAAAATAGATGTACTCATCAACAATGCAGGAATAACAAGAGATGCTCTGATAGAAAAGTTAGAAGAGAAAGATTGGGATGCTGTAATTAATGTCAACCTAAAGGGCGTTTTCAACATGACAAAAGCTGTTTATCCATACATGTTGAAAGCTGGTAGGGGCAGTATTGTAAATACTTCCTCTGTAGTCGGAATATATGGAAACATAGGTCAAACAAATTATGCAGCAACTAAGGCTGGAGTTATTGGAATGACGAAAACATGGGCAAAGGAGTTTTCCAGAAAAGGTGCTGCGATAAGAGTCAATGCCGTCGCTCCCGGATTTATAGAAACTCCGATGGTGGAAAAGATACCAGATAAACTCAAAGAGTTCTTCCAAAAAAAGATCGCTTTAAAAAGATTCGGCAAACCTGAAGAAGTGGCAAGAGTTTACTTGTTCTTAGCCAGTGATGAATCAAGCTACATAACAGGACAAGTGATTGGTGTAGATGGCGGTGCGGTAATTTAATGAAAGGATATGATAGTGATGGTGGAAAGTTTCGGATATTATGTTGATTTAAGCAATGGGGAGAAAATTTATATAAGAGTTGCAGGACACGGATCGAAGCCCGTTATATTAGTGCCGGGAAACAATACATCTGGAAAAATCTTTGAACCTATATTGTCTTTCGTTAAATCCATTAGCGAAATCAACGATAAATATACATTCTACACCTTTGATTATCGGGGAAGCGGAAGATCATCCTATTACAAAAAAATTCGCACTTTGGCAGATTTTGCCGCAGATTTTAACGAAATTGTACAAAAAGATGAAAAATTAAGGAAAGGTAATATCACTCTTGTGGGATATTCTATGGGGTTCGGCGTGGTTATAGAGATGGTTCACCTTGACCCCGAAAAATACGACGCAATTATATCACTCGCTGGGATGGGTTCTCGTGGTATCAGAATCTTCTTCACGCAAAGTAATGCAGGAGTTGATCCAAAAACAGGGAAAGTTTACGCAGCTGGAGATTGGGTGGACAGTCTGTCAGCTATGGAGTTTCATCAAAGGAGCTGGCAGGGAAAAAGCAGAACATTTGAGAATGTGAAGCTAACATGGGATATGATGGTCTTCAATGATATATTAAAATACGATCCAGCTGCCTTTAAACCCAAGGATGATAGTTTTACGAATAACCCGTTTTACACAGAATCGTTGATGGATGTCCTTTCTATTCAATACATGCCTGAGTCGCTTTATGCATGCCATATGTTTAACTCAACAGATAAAGTGATTAAACACATTAATTCAAATGGTGATGAGGTTGTCATATCAGGAAGTGGAAAAATAAAGTCCTTTAAAGGCAAAAGGGTACTACTTATAAAGGCGAGGACAGACTATGCAAAGTGGAGAGGAGACCTTGTTGTCATGGACCAGTCATTTCAGAACACCAAGTATGATTTGAAGAGAGCTGAAGCAGATGTCCAAGCTCTCATCATAGAACCGAATATTGGTTTCGATCATGGATTTCCAATAACTCATCCCTACGAAACCTTAGAGTTTATAGTTCGCTTTATAGAGAAAGAAGGAAGTCTTGATAGAGGATTTGTTGATACTTTGCTGGGGAAGGAAAGTTACAATCTATACACGAAAGATGATGATTCTTGGGAAATGGAAGAGTATGGCAGTTTCTAAATATCAAAACTGGGAGGTGGTGAGCATGAGAAGGTTTACAGTTTTTCTCGTTTTGATGCTTGCAGTGATCATGATTTTTGCAGAAGATGGAGTTTATCCTGATAAGGTAGTTATAGGAACATTTCAAGCTTTATCTGGACCTTACGCTGTTATAGGCCAGGGGATGACAAAAGGGATGAAAGCTTACTTCAACTGGGTGAATTCAAACGGCGGAGTTTATGGTAGAAAAATAGAGCTCATTGTGGCTGATGACCAGCTTAATCCGTCGAAAACAGTGGTAGAAGTCAAAAGGCTCGTGGAAGAAGATAAGGTATTTGCTATAGTTGGAGGGCTTGGAACTTATGGGTGCCTTGCGGTTATGGATTACCTTAATTCCAAAGGCGTTCCATTTGTTTATCAAGGTTCTGGTTCTTCAAAACTGTCCAATCCTCCAAAAAAGTACATTTTCCCAGTCCAACCAGATTACCTTCTTGAAGGTCAGCTGATAGCAAAGTTCCTCGTTGAAAAACTTGAAAAGAAATCCATAGCAGTTCTTTACATGAACAACGATGTTGGAAACGAAGGGCTTACTGGTGTGAAAAAGCGCCTTTCTAAATACTCCATGTCTCCGAAGCTTGAGCTTCCCTACAACCCTCTTGAAACCGATTATAGCTCCTTAGCTCTAAAGGTATTAAATGCCAATCCTGATGCCGTTGTGATATATGGATTTATAACAGATACTCTTAGATGGATAAAAACATTAAAGGATTATGGCTATGAAGGAACCATAGTAACAATTTATCCAAACGCCGATCCTGCCCTCGTAAAACTCGGAGGAGATTATGTGGAAGGCGTAATCGTAACTGGCTGGGTTCCAATACCATCAAAAGACAATCCAGAATACACAAAGGATTATCAAAAATTCACAGAGATATATCAGAAATCCTATCCAAAAGAAATTCCCTCATCATACGCAGTGGCTGGCTTCATAGCTGCAGAAGTATTTACAGAAGCCTTGAAAAGGGCGGGAAGCTCTCCAACAAGAGAGAAACTCGTAAAAGCTTTGGAAAGTTTCAATCATTGGAACGGAATAATGGCAAAAGACATAACTTACGGTGTTAATAAAAGAAGAGGTAAATCTACAATGTACTTCATAAAAATAGAAAATGGTGTATTCAAACCTATAACATCTCTCATGGGACTGGAGGAATAAGATGGAAATATTAAAGTTGGAGGATTTGCGGGTAAGTTTTGGTGGAGTCAAAGCTGTTGATGGTCTCAATATGAGCGTTGAAAAGGGAACACTTCACGCGCTCATAGGTCCAAATGGCGCAGGAAAAACAACCGTCTTCAACGCCATAAGTGGCATAGTTAAAAAAGAAGCTGGAAAAGTGCTTTTCAATGGAATGGATATAACAGCATTGAAACCTCATAAGATAGCTTCCCTTGGAATATCCAGAGCTTTTCAAAGCCCAACACTTTTCAAGTACATGACAGTACTCGGAAACATTCTTGTAGGCTTCCATACAAAGTACGAACAAAGTTTCATCGATGAAATAATTGCAAATAAAAAGTACAGAAGCGAATATAGAAAAGCTTTATCTTTTGCATTTTACATAGCAGATATCCTTGAAATAAAGAATAGGATGGGAGTTTACGCTGCAAATCTTCCTTATGGAGTGCAAAAAATGGTGGAATTGGGGAGAGCTCTCATGTCAGAGCCCTCCCTTTTGCTTTTGGATGAACCAGCTGCAGGTTTAAGTGATAGCGAGACAAAATGGCTTCTAAAGATCATAGAGAGAGTCAGAAGAGAGATGGATGTAACCATAATAATGATAGAACACGATATGAAACTTGTGATGAACATATCTGATCTGATAACCGTGATGGATTTTGGAAAGAAAATAGCGGAAGGTAAACCAAACGAAATAAGAAACAACCCAGAGGTTTTAAAAGCTTACCTTGGAGGGGTAAAACCGTGATCCTTAATCAGATTATTCTCGGTTGCGTTGTTGGAGTTTACTATTCACTAGTAGCAATGGGTCTTGTTCTTGTATATAAAGTCTCTGGAATAGTTAATTTTGCGTATGGGAATATGGGAATGATGGGTGCATACATTGCGCTAACATTCTTAGGAAAAGGTATGAATCCGTTAGTATCTATGCTACTTACCATTCCTATAGCTGCCTTAATGGGATATGTCGTGGACAGATTCACCATGAGGCCGTTAAAGGGAATATCGCACAGTTCCATGTTAATAGTAACCTTAGGAATAATGATGATTCTTGAAGGTATAGCGGTGCAAGTATTCGGTGCTGACTACAAAGCCTTTCCAGAACTTGTAAAGGGAAAACCGTTCATATTCCGCGTGGCAGGCGGATTGATCCTTTTAAGAAGACAGGACTTGCTAGTTATATCCATCTTCATACTCTTTTCCGTGTTAATGGCATTTCTCTTAAAATTTACAAGAATGGGACTTGCTATAAGGGCTGTTTCAGAGGATGAACAGACTGCAAGACTTATGGGCGTTAATTCAAACCTTGTTATATCGGTCGCATGGATGATAAGTACTTCTTTATCGGCAGTTGTAGCGATACTCGGATCACCGAAAACATACATCTCCCCTGGCATGATGGTTCATTATCAAATAGAAGGATTCACTGCCGCTGTTCTTGGCGGTTTTGAAAGTCTTACCGGAGCAGCACTAGGTGGGATATTACTTGGAATATTGGAGACATTTGTAGGAGATCAGCTTGGAAACGCATTTAAACCAACCATATCACTTGCTCTAATAGTTGCTGTTTTGCTCATTAAACCGGAAGGACTCTTCGGAAGGAGGAAATCAGAAAAATTATGATGTTGTTTCTTTTGGTGGTTTTATACATTCTCCCTATATTTTTCAAGAACGGATTCATGTTAATGATTATGTCGCTCATGTTTATAAATACATTGGCAGCTATGGGTCTTAATATAGTAACCGGGTGGACAGGTCTTGTCTCTATCGGTCATGCAGCGTTCATGAGCCTTGGAGCATATATAAGTGCGCTTTCCGCTGCAAAACTTTCTCTTCCGTTGTTTATAAGTATTCCCCTTGGTGGAGTAGTTGCAACTCTCTTTGGGATTTTGCTTGGGTTCCCTTCCTTAAGACTAAAAGGTTTCTATCTTGCAATAGTTACAATGGGTTTTGTGGTTTCTATAGAGCAGCTTTTTGGTTGGATGAAAATCACTGGGGGTCACATAGGCCTTAAAGTATTTCCTGTTATGAGCGACATCACTGCTTATTACACTACATTAACAACAACTATTGTCGTTATTACTTTGCTCCAATTTTCCTTAAACTCAAAAACAGGGAGAGCTTTCAAAGCAATAAGAGAGAACGAAACTGTTGCTTCATCTTTCGGAATAGATGTGTCCAAGTATAAACTTCTATCTTTCAGCATAAGTGCATTTCTTGGCGGGATTGCTGGAGGTCTTTATGCCCATACTGTTGGATACATAGCACCATCTGATTTTGGATTAATGAAATCCTTAGAGCTTCTTGCAATGATAGTTATAGGAGGACTTGGCAGTACAGGTGGATCGGTGGTAGGTGCCGCTATATATACAGTTATTCCTTTTCTCCTCAGTAGATCAAATATATCTCTATCTATACTCTTTGGAGCATTGATAATAGTCGTCATGCTCCTATTCCCGCAAGGAGTTTACTACTACCTTAAAATCTTCTATTACAGATGGATCGAAGCTCCTATTACACTCTTGCTGAAAAAGTTCTCGAAACCTGTTGGAAATTTTGTTGAAACACCCTTTGGAAAAGTCCACTTCGTTGCCAAAGATGGCAAAGATCCTACTGTTATAATGGTACATGGAAATTGGGGAACGTGGAAATGGTTTAAACCTATTTTTTCAAGATGGGATCTTCCATGGAGATTAGTAGCTATTGATCTTCCAGGATTTGGTCATTCAAGCAAGCCAAAGCTCCCTATTACACTTGAAAATTACGCAAAATATTTAAGATCGTTTATAGATTCAATGGGCTACAAGAAAATCATACTTGTGGGGCATTCCATGGGAACATCTGTAATTCTGAAAATGCTCTCAAAAAACAGTGATGGAGTAATTGCTGTTGTCCTGATTTCACCATCACCTATAGATGGTTACAAAACGCCTGAAGAAGCTTTCCCACTTTTAAAACTTTATGAAAGAAGCTTCTCTATGGTGAAAAAATACATATATCCCATTGTTCCAGATAAAAAACTTGCAAGAGAAATTATTTTGGATGTATTGAATATGGATAAAAGAGGTTTTGTGGAAAATCCTCGAGCTTTACTTGAAGATTTATCATCAGAAGTAACTGATTTGAAAACAAAAGCACTAATTATAAGATGCGATAACGATCCGCTAATTACGACCGAAGAATTCCACAAAACCTCCAAATCTCTAAAAGCGGAAGAAAAAGTTCTAAAAGGTTGTGGCCATAACCCACAAATTCTTGCTCCTGATACTGTTATCAAAATCTTGAAAAACTTCATTGAGGAGGTGGATTCATGAAATACGCAAAAGTTCTATCAACAGGCATC
>Ga0256838_1001536_pt1 | contig 10754 bp, 9 predicted proteins | sample 4571419metaG_FD_185978 | JGI IMG/M metagenome (GOLD analysis project Ga0256838, IMG submission 185978) | Hydrothermal vent microbial communities from Guaymas Basin, Mexico - 4571-419 | ecosystem: Environmental > Aquatic > Marine > Hydrothermal vents | place: Mexico: Guaymas Basin | collected... | reverse complement strand
CTTTTTACCGCTGTTGTAAGATACAATTGCAGTGCCTTCGTTCACTTCACATACTTTAGCATCAAGAACTCTTAAAAGAGTAACTGGCTTAGCAGGAACTGAAATAGTACGACTCATACCGATTTTTTCAACAATATATTCCACTACGAACTCCTTACTTATCCATAGAACGTACTTCTACGTCTACTTCTGGTGCAAGATCAAGCTTCATTAATGAATCTACAGTTTCTGGAGTAGCAGAAACAATATCAATCATTCTAGCGTGCATACGAATTTCAAATTGCTCACGAGCTTTCTTATTAACATGAACTGATTTAAGTACTGTATACTTACGAATCTTTGTTGGTAAAGGGATCGGACCACGAATTGCAGCACCTGTACGCTTTACAGCCTCAACGATTGAAGCTACAGATCTATCGAGTACACGATGATCGTAAGCTTTCAATTTTAAACGAATTTTTTCCATAATTTTCCTTCATAAAGAACTCATCAGGCGTTACCTGACTATTAACCACTATTATTATTAGGGTGCGAAATTATACCAAAGCTTCTCTATATATCCAAGGATTTAGGGGGTAAATTTTGATTTTAGTGTAAATTTATTTCCTTTTAAAAAGGAATATATAATTTTTGATATAAAATATGCTATAGTTTTAATAGACTTCTTGCAAAACCTTATATCTAATACTTTGGCTTCACTTCAGAGTGAGACTAAAGTCACACATCCATTAGGTCTACAAAAAGTCTAATATAAATAGATACCACAAGGATAGCTATAGATCATGAAAGAGATACCATTAACCGTAAAACCAGAATTTGTAGATGCCTACAAAAATGAATACCCACTTATTTCTAAAGCATCTATTCTCAGCTGGGATAGAGTTACTGAGGAGGGTTTTCTGCTCAACCTTTTTGATGAAAAAGGAAAGTTTATTCTTAAGGCATATCATGGTATTCAAAATAAAGGGTATGGATGGACTCTCTCTACAAATAAAAATGAAAAAATTGATACTGCTTTTTTTAAAAAAAAGATCAAATCTGCTTTAGAGTATAGAGAAGATCTCTTTAACGACAGAAACACTACAGCATTTAGAGTATTCAATGGAGAGGGCGATGGACTTGGTGGATTAACTATAGATTATTTTGATGGGTTTTATCTGCTCACTTGGTATAGTTTAGGTATTTATGAATTTAAAACCAATATATTAGAAGCACTCAAGCAATCTATTACATACAAAGGTATATATCAAAAAAAGCGCTTTGATTCAAAGGGAAAATATCTCGATGAAAAAGATGATTTTATTTGTGGAGAGAGAGCACCTGCACCTATTTTAGTTAAAGAGAATAATGCACATTTTGCAATTTATCTTGATGATGGTGCGATGGTTGGAGTTTTTTTAGATCAAAGAGAAGTTCGTAAAATTATTCGAGATAAATATGCTAAGGGTAAAACTGTTCTAAATACATTCTCTTATACTGGTGCTTTCTCTATTTTTGCTGCACTTGGAGGTGCTGCAAAGACGACAAGTGTTGACTTAGCCAAACGTAGTCTTCCTAAGACAAAAGAGCAGTTTGAAATAAATAAAATCGATCCACAAAACCAAGATATAATAGTTGAAGATGTATTTAACTACTTTAAGTATGCTGTAAAGAAAAAACTATTATTTGATTTAGTTGTTTTAGATCCACCTAGTTTTGCCAGATCTAAAAAGAGAACATTCAGTGCTTCAAAAGATTATGTTAATCTTTTAAAAGAGGCTATTCAAATTACAAAAAAAGGGGGCATAATTGTCGCTTCTACCAACTCTGCAAACTTTAGTATGATGACTTTTAGTGACTTTATATCCAAAGCATTTAAAGAGTTAAAAGGAAAGTACGAAGTGAAAGAACGGTTTTCACTTCCAAAGGATTTTAGGGTACTAGATACATTTAAAGAGGGTAATTACCTCAAAGTAGTCTTTATTAAAAAAGTTAAATAAGAGAGTATTGAAAAAATGAGTTCTATAAATATTGCTATTATAGGGGCTGGTCCTGCGGGACTTATGGCTGCAGAAGTCTTAGCTAATGCGGGTTATCCAGCCACTCTGTTTGATGCCATGCCTTCTGCCGCACGTAAATTTCTACGAGCAGGACGTGGGGGATTAAACCTTACACATGATGAAGCATTTCCACTCTTTATAAGTCGTTACTTTGAAGCAGAAGTTTTTTTACAAACTGCACTAGAAAACTTTACTCCAAATGATATACGTACTTGGGCAGCAAACCTTGGTTTTGAAACCTTTGTTGGCTCTTCGGGAAAAGTCTATCCTCTGGATAAAAAAGCAGCTCCCCTACTCCGTGCTTGGATACAAGAACTAAAATCTAAGCATACTAAGTTTAAAATGAAACATCGTTTGGTATCTTGGTCAAAAAACATTTGGCAGTTTGAAACAGCGGATGGGCTAAGAGAGTATTCATTTGACAGTGTCATTTTAGCCTTAGGTGGTGCTTCTTGGCCACAACTTGGTGCAACAGGTACATGGAAAGAGATACTGGAAAAAAAAGACATAAGCATAGCAGCATTTAAACCTGCAAATATGGGTTTTAATGTAACATGGTCTCAAATATTTAAAGAAAAATTTTCAGGTTTGCCTCTTAAGAATGTACGCCTTAGCTTTAGAGATATTAATGATAAACAGCACTCCAAGATAGGTGAACTTTTAGTAAGTGAAAATGGAGTTGAGGGGAGTTTAATATATACCTATTCTAAACTTTTAAGAGAAAAAATGGAACTTAATGCTCCAGTAACAATTTACCTTGATCTCTTTCCACATAGAACAGAAGATAAATTAAAACAGCAGTTGTCTGCGCCACGAGGAAAACAGAGTTTAACTGCCTTTTGGAAACGCTTAGGATTAAAAGGTATTACTGCCTCTTTATTAAGAGAAGTCTTAGAGAAAGAGACTTTGAGTAATCCTGAATTAGTAGCAAAATGTCTTAAAAAATTTCCTTTATTATTAGATTCTTACCGACCTCTTAAAGAAGCAATTAGCACAGCAGGGGGTTTAATGTTTGAAAATTTAGATCAAAATTTAATGCTTAACAAATTTCCTAAAGTATTTTGTGTGGGTGAGATGCTCGATTGGGAAGCACCTACTGGTGGCTATCTACTCACAGGGGTAATGGCTCAAGGTAAACAAGCTGCGGATGCTCTTGTACAATCACTTAAGAAGTAACTGATACGCTATGGAAATATTACTCGAAGAATTTTACAAAACAGATTTAAGTGTAGAAAAGTATCATTTTAGAAAGATCTCTTTAGATCATAAAAGTTACCAAATTAATGGAGTTACACATAGTGGTAAATCTAAACTTGTCAAACATTATCTTTTAGGAGTGAAAAAAAACTCTTATTTATATATAAACTGCAATGATATTCGTATAGATATAGAAGCACTCAACCGTATACTTAACTCTTTTTGTAACAAAAATAAAATAGATATTCTTGTTCTGGATAACTATGTAGAAGAGATAAAATTCACAAATGTCTCTCAGCTTATTATTACTTCAGAGACTCATTATAAAATAGATATATTAGAGACACTCCAACTCTACCCCTTAGACTATGAGGAGTTTTTGGCATACGAGTATAAGTATGACTCCTCCGCACTAAACCATTTCTTTCAAATTGGTGGTTTTGCACATATGCACAGAGTAAGTGCAGATGAAAGGAATCTAAATATTCAAAAGATGCTTCGTTTCGCTCTTGATGATATATCATTTGATATTATTATACTATGTGCAAAATTTATGTCACAAAAGCTCTCTGCCTTTACTATATATGAACGGCTTAAACAGCATCGTAAAATTAGTAAGGATAAACTTTATAAATCTTTTGATGCACTTGTTCTTAAAAACTACATCCATCTTTTAGAAAAGTTAGAGCATAAACATGCTACAAAAAAAGTTTACCTTTGTGATAGTTCACTTAAAACTGCACTTAGCATTGAGAAGAATTTTGGGAACTTTTTTGAGAACATGGTTTTTTTAGAACTTTTAAAATCTCAAACTGAGTGCTACTACGATGATGATATAGACTTTTATTTACCACAAACAAATGAGATCATACTCTGTAAACCACTTGTAGATGAGCGAAGACTTTTTAAAAAGCTTGAATCTATTGAAGCATTTATATTTACACACTCTATAGAAAAAGTGACTGTAATTAGTATGAATAAAGAGGGAAGTCTATCCCATCCACTAGCAGTAGTTGAGATAGTCCCTTTCGATATCTGGGCATTAGGAGATTAAATGAGTATATTATGTGGTATAGATGAGGCAGGTCGGGGACCTATTGCAGGTGATTTAGTAGTTGCTGGTTGTATTTTTAAAGATAAAAACAATATAGAAGGTCTTAATGATTCAAAAAAAATAAGTGAGAAAAAACGGTATAAGCTTTTTGATGAAATCATTCAAAAAACAAAATATCATATAGTTGTTATTAAACCCTTAGAGATAGATGAAAAAGGTCTCTCATTTTGCATGAAAAAAGCACTTATTGAGATTAAAGAGTCTCTTGTTACCGATACATACCTCTTTGATGGTAATACTACTTTTGGTGTTACAGGTTTAGAAACTATGGTCAAAGCAGATGGGAAGGTAGCCGAAGTAAGTGCTGCTTCCATTTTAGCAAAGGTAACACATGACCGTAATATTATTAGAGATGCAGTACTGTATCCTGAGTATAGCTTTGAAAAACATAAAGGATATGGAACAAAATTACATGTAGAGATGATAAAAAAATATGGCTACTCACCTATTCATAGAAAAAGTTTTAAACTCAAAGCTTTAGCACCTTAGGGCATAGCAGAAGAACCTCTTTTTAAAATGCCATAACTCTCTCTATAAACCAATAAGCAGAGAGAGTTCCCACTATATATGCTAAAACTACTTTTATCTTTAACTCATTTATTTTTATATAGCGTTTTAAAAAGTATAAAATAGATATTATAAGAGCAATAAAAAGAAGTTGTCCTATTTCTATTCCCATATTAAATGCTAAGAGGGAGAGAGGGATTTCATCTTGTGGTAAACCTATACTTCTTAGGACACTTGAAAAACCAAAACCATGTAAAAGACCAAATATAAATGATACAACCCCTAAGTGGCGTTTCGTAAAAGTTTCTCTTTTTATCATCAACTCTCTTGCTAAAAAAAGTATACTCATAGCAATCATAGCTTCTATATAGGCAATACCAACCGTAACTATTCCAAGAATTCCAACTGCTAAAGTAATAGAGTGAGCCAATGTAAACCCTGTCACACTCCAGAGAAGCTTTTTTAAAGAGGGGGAGAGTAAAATTAAAGAGAGCACAAAAAGTAGATGATCATAACCACTCCAAATATGCTCAATACCTAAAAGAATATACTCTTTAAACAACTCAAACTTACTACTCTTCTTCGTGATATGAACAACAGGTGATGTAGCACGTAGCAGTGCAGTTGTCTTAAAACTACCTCTTTTATAAGTGATTAATACACCCCTATCCTTAGAGAGTAGTCCATCAATCCAAACTCTTTGGTTCATTAAACCCTTTTTTTTACAATCTAAATAAAAATTCCTTAAAATAAATCCATTTTCTATTTTATCTGAAAGTAATACAGGTTGCAAACATACTTTAGGATAACGGATAGTAATATCTTCTCCTCTTGTATCAGAGAGAGGTTTCTTATAGAGAACTTGAATATCACTGCTCTTAATCTCTGTTAAAACAATATAAGAGAGTCCTGTTTGATGTGCAAAAAGAGAGATCTGAAACAGAAGACTTAAAAGAAAAAAATGAACTACATACACTATTTTATCTCTACTTTATAACTCTGAAGCAATTTTTTAAAAGCATTATCTCTAGTTTTCTTCATAAAAAGTACTTTATAATCTTTATAAACTCTCCCTTCCACTTCATTAAAGGCAAAAGGTTTTAAGACTAGCTTTTTATCTATATAAACTAAATAATTTTTTCCATTTGAGGGTATTGGTTTACTCCACTGTTTTGAAAATTCACTCAATAATTTTCTTGTAAAATATCTTCCAAAAAATTTTGTAAGTATCTCTTTACTTTGGTTTTTTAGATACACACTATTTTTAAATGTAGCAGAATCAACAGTGGCAAGAATTTTTTGACTCTTTTTCAGTAACTCAGTTTGATTGACATCAAAACTCAAATAATGAAAATCCAATGTTTTTACTTCTGAATATTCTTTAATATTTGCTTTGTAAAATTCATAAAGAGTCTCTTCACTTGGCTCAACAAAATTTTGACTCCCTTGTAAAATAAATTCCATTTGCTTAATTAAACGCTGTGAAATAAGTGAATCTTGTCTCTCTAAACCTAAATTATAGGCTTCTTGTAGTAGAACCCCCTCATAAATTCTAAATGCCAGACTTGTATTTGACTCACTCTTCTCTTTTTGAAGATATATTTTTTTCTCTACAGGTGCATAAACACTATCTTTATTTTTCATATTATAAAAAGAGTATAAAAGAGTGCCTAAAACTAAAAAGTGAACAAGAGGTTCTGATAATAAAAATTTTAATGTTTTTGTCATTGCTAAGTATATAGAGAGTATAATGAAATATCTATTAATAAGGATAATTTGATGGTATTAGTCACAGGAGGAGCTGGATATATTGGCTCACACACATGTATAGCACTACATGAAGCAGGATTTGAGTTCGTTGTTTTTGACAACCTTTGTAACTCTTCAGCAGAGTCTCTTAAAAGAGTTGAAAAGATTATAAATAAAAAAATAGCCTTTGTTGAGGGAGATATTCGTGATGCAGATGCCCTCCAGTATGTTTTTGATAACTATAAAATAGATTCTGTTATTCACTTTGCAGGACTCAAAGCTGTTGGTGAATCTGTAGAAAAGCCACTAGAGTACTATGATAATAATATTAATGGAACTATAGTTTTATGTGAAGTAATGCGAAAAAATAGCTGTAAAAAGATAGTTTTTAGCTCTTCTGCTACTGTCTATGGTGATCCACATACTACTCCTATAAAAGAGGATTTTCCTCTCTCTACAACTAACCCTTATGGAAGAACAAAACTCTTTAATGAAGAAATTTTAAGAGATCTTTATACTTCAGACAATGCTTGGCAAGTAGTCTTACTTCGCTACTTTAATCCTGTTGGTGCACATAAATCTGGAACTATTGGTGAAGATCCAAATGGAATTCCAAATAATCTTATGCCTTTTATAGCACAAACTGCAGTTGGAAAACGCGACTACTTAAGTGTTTTTGGCGGAGACTACAATACACACGATGGAACAGGTGTTCGTGATTATATTCATGTTGTAGATTTAGCAGATGGTCATGTAAAAGCTTTACAAAAAATAAACACACTTACCGAAGTACTTACTGTAAACCTTGGTACAGGAAATGGCTACTCTGTTTTAGACATGGTTAAGGCTTTTGAAAAAGCAAGTAATAAAAAGGTAGCGTATAAAATAGTTGATCGCCGTGCAGGAGATATCGCAAAATGTTTTGCTGACCCTAGTTATGCACTCGAACAACTTGGTTGGAGAGCAACTAAGGGAGTAGAGGAGATGTGTGAGGATAGCTGGAGATGGCAATCACAAAATCCAAATGGATATAAATAAATCTCTCTTAGTATTACGGGCAGTTGATAAAAACAACTGCCTCTTTTTTTCCTTTATATCTTAAAGTTTCTACACCCTCTTTTCTACTTATTTTATCAGCTTTTGGTATTGCACTGAGTTTACAATTTTTTGGGACATTAAACACCATATCTAAATCTACATATCCTGAAAATTCAAAATTTCTCATTGTAGTATTATGTTCATAGTTTATAAGTTTTGCATTAGCAGAGATAAGATAAGGAGTATTTTTATAACTTAAATCATTGCTTAGAACTACAAGATGATTAGATGAAGTATCTAAACTTAAATAAGTGTGCTTCTCAAAATCTTTTATACCAATGACACTTGAAGATTTATTTAAATCGACTCCTGCATTCTCTTTTTCAATACGGAGTGTTCTAATGCTATTCATACCATTAAATAACCATGTACTCCCTTCATTCGCCATTGATACAGTGTAATAATCAATAACTTTAGGGATATACTCTGAGGTAAATATTGGCATTACATCTTGCTTAATAGCCCAATCAAATACATACTCTAAGGCTCGTAATGATGCCTCTTTAGAACCGGAATAAAGATGATAGTAGATATCTATAGGTTTAAATCTTCTCGGACTATTTGTAAGTTTAAATGTTTGAACAACTCGCTTAAAACCCCAAAATGGTCCAAGCCAATCATTTGTAAATACATTCTCATTTTGTGCACCTGTATAAACCTGAGTATATACCCCTCTTTGCAGACCTAAAGGAGCTATTCCCGAAAGCCATGGTGTCGTTGCTGTTATAATGGTATCACCACCATTAATATTCAAAATATGCTCTTTAGCGATCAAGGAAAGTGCATTTTTTCTAGGAGCACAATCCCCACTCCAAAAAATAGTTTTTGCTTTATGTTTTGGATTGAAGTTTTTGTTTATACTTTGAAGTTCTCCATTAATCTCTTTTTCAAGTGAAAATTTATACCCTTTTGGTTTTAACCTATAAGCTTCATTAAGATTATCATCCACTATCTTATCCCAAAAAAATGGATGGGTAAATGTATGTGTCGCTGGCTCTACATTTTCTAAAGCATAGATCTCTTTTGCAATTTTTCTCAGCTTTGGTGCAATTTTAGGATAGAGTCCCTTATCAGAAATTTCTGCACCAATTACAGAAATAGAGTGAGGAATTTTATAAACTTTTAAAATTTTATTGAGTATCACATCACCTGAATAGTATCCAAAATCACCCTCTACTCTATTCATCATCCCATCACCATCTACATGACTAAAAAGTAAACGTCGCCCATTCTCTGTTGTCACATCAGGAACTATTAACTCTCTTAGACCTAAAGCTTCTTTAAAAAATTTAAATGGATTAATCGTCCAAATATTATCTTTATCCATACTTATAATAAAAGCATCTCCAATAGCATATCCACCCCATTTTGTAATAGCTGCAGGAGTTGAAGTAGTTCCATCACTATTTTCATATACAAGTAAAGGTTTAGCATCTTCTGGTTCTATCTGTAAAGATGAACTAGCAAGAGTGACACCTATTTCATACCCCATCATGTTATCTTGATACTTTATCTTTTTATTAATTCCTATAGAGGTTTTCACTTTAATAGAGAGTGGCTTTAATAACTTACTACTAGGAACAAAACCAAAGTTATTTGCAAATACAACTTTTATTCCTATCTTATGCAGTTTAGTTACCCATTTTATAAATTTTTTAGGCTTTTTTATAAAATCTTGAAGCCATATAATAACCCCTGCATAGTGTCTCATTTCATTCATATTTGGTAAGCCATGATTTATATCATGTAACTTTTGAATATATCCCATATACTCTAAAATAGTACCACCATACTGATGTGCTTCAAGAAGTGTGCGATCAAGTCGGTGTTCATCAATAAGTGTAAATACTTCACGTTGAATAGCATTTTTAGAGGAGAGACCATATATATTTAACTCTCGATTTGATACATAAGGAATAAAGTTCTCTTTTTCTAGTTTATGAACAAGTGCATCTCCATCAGTTTTTATATCTCGTGCATTAAGATAATCAACACTAATAATATCTAAATGGTAATTTTTTATTTTACTAAGATAAATATCAAGCCACTCTCTATCTCCATCTGAGACCTCTTTGTATCCTAATTTCTCACCACCTACTCCACGAAAATAGGACTCAAAAAGTACAGCATTAATAGAGTCATGTACCTCATCTATAATTTCAAACCCACGATTTATAATGAGTTTTGAATTAGGATAGCGTTTATGAAACTTATTTATAAATGCAATAAGTGCTTTTTTATTTAGCTCTCGCTCTCTCTTAGTTTTACTTGCTAATTGATACGAATCAAGCGTATCAAAAAAGAAGTTTTCAAAACCTCTTTTCCTTTGTGGCTCTATCATATTCTCAAATAAAAAGTTAATATACTCAGGGTTTTTTAAATCTAAAACATCGCTACTCCATGCTTTATTCTCAGCTAAAATCCACTCTTTTTTAATATGCTTATACTCATCAATATTTCTATCAACTTCACCAATACTTACATAAGCAAAAAGTTTTTCTTTATATGTTTTAAAACCATATGTATCTGTATTAATATGACTTGGTTGCACTATAATATAGTCATGTATCCCAACCATAGGATAAGATATATTCTCCCCATAGTAAACAATCGCACTCTTTTTCTCTAATGATGCAAAAAGTGGTAATAGTGTTGCAAAAATTAATGCTAATAATAACTTCATAATACTCCTAAATTAGGGATGATAATACATAAACTGATAGTTTAAGTATAATTCCCAAATTTTCCCACCTATACCATTTACTGAATTTGTATAAGTAGCACCTACAGAGAGGTGGTCTTGATGCAATACTTTGCCACCAATCCCCATATTAAACCCATAAGTATAGTCATCTAAATCAGAGTTATAGTAAGGTGAAAGCTCTATATATGGTCGCCATACACGAGTATATAGACCAGAATTTGCCATACCATAAGAGAGACTCATCCCTACATTGTAAAAATCTACGGGAAGCACATTAAATGGTGTTGTAGTGAGAGTATCTATAACTCCTCGAGAACCACTTGTTTCATCATATAAACCTCTATCA
>Ga0256838_1001534_pt1 | contig 10767 bp, 14 predicted proteins | sample 4571419metaG_FD_185978 | JGI IMG/M metagenome (GOLD analysis project Ga0256838, IMG submission 185978) | Hydrothermal vent microbial communities from Guaymas Basin, Mexico - 4571-419 | ecosystem: Environmental > Aquatic > Marine > Hydrothermal vents | place: Mexico: Guaymas Basin | collected... | reverse complement strand
TCGTAGTGTTATAATTCGTATAAATGGTAGTTGTTTTTCTGTAAACTGGGCGAACAGTTGTGTTCACAGCTGTAACGTTTCCGGATTGATGCACGGTTGTAACTGGTCTGTAAGTGCTCGTGTAGTTTGCGGTTACATAGGTTGTGCTCGCTTGGTGGATAATTGTGTTCGCGTATATTGTTGTATAATATGTTGTTCTGATACTTGTTGTGACATAGTACGATTTGATTACTTTTGTTGTGATTACTATTGTTTTTGTTGTGCGAGTTGTTACTTTCACATTTATCGTATAAACAGTCTTGTAGGTTGTGTATGGGCTATTTACTGTAGTGTACACGTTCGAAACGGTTGCTTTGTTTGTGTAAATGTTTACGACGGTGCTTGAGTTTGTATACTTGTATGTGCTTGTTTTTATTGATGTTTTTGGAACTGTTGTGTAATAGGTATTGACTTTTGTACTGTTATAGTTTGTATAAATTGTTTTTGTGCTATGATAAGTTGGTCTTACTGTTGTTTTTACTGGCGTCGTAGCCACTGTAACTTGAGTAGTTTTTGTAGTAGTTGTTGTAACATTGTAGTGTTCGGTTTTTGTTGTTGTTTGTGTTTGTCTTATTACTGTATTCACATAAACGGTAGTTATTTCTGTTACGTATTTTATCGTGTAAACCTTTGTTATAACTGTTTCAGTAATCCAAAATATAGTGTAAGTATACGTTGTGGTTGCATAAATTGGCCTACTGATGAGTTGGTTTGTAACTGCTCCCGCGATGACAAGGAGATTGGTCGGTTTTGGGGGTCCTGTAGTGATAGTTGGGTCTGTAGGTTCAGGTTCAATAATTACACGCGATTTTGTCGTTGTTACTTGCGAGGAGATATAAGATGCACGGCTGGTCCAAACTGACGTCGTAATTTTTGTACTTGTGGCAATTTTTGTGCTGTTGAAATTCGTATATATTGTGGTCGTTCCACCGTTTACTGTTTTTGTAGTCGTGTTTGGGTAAGCTATTATCGTAGTTGTTCCAGTGTAATATGTTGTATTACCGGGGTTACCGAATGGAATGCCGGTTTTCCACCAATCCATCCAGGTTGTTGTTTTTATGATAATAGTTGTCTGTGTTCCATTTATGGTTGTCGAAGAATAAATTATTATTCCTGCAGTTGTTGAACTTCCAATAAGTGTGCTTGTTATCACTGAAGTGCTCGTTGTCCACGCAAGTGGACCACCATTTATATCAATTGACTCGTAATTTGTTGTTATTATGAACGATTGAACATTTGGATTGGTCGGTTGATCCTTATTGTTATGTGGAATGAGGAATAGTCCCAGAATCGTAAAGATAATAATTACAGATACTATCACCTGCCTATTCATTATGATCACCATCATAATGACATAAAAACAAAATAAAGAAAGTGAAAAATGTATCAAATACCAACTACCCAGTCAGGGATTCTCGGTAGTAGTACTATTACGATGATATTATTTATCTCATAGTAAAGACCCCTTCCTCGAAACAGCTTCGCTGTTTCAATTCGTGAAGCGAATTGTCAAAACAGCTTCGCTGTTTCAATTTGTGAAACGAATTGTCAAAACCGCACTGGGATACCAGAAACTGCAAGGCAAAAAACTTATATACTCCCTTGAGGAGTCTGTACCAATGGTAGTACACACGAATTACAAGTTGGTTGGTTCAAAGATTGATAATATCATGTCGGAAGCACGTATGAGCGTTGCCCTCGAGCGGGTAAAGCGAGGGTGGAAAACAATAGAACCAAGAAAGGGTCGTGTTGCCGCCGCAGATGCATCGAGAGGTGTAAAGAAGCTTGAGAACTTTTATGTTTTTGGTGTGAGAGCTGCCGGTAGGAGTCCAAAGCGATACATTGTTGCTGAATACCTTGATGTTCTGCCTCTTCCGGAGAAGGGGGAGGATTTCAGTCGCTTTATAATGGAAGCTGTCGAGGCAAAGACATTATCAGTTCTTGCAAATGACGCTGAGGTTTTGCTGTTTGATGGGTCAATGTCCGCGGTGCCGAGTCTCGTTCCAGTTTTTCCGAGTGGGAAGTTCGTATCAACGTACCGTTCAAAGAAGGAATTGATTGATAATTATTTACTGTTTTTTACTGCTTCACTTATGGATGACTACGTTGAATTTCGTAAAAGAATGTTGAGTGATGGTTTTACGTTTGAACATGTTGTCCGCTCGCTGAGTATAGAGTATCATCCAGGTGATTATGTGGGTGATGCACCAAACTATAATGAAATTGAAAAACTCCATGATGAAATTGTAAATCTTATAATTGGTAAATCAGCATCCTCGCTCGCAAGAGATGTCCTCGCATTGTTGATATACGTTGAGTATGTTTGGAGTGCTGAGCAATTGTTCAGAAACTATTACAAGGTTGTTGGTTTTGCAAAGAGTGGTTACAGGAGATATATTCTTGGTGAGGGGGGTGGTATGTTGACTGATAATCTGATAGTCCGCTCGACTGTGATAGAAAAGAAATTGAGGACTCCGGGTTATGTTGAGGTATGGCATTGGCTCGATAAAACTGCTGTTCCTGAGTACTTGAAGGATATTTTCAACCTTCTTGGTTTCAGTGTTTTCCTCGCGATTGATGAGCAAGACGAAAACGTTTTCCCACACAGATTGTATTATTTACATTCAAAGGTAACACCCGTTTACTATGTTGAATCATTTACAGATCCGAATAAAGTGATGCCACTCGTTGAAAGTATTGTTGATTCGTCGGGTTATCCAATTGTTCTCAAGATGGTTCATAATGATTCGGTAATAACGTTCGATGAGTTTGAGAACTCGTTGATGGTTCTGAAAAACTACACGAGGAATCCAGTGTTGGCTTTTGTGTTCGGGCGTGATCCATTACTATGACTTACAGAAGATTTATGAATGTCTCAATGTCAGTTTTATCGAGAAGATATTTTATTTCTTCAAACTCTTCTGTCGTAAAAACTACTTTTGTGTTGCCGAAATGTATTGTGACTTTATCATTTTCTGGAAAAACATAATAATCTGCGTCCGGGCGTATTATGATGGCTGGTTTATTATCTACGTCGGCGAAGTTCAGGTATAGATCAAATGTTACACTGAACATTGTTACCAAAAATATTATGTATACAAAACAGTACCATGTGAGGACAATTTTTTTGTTTGTTGTTATTATCGTTATGAACAGGGCAAAAGCTATTGTGAAAGCATATATCATCAGCACCTCGATTTTATAATTATGTTTTGTCTTCGTTTTTGATAATTTTTTGGCGAGTAATAAAAGAAAAATTATGGTGATGATAGAGGCGATTGCGTGGTGGTGGAGTGATGTAAATATTTTGAAAGTTATAAAAAAGATGAATAGTGAGAGGGGTAAATGTATGATTTCTTCCCTCATATCTTGTACATTTGAAGCTTATTTTTGTCGAGAACTATGAAGTCTCCGATGCTCTTGAGAGTTGTGATGGGGACTATTATCTTGTCGCCGCGCCACCTGAAGAGCTCCCTATGCTGTGGATCGAGTTCTTCCGGTTGTATTATGAGTGCGTATATTTCACCGGTTTTCTTATTGAATTCAAAATCTTCAAGGCGACCAATAACAATTCCAACGTCAAGAATCACTTTTTTACCAAATAATTTTGATGTCCTGATTCTCATTATACCACCGTACTTATTTGATCATAATACATAAAAACCTTCCGTTATGAAGAAATGGGAATGAAAGGGCATCAAGTCTTTACAACTTTTATCGTTATGGTCGGGACCTTTCTCTTTCTTCCTTTCTGGTCCTCATACTCTTCCTCGTCGATCTCGATTTGAGAAACGTCTGCGTTGCCGAGCTTGTCCTTGACAGCGAGGGCAACCCTGATTGCATTGTAGACGTTCTTACCGCGGGCCTTGAGCTCGACTTCATCGTAACCCTGGGCGAACAGGGCAAAGACAGCCGCGGTGTATGCGGGAACGGGTTTTCCACCGACAAATACGACGTTCTCATCAACCTGCATCATTTCGTGCCACCTCGCTTATTGATTATGCTCGTCGATATAAACTTACCAGCCGAGAAGAGTTCTTTGATCGGGTCAAACTTTTATAATCTTTTGGTTTCCCTTTTTACGTGAAAGTTTTTGGAGGTGTTATGAATGGTGTTGGGAAGAATTATAAAGAAGGTTGATAAGAAGGAGGAAACAATCGTCGAGGACGTCGAGAGACTCATCGAGAAGCTGGAAGATGTCTTACCCATAAACGATGAAGCAAACGCCCTCGTCGAGACCGTCAGATGGCTCACCCTCGTTGAGAAGACAATCGAGGTCACGGAGAAGAAAATGAACCTTGACGAGAAACTGGACGCCATGGCGATCATACAGTTTCTCACGTCAAGGGAAGTTGAAATGCTCTACAGGTCAAGTGTTCACGAAATAGCAGAGACACTCGTCGATGCGGGCGAGGAACCGTACAATATTATCGATAGAAAGCTCGGAAAGAAAATCAAAAGCCTCGCGTTCCTCACGGGGCGCAGACTTGATGAGGTGCTTGATGACATTGAAGGTGAAATGTACAAGATAAAGAAGAAACAAGAAAGGAGGGGGCGTAAGTGAAGCTCCCCCTCGAGGAGGACGGGCTTTATCTTGCGAACGATGAAGTCGTTCTCATCAACATGGAGCTTGGTATTGTCAGAAAGTTTGAAAGAAGCCCTGAGGGTTTCACGTTCATTCCGAGGGAGTACCTCGGTGCGCCGGCGGTGCTGGTCATCAAGGATGGTGGAATTATAAAAAATTATGTCGTCGTTGGCGTTGATGAAAAGGAGATCGAGCTCGAACAGGTCACGAAAAAGCAGATAAGCAGGCAAATCATTGAGGGGCACCTTATCAGAACTCTTGGTGGTGAGGCCCCAACTGAGGGGGAGGACAAGGAAAGGGCGATGAGTTATTTGCGTGCCTTGTGATCTTTTCACTCATTTTTGATTCCGACTACTCGTTGATGGTTTCAATTTCGATGTTATTACCGGGCCCGCGTTCAAAAACTACTATAATACCACCGTTTCTCAAAAACTGTTTCATTTTATGTGTAATTTTTACGGGTGACTCAACAGCTATTATCTGTGGATGGAATTGAAATAGTTTCCCATCAATAATGCTTTCGACTATTTCTTCTTTTTTCCCCGTCGGTGGGACGACGTGTATTTTTATCGTCGGTGATTCGCGCACGTACTTATCAGATTCTACGACGGCAACACTATCGAGGGTGAGGAGATAATTCTGAATGAAGTCGGTTGTACCACGTAACTTGATTACTATGAGTGTCATCGTAATATATGTCAGTGTACAACATATAAACGTGAAAAGAAGAAAAGAAATCATTCAAGTTCTTCAAATTCCTCCTCGGCTTCTTCTTCCTCAACGACTTCGGGGGTCTCAAGGAGTTCGATGTACTCAAGACCCTCAAGGGTCTCGGCGATTTCCTTGTAGACTTCCTTCTTGTCTTTGCCGTGCTTTTCGATGTAGGCCATGAGCTTCTTACCGCTGTACTTCTCCCGCCACTTCTCAACCTTTTCAACCATCTTCTTGAGTTCCTCGGGATCGGTGGTACCGAACTTCTCCTCGATGGCTTTCATAACGAGGAGCTTATGGAGTACAAACGTCTCCGGGGTTCCGGGGGCGATGCTCTCAATGAATAAATCAATCCTCTTCGTACCGTCCGGCATCTCGTTGACGCGCGGGCGGGCAATTATTTCGGCGAACTCTCCCTTGAGGTTGTCAATGGTGTCAAAGTGTGCCGGGTCGAAGCTGACTGCTGTTATTCCGTAACCGTCCCAAAGTGAGACGCGCCTGAATGCCTTTGCCCCGCCGTTCTTTGGCTTGTACACGTTGCGGACGAAGGCGACGATCTTGACTCTTGGAAGTTTGCGATATGTTATCGGGCTGAAGACTTGACTCTTCTTGTCATCGTCAATGTAACCTTTCGCATAAACAATTTCGAGGATTGGTACGGGAATTGCAACGTTACGGTCGGGCATCACTCCTCACCTCCTTCATCTTCATCGAGTTTTTCGAGGACTTCATCAATGGCTGCGAGATTTTTCTCACGGTACTCTTTCACGAGTGGTTCATAGAAGTTCCAGAGCTTCTCGTTCGCCTTCTCGTCGAGCTCGAGGACTTCGGCATTGGGAAACCGAATGACCATGCGTGGTTCGTTGATTATGCCATCGCGAAGGAATCCTCTTATTATGACGGCCTCACCCTCATTGTAGTTGAGGTTATCAACAAGAACTTTGACCTCTTCACCGCGAACGGTCTCGACCACAATATAGAAGTCCTCCTCATTTACCTCTTTTATTATACCTCTTATTGTGGCCATCACTCCTCACCTCCGAGTGCATTCATTTCACCAAAAATTCCCTCAAGGGTTTCAAACGGAGTGCCCATCATCACTCCTCACCTCCGAGGAACATCTTTATAGTGTCAACGTCGGGATGTTCAAACCTTACGATTCTGAGTCCCCACTCGTTTATTCTCTCATCGTACTCGGGCTTGACGAGCATGATATAGTACTTACCTTCGAGCTTTTTGAGGACGTTTGCAAGCTTTTTGTTGACGTTTTCGCCCTCTTCGGCGTTCTGCTTTATCTTTTCGAGCTCTTCCTCAACGGCCTCGAGGCTGAGTCCAGCGTCCTCGAGGAGAACGTCGTATGAGAAGGTCTTACCCCTCATGTAGACGCCACTGTAGTCCTCGACGCCGAGCCTGATGACGAGGCCGTGCTTGCCTTCCCTGTTGACGTACGGGTAAACTGCGTGGAATCTGTATGGGTGTCCGAGTATTGTGTACCAGTTGTTCTTGACTCCTTCGGGGTCCTTCTCGATGTCCTCCATTATCTTCTTGATTGTGTCTATTGTCCTCGGTCCGCCGGTACGAAGCTCCTCAAGGGGAGGTATTTTATACTCTTCTTCGTGTATTGGTCCGCCCTTGAGGGCAGTTCCACTGGTACCGAGGTAAATTCTACCTTTTTCCTCGTCGACGGGTTTGTAATCCCCCTCGAAGGCACTTGTCGGGTACCTTATTATGACGAGGTCGCCGGGCTTGAACTTGTCAAACTGTCCCATTTTCGCACCGGTTGCGGTGACCCTGTACGTCCTGTACTTACCTTCCTCGGTCGGGAAGACGGCAATCATGTTCCTGTACCTGTAAACGCTTCCATCTTCGCGTTCGTAGGTGCTTGGATCGTAGACGTTCTTGACTCTACCCACTATGAGTACAAATCCTTCCTTTTCAAACTTCTTTACGGCCATATTTTATCACCTCCAATTTTGCGGCGGGTACATCCCGCCATGCTTTTTTGAGTGGTTGGGTAATAAAGGTTCATGTTTTCACCTCGGTCTCAAATCCATTCTTTTCCTATATAAAGTTTTCTATGGTTGTCAGAATGAGCATTTTCAAGCCTTTGTTTTTGATAAAAAGACCCGAGAACAGAAAAATTTTTGGCAATATGACAAAAATGTACAGGTGTGCGCCATCGTTGATGCAAAACAATGCACCAATATCTGTCAATGTGGCAAGTTATTTATAAAAGAATGTTGTGTAGCCAATTACGGTTTTATCAGTGTAAACTATGGACGCCCATACGACTACGCTTCTCCAGTTGAATACGACGATTTTTGATGTTGCTGTGATTATTGAAGTTGTTTTTGCGGGGAGTGATACTGTTACTGGTTGCGTTGTCGTGAACGAAATTGTTGTTACGGTTCTCGACGTAGTTATCATAGTCGTCGTGGTATTCGACGTGGTTGTTGTGGTCGTGAAAGTTATGGTTGTCGTTGTTGTAGTATGAGTTACTTGTGTTATATTGGTCGTGGTTGTTGTGGTAAGTGTTTTTATAAGGGTGAGAGTGTAGATCCATGTACTGTTACTGTTCCATATGGTTTCAATGTGTGTTGTCGTATTTGCAACTACGGTATTGTATATGAGTGCCCGGTAAGTTTGCGTGCCAGATATTATTGTCACATTCATGATCCAGTCATCATTTGATATGTCACCAACTATTGGATGTACTGAACTGTAATACATTACGATTGTGAAAAGTGCAAAAAGCAATACTGTGACTATTGTTCTTCTCAACATGTCCAACACCTCTCCTTGATTGTTATTTTGTCCGTGAAAAAACCAGCGAGGAGTGTTGAAACAAAGAGGTAAGCCGCACCAATTTCAAGGCTTTTCCATGGATACATTACTATGAGTAAATTCCACAATCCATGGTAAACAACCGCACCAAAATAGCCAGAAACACTGTTTACTTTTGTTTTCAGGTAGGAATAAATGAGCATTGATGTGGGATGTATGAAAATAACGGATGCACGTGATAAAAACATCTCAGGTGTTGGTGAAACGGTAATATACGTTATCATTTCAATTATTCCAAACACAGCGCCGGAAAGTACATAGGGATTCTTTGCCGGGGTGAGGCGGGAACCAATGATCTTATAAGTTTCTTCTACGACTGGTGTAAGTGCTGTGAGGGCAAGGCGGGTAAAAACCTCGTTGAACATTGCAACTATTATCATAAAAGCTGTGTACAGAAGATATTCTCCTGGACATGTCCTCCGTGGTCGGGATTTGTAAATGTAGTACCCTGTGAGTGCGAGAGATAGAGTGGCTATGATGTATTCCTCTATCATTCAATCCTGTATTATTGGTTGAGGATATAATTACAAAATTTGAGAAAAGAGGAATCAAAGTTCCTCAAAGGTTATCAGTGGGTTGAACTTTTCTGCCTTCTCCTTGTTGCGCATGCTGAAATACTTTTCAATCTTGTCGTCTCCACTCTTGAAGTCACCAAGTTCCTCGTCGGTGATGTACGGATTCTCAACGCCGCTGATGATGACCATTGACCTGATCATTCCCTTGAGCTTGGGATCAATCCTCGCACCGAAGAATATTTCAGCATCCTCGTTGAGGTACTTCCTGAGCTCGTGGATTGCCATGTTGAGCTCGGCGAGGCTGATATCGTCGCCGATGCTGAAGTGTACGAGTGCACCCTTGGCCTGCTTGATCTCAACGTCCATCATCCTGTTCGTGAGTGCATTGTGAATGCTCTCAATTGCCCTGTTGCTCTTGCTATCACTCTCGCCGACGCCGATGAGAGCAATGCCGCCCATCTTCATTACGACGCTGACGTCGTTGAAGTCAATGTTGACGACGCTTGGCTCGTTGATGGTCTCGGTAAGGTTCTTGATGATGGTTGCGATGAGCTCGTCTGCCGCGCGGAACGCGAGCTCGACTGGTAGGTTACCGGCGACTTCGACGAGTTTGTCGTTCTCGATGACGAGGACTGTATCGCTGTACTGGGCGAGGGCTTTGATACCCATCATTGCCTTCTTGACTCTTCCCTCGTGTGAGAACGGGAAGGTCACTATTGATATAACAAGGGCTTCTTTTCCCTCTCCACGGCGCTTTATGGTAACTTCCTTCGCTATTTTCGCAACGACGGGGGCTGCACCGGTACCGGTACCACCACCCTCACCGCAAGTTATGAAAACGAGGTCAGCGTCCTGCACAACCCTTTCAATATCCTTTTGACTTTCATACGCTGCACGTGCAGCTATAGCAGGGTCACCACCTGCACCCTTTCCTTCCGTGGTTTCTTCCCCAATTGGAAGTATTATAACATCGTTTACTTCGGGGTTCTGTTCCCTGAGCAACTCGAGCTCGTTTTCAAGCTGTACAAGGTGTTGTATATCGGTGTTGATTGCAACGAGTGTGGCCTTTTTCACGCCCATCGTTGCAAGTCTTTTGATAGTGTTTACACCAGCACCACCAACTCCAATAACGACGACTTTTATGGGTTGCATTTTCTTTTTCTTTTCCTCGAGACGTTCCTTGTAATACGGGTCATTCACCATTTCCTCGAAGAGCTTGAGCGGCATTTTTATTCCACCTCGTCTTGAAAACGTGGAAGAATATATATACTTGAGTTGGGCTGGAACTTTATCTCTTGTTCGGGTGCATCCGTCGGTGGTTACTATGGTGAGGGTTTACATAGTGGGGAAAATAGATTTGAAGAATATGAACGAGACGAGAAAGAGGTTTGAAACTGTTCAGAAGAGGCTTGAAGAACTTGGTTTTGACGTGTATAATCCGGCCGCTTACGAGCTTGGTAATGGTTTCAGCAGGGAAGAGCTCGCCGAGCGGGATTTCAGGGCCTTTGACGAGACAGATGTGCTTTTTATCTCATAGTAAAGAACCCTCCCTCGAAACCGCGAAGCGGTTTCAATTCGTGAAATGAATTGTCGAAACCGTTTCACGGTTTCAGGTAGGGGATACAAAACCGCACTGGAACACCAGAACCACCCAATAAACCCCCGGGGTCACGAGAACAATGATGTGCAGGAAAAAACAGAAAACCAGGGTTCGAGCACTCAAAGGCAGACTCCACCCGAACAAACGGGATTACCAAACACTCCTGCACCTGACAACCCTATCCCGCCGATTACACGACAAAGCCGTGGAGATAAATTGAACCTTTTATGAGGGGCTACGGAGGTATTGGGCGGGGGATACCCGGTAATGACCGTGTGGACCGGTCCCAAACCGCGAAGCGCTTTGAAAACCCGAAGGGTTTTCCGGTGAAAGTGAGAATCCCGTGGGGTCCGTTTTCCAACAGGCTTGAGGAGTTTCGGACCCTGTGGGATTCGGTGATCATGGTCTTCACGAAGCCTCGTCCGTAAGGGCGGGGTAGTTCACTCTTTATTGAACTCGAGATGTTTTTGTCT
>Ga0256838_1001533_pt1 | contig 10769 bp, 9 predicted proteins | sample 4571419metaG_FD_185978 | JGI IMG/M metagenome (GOLD analysis project Ga0256838, IMG submission 185978) | Hydrothermal vent microbial communities from Guaymas Basin, Mexico - 4571-419 | ecosystem: Environmental > Aquatic > Marine > Hydrothermal vents | place: Mexico: Guaymas Basin | collected... | reverse complement strand
GCCAACATGGTTCTTGAGAAGTTCGGCATTGAGGCCAAGAAAGCAAAAGGAGTTTTTTCGGAGCTCGCTTCAGTTGCTCAATCGGTAGCTGTTGGAGTCGGAACTTGGGAGGTAATGAATAAGTTCCAAGACCTTGTTACCTATTCAATTGACTACCAGAAAACTATTGAAGACGCACGCCTTGGCCTTGCATCCATTCTCTCTTCAGTTGCAGATATAAGGACGGAAACGGGGAAGCTTCTTGAAGGTCAGGAGAAGTTCAACGTCTCTTTAAAGCTCTCCCAGGGAATTATCAAGAGGCTTCAGAGAGAGAACCTTAAGACGGTTGCGACCTTTGACGAGCTCCTTGAAGCCTTCCAGGCAATAATGGGTCCGGGGCTGGCGGCAGGTCTTAACGTTGACCAGCTTGTAGAGCTGACGACGGTTGGAGTCAATGCGGTTAAGGCCCTTAATCTTGACGGTAGACAGGTTGTCCAAGAACTAAGAGACTTGATTCAAGGCGGTGGCGCAATTCAGCCGGGGAGCTCCACTCTTGCCACAGTCCTTAACATCTCGGGTCCCGACATAGAGAGGTGGAAGAAGGCCGGGACTCTCTTTCAGGAGTTAATGAAGAGACTTCAAGGCTTCCAGTATGCTGCTAACGAGCTTCAAAATACCTTCTCCGGGCTCCTGTCCAACGTGAAGGACGCTCTTGGAATGCTTCTTCAGGAGGGGACAAGCCCGATATTTGAAGGTCTGAAGGAAACCCTCAATGAAGTTCTTGACAAAATCGTTGTTATAAAGAGAGATGCTAAGGGACACATAATTGACATAAAGGTTAATCCGCAGGCAGTTGAGGCTCTCAGAGAGATTTCTGAAGAAATTAAAAAAGTTGGAAGTTTTGCTTCTTCGGTAGGTCAGGCCGTCTGGGCCCACAGACAGCTCTTAGGAGAGGTTCTGAAGCTCGTAATAGCCTATAAGTCCCTTAAGTGGGCAGTCGGAGCCTTTAGAGGGGCGCTTTTAGCCCTTAGGTTCAACCCGTGGGTAGCCGGGGCAACTGCGCTTGCCTACGCCTTCAACTTCTTGAGCGACAGAATTAACTTCTCAACGCTGACTTTGAAAAAGGCCAGCGACGAGATACCCCTTTACACAGAGAAAATCAAAAAGGCAATCTCAGAGTTTAGGGAGGAACTCTGGAGACTCAATAAGGAGCAGATGAAGGCGAAAAAGCTGGAACTCCAGTCCACGCTGGCCGACATAGAGAGAAAAATCAAAGAACTTCAAGGCTCAATGAGCGGGATAAAGTTCCCGAAGCCCCCGAAGGGCGAGCTTCCCGTTCAGGAACTAAAGCTGAAACCGGCTCAAGGCTCTAAGTACCGCTTTGACTTTAAGGCTCTTTCACTTAAACAATCCGCTTTCACGCAAGCCCAGAGGGAGCTCCTTAAAAAGCAGAAAGAGCTTAGAAAACTTCAAGAGCAGGCTGACCTTATAAGGAAAGAGCTTGATGAGCTTAACAAAATTTGGGAAATGAAGGGGTATAACGTAAATGTTGGTGGAAAAACACAAGTAGACGAGAGCGTTCTTAGTCAGCTCTCCGGTCTCCAAACCCTTTTAAACAAAAAACTTAGAATAAGAGAAACCCTTCTTTCAGTTCAGCAGGAGCAGGTTAAAACGGCCGTACAGCTTGCAAGGGAACAGGTTGAGAGACTGAAAAAGCTCGGAGTTATCAGCTCCGAGGACTATTTCAAAACCCTGAAAGCCCTCGTTGACTGGGAAACCGATAAGGAAATAGAACTCCGCAAGAAAACCTTTGAGAAAAGGAAGAAGACATACCTCAAGCTCCTGGCTCAATACGAGGCTGCCCTCGGCAAAGCTAAGAAGGAAGAAGAAAAGGAGAAAATCAGAAAGCAGATAGAGGACGTAAGGCTGACGATAAAGCAGGAGGAGGCATCCCTTCAGGCAGACATCAAGCGCCTTGAGGGACAGAGGAAGGTTAAACTATTTGAAATAGACAGTCAGAGCCTTGAGGAGAATAAGAGAAAGTTTGAAACCCTCCAAACCCTCCTCTCCCAAGCCTCTATGCAGGTCAGCTCTATTCAGGCGGAGATAAGCAAAAAGGCTACCGAGCTGAAGCCCCTTGACCCGTTTGCGAAGAAGTACGCTGACATAGATAAGTGGACGGTTCAGACCATCAACAAAATTGAGAAGCTGAGACAAAAGCTTCTTAAAGAGAAGAAGAACTCCCCGCAGATAGCAGCCCTTCTAAGCCAGCTTGACCAGCTAAGAAATAAAGCCCTGAATGTTTCTGCGGCTTTAAGGGGACTTGTTACCCAAGAAGAAAATGAAGCTAAACAGCCGCTTGCTGGAGCAAGGAAAGCTATTAAAGAATTCGCCGAGGAGACAAAGTTAACAGGCAAATACGTTCACGATCTCGTTAAGCAGACTCTTTATCAGATAGAGAACGTTTTTGCTAACAACGCCCTCGGCCTTCTTGAGGGGAGAGCTCTCAAGCTGAAGAAAATTTTCCAAGACCTCAGCAAGACGATACTCCAGACCCTTATTCAGATTGGGATTAGGAAAACGATAACTCCAAAGTTTGAGGCTTTTTGGGAGGCTGTCGCTGGGAAAAAGGCTTCTGGTGGTCTTATCGTTGGCGGTATTCCGAATAAAGACAGCGTTCCAATTCTTGCAATGCCTGGGGAGTTTGTAATCAATAAAGCGGCCGTAGAGCATTACGGCCTTGCCTTCATCGAGGCAATTAACAGGATGAGACTTCCCCGCTATGCCTCTGGAGGACCTGTAGGCATTCCTTCAAGACCCGTACCCTCCCAGAGCGCCTCCCAGACAGTAATAGTCCAGAACTCCTTCCACGTTGCAGACCCAATCTCCTTTGAGAAGTACGTGAGGAAAACAGGAATAGACAGGCTGATAGCTCAGAGAGTTAGAGAGCAACTGGAGTTCGGAGGTTAAAAGTGGAGTTTTATCCGATAACGGAGCCTGCGTTACCAAGCGGAACGGAAAGACAGATAGAGTTTAAGACTCTTATCTCTACCCTTGATACCGGCAGAGAATACCGCCGGAGGAAGTGGATAAGGCCGAGGCGCTCCTTCAGACTCAAGTACCAGTATTTGACTCAGGAGCAGGCCGACAAACTCTGGAACTTTTTTGTAAGGCATCAGGGAGCCTTCCAGCCGTTCCTCTTCAGGTTTCCTTATAAGACCATCTGGGAGAACGAGTTTGTAGCTCAGGGAGACGGAACAACTAAGGAGTTTGACCTACCGGCAGTAGAAGCCTCAGCTGTAGAGGTTTTCATAGACGGCACTCCTACCCCGTTCTCCCTCCTCCCCGGAGCCGGCGACTGGGGAAAGGACAGGATTTCGCTTCCTGAGCCTCCCCCGGCCGGCTCCTTCATAACAGCAACCTTTAAGGGGTATTTGGTGATAACGGCAAGGTTCGCCGAAGACGTTCTAAACAGTCAGATTTTCAAGGCTTACCTGCAAACGGTAGGAATTGGAATAGTGGAGGTAGTCTGATGCAGGCCCTACCGGTTGAGGTGGCACAAAAACTCTCTTCCCTTTACGAAACTACCTGTCTTCTCCTTACCCTTGAGCTTTCGAAAGGGGCTCTGCGTTTTACAAACCTTGACGTTGATGTCTGGAAAGATGGTCACAGGTTTATTTCAGTTCCCTTTAAGGTTGACGAAAGTACGAGGAACTCAACCCTAATGTCTGACACCGTCTCGGTTGAGTTTGACAATGTCTCTCAGATACCTGTCTCTATGCTCCTTAATGGAGATGAAAGGGGAGCTCCCGCCACAATAGAGCTGGCTTTTGTGGATAGCTACGCCAAACCGGTTGCAGTTGTTCCCTTCTTTGACGGCTTCCTTGACCAGGTAGAACTGAAAGACGAGACGGCAACTCTAACGATTGCCAGCGACTTGGTCTTTTTCGCCCGTACCACCTTCAGAAAACATTCCGCCCTCTGCCCCTGGCGGTTCAGAGATGGAAACTGTAAGTACAACGGTTTTGCAACATCCTGTGATAAGACATACGACACCTGCAAAAAGCTCGGGAATGAAAGGCATTTTGGAGGCTTCAGGTTTCTGCCGGACCTTCAGGAAAAGCAACTGCCGTGGGGTAGGAAAAAGTGAGAAGACTCATTGGAAAGAAAATGACGATAGAAGAACTCGTTAAAGCCGTTTACCCGGAAGGGATAGAGGATTTTAAAGAGGCGAAAATCCGTCGCTTTAAGGATGTAGTGAAGTACAGGGGGAAAGTGGTCGGCATTTACGCCGGCAACGGAATGGTTCTTACGGCAGAAGAGGAAGGTGTCTGTATGGTTCCAGTTATTGACGGCATGACATTCTGGAGGAAGTAATGGGTCTTTTTCACTCAGTAGGAAAGTTCTTTAGCTCAACAATCGGGAGCTTTGCCCTTTTAGCTCTCTCTTTGACACCGTTAACTTCTTTTGCGTTGGGCTATAAGATAGCGGCTGTAGCAGTTGCCATTGCCGGCTCCTACGCCGCCGCAAAGTACCAGCAGAGCCTGCTTAAACAGTCTTTTAAGGACGTCTCCGGGGGAGGCTATCTCGTTAACACCCGCTCTCCGTCTAAGGAACTCCCGGTGGTTTACGGCCGGTGCAGGGTGGGGATAAACTGGATATGGGCAGCAACGAGCGGGAATAACAACGAGTACCTCTATATCGTTGGCTCCTTGTGTGAAGGTCCTATTGAGGCGGTTGAGGAACTTTGGCTTGACGGGAAACCCTTACCGGGGGTTAGAGACGTTGAGAGATCTGACATTAAGGTAGTTAAGCAGATAACAAACCCTTCTATAAACAAGGTAAGGCTGAAAATTGATACACCCCACTATACCTGCTACGACTGGAGCCAAGAGTGCTACTTTGAAGGCCACAATACTGCCACCTTTGAGGTTTCAAGAGGAGAAACCTTAGACCTCACTACACTAAAAATCTCCTTTGCCGAAGACGGGACCATTACCGTTGAGGGCAAGCCAATAGATAGCGTTTGTGTTAAGTGGGGCTGGGAGTTTGACGAGTGGGGAGGCCTTGAGAAGGTTTGTGAAAAGACAAAGGCTATTTACCAGAGTATTAACTCTGTCTCTATAACGGAATTCTCCACAGATGGAGGAGAAACCTGGTTTAACTCCCCGGACGATCTTGTAGTCTGGGATTGGGTAGCAGGTGGAGAGGATAACTTCAGCTCAAAGAGCGGCGGCCTCTTTGACGAAATCAGAAATCTCGGCTTCACCGATAACGTTCCCTACACCGCCTGTGTTGTCGTAAGGCTTAAGTGGGCAACTCAAAAGGTTGACAACGTAATTCAGCCCAGGTGGAGCGGAATTCCCAACATCACGGCGGTCGTAAGGGGCAGGGTAGTTGACGATTTGGGAACGGGCTTTAAGGGAGACAACCCGGCGCTGGCCCTTTACGACTTTCTGACAAACTCCCGCTATGGCTTGGGGATAAGCCCTGAAAAGATGGACGTTGAAAGCTTTAAAGAAGTAGCCCTCTTCTGTCACGAGCAGGGTTTTTCATTCAACGGCCCGATTTACGACGGCTCGGCAAAGGACGTTGTGGAACTCTTCTGCAACCACTTCAGGGGCCTTCTCATAAAGAGCTTCGGCAAGTTTAAGCTCCGCTATAAACACCTTGCCCTTGAGCTTCCGGTGATGAAGTTTTCAGACGAGGACTTTATAGAAGGTTCCTTCTCCTACTCAATGCCCTCAAGGACAAAGACCCCCAACGCCATTGAAGTTGAATACGTTGACCCGGTAATGAACGACACGCCTCAGACTCTCACCCTTGAGGTTCCTGACGAGATAAGCACGGAGGAGTCTCCAATTCAGATAAAACTCTTCGGGGTTGATAGGCTTGGAGCTAAAAGACTTGGAGCCTACTTCCTTGAGAGGGCAAGGCTCAATCACACCATCTCCTTCACGACCACAACAAAGGCCCTACCACTTGAACCCGGAGACGTTATAGAGGTCAGCTACGAACAGTGGGGAATAAAAGAGAAACTCTTCAGGGTTGAGGAGGTCAGGCAGATTGACGAGGATACGGTTTCCGTCTCTGCCGTTCTTGAAGACATCAGGCTTTACAATGAAGACCTTGACCTTGACGTCAGAACCATAGACCTTACTACCGTGCCCTCTCCGGACGAACCCCCTGCCGTGGTTATTCCGACCCTCTCAGAGGATACAGAGCTTGATAAAGACGGAACCCCAATGACCTACGTCGTTGTCAGCTGGGAGGTTGCAGGTGGGCTGGTGGACAGTTACGAAGTGTGGGTAAACGAGAACGGTAAAGGGTGGGAGCTCTCGGGGATAACAAAAGCACCACCGTACCGAATCCTCGTTAGGGCTGGGAAGAGTTACTCAGTTAAGATTGTTCCTGTAAGTATTTTCGGAATAAAACCGGACTGGGACGCTGTCCCCGAAGCCTCAATAACGGTTGCGGGAATTACCGAAGGCCCCGGTTTTACCGGCGGAATTTCGGTTTCGGTTGACAATGCCCACAAGGTGGCAGTCTTAAGGTGGGCAAAGGTTACAGACAAGGACTTTGACCATTACGAAGTGAAAGTTTATGACCAGGGAAGCGGGGAGCTCCTTGACGAGTTCTTCACTTCCACAAACTCCATGACGATTAAGCTGAAGTACAACGGGCCGGTAAGAATCGGGGTTGTTGCAGTTAACACGAGCGGGGTAACATCTCAGGAATTCTCGGTTAACCTAAACGCAACCTCTCCGTACACCTACCCTGGAGACTTTAGCCATCTTGCCTGCTGCGGTAACGGATTAATCCTGAAGCCTTTTAATGCTTTAAATAGCTATCCTAAATATCAGACACCCCTTAGGCTAACAAGGGACTTTTTCTACGAGGTTAATCTCGGTCTCAGCGTTGGGAACGTCTCAACCGACCAAATTAACGGAAAGGGTTACTACTTTGACGCAGTCTGCCCTTACGATGACGCAAATCACACCTGTAAGCTTTATGGGTTTTCCCTGTCTGGAGACTTGATTCTCCTTAAAGAGATTCCTCTCCCTAAAGCCGATGTAGAACCTCTATACCGGACGGAAAACTCTCCCTTGAGGGTTAAGGCTTGGGCCGATTTCTGCGGAAATTCCATATGGCTTGCCTACATGACTCCGTACGACAGCAACAACGACCAGTTTCAAATTGTGATTCTCAAGGATGAAGTAGAAGTAAACAAACTAACAATTTCTGGACGTCCACCGGTGAACTCGCCGTTTATTTTTGCTTTTCCGGGAGATGCTTATCTGGTTGGTTACATTGACGGCCTTGATGGGGACAAACTAAAGGTCTGGTCAAGCCAGACAGGTTCATGGCACATAGGAGCAGTCAGCGCCGGAACGGGAAATGTCTTTCCCCAAAAGCTCACCAACGGACTCTTTTACAAGACCAACGATGCAAACCTTGACCCGGTAGAGCAGTATAGAAAAGTCTCCCTTGACCTTTCAGAGTCTTTTATTGCGCCTGCGGACCACTATCGCTCCTACAATCCGTACGAAAGAGCCTGGTATATAGCTGATGCTAGCGGCCTAAAAAGGGCTTTAGAAGACGGAACCGTAGAAGAGTGGTGGGCTTTAGAGTGGGATGTTTAGGGTAATTTTTACCCTTTATCTCTCAGCGAGATTGACCTAACCTAAAACCAAAGGCAGGAGGTAAAAAAATGGAAGTATTTCCACTGACCCCAACGGAGGAGATACCTCAGAGGATTACCGGCAACAAAGGTTTCTGGGGAGATAGGTTCAGGTTTTCCCTGTCTTTCTCAAACCTTGACGATACTTCAAAGAAAATCCTTCTCTCCTTCCACTCGCAGAACGCCTTTAGACCTTTCAGATATTTTACAAAAGGAAAACTCGTAGGTCTTGCAAATTCAACTGTTTTGCCGTGCAAAAACCCGCAGGCGGTTGCGGCCTATTCGGCAGGCGGCGTTAACCTGTGGGTAAATGAGGACGTAACAGAAGTTAAGATAGAGGCTGGAAGTTCCGACACCTACGAAAGCGACCTAATTCTTCCTCCTCAAGGAACAATTAGGGTTTCTTTAGAATGGGTAGGAGAGGCCGAATACCTTGCAATAACGAAAGGAGGAATTCTCCTGACCGTTTCCGTGCAGGAGGATAACCTCGTCTTGTCAGTTAAAACGGCCGGTGAGAGTAATGCGGTTGCCGTGAAGGTGGGGGAGCTCTATGATGGGGGAGAACTTGGGAAAGTAATCTCCTTCACCCTTACTTACGACGGAAAAAACATCTCTCTCCACCATAACGGCCAGAGTGCAAGCCTGATAGACCCTGGAATAGACTTTGCCGCAGCTCAGTTTGTTACCTATCAGAACACTTACGACTTTATCGTTCTTGAGACGGAACTTCCCTCTGAAATTGCCAGAACCATTAACAAAGAACTCGTTGACGAAATAACAATAACCGCTGGAACTGACTCAATAACTCTTTCTCAGCAGGTTCCGGCAAGGGCTTACGGCAATCTTGGAATAACTGCGGAATTTCAGACTAAAGACCTGAAGATAGACGAACCAACCAAATTAACCATAGTGGAGGCTTAAATGGGCGGAGTGATAAAGACGGCTTTCAATAACCAGATTGCGGCTGTTAATAATGCAATTAACGAGGCAAAAACAAAAGTTGACAATTTCATAGCTGATGCAGAAACAACGATAAGGGGATGGTGGAACCAAACCTTCTACGTTGACGCTGTAAATGGCGATGATAATAACGATGGTTCAAGTTCAGCTCCATTTAAGACAGTTCAAAAAGCAGTTGATAGTATTCCTGAAGGAGGATATGTACAAATTACACTCTTAAGTGATGTTGAGGTATCAGAGAGGATAGAGGTTAAAGGAAAGAAAGTAAAGATCTTTCTTAATGGATATACACTAAGAAGGCCCAGCACAGCAACAGGTTTTTTAGCTGCAGTAATGCATAATGGAGTTCTGAGTTTCTTTGGTCCTGGCATTCTTGAAGCACAGGATAACGGTGATTCAGCTTGGTGGAAAAATGGAATGTTTATTTTGTATGGAAATGGAATGCTTCAGATAGGAGAAGTTGCAACAACGGCTTCTGCTTTGACTGTGAATATTGGTGTTGACAATTGGTTAGTTTCGGATGGTGGATGTCCAGCTCATTTTGCTTCTTTTTATGCTACATACAATCTAATAGGCGAAAAAACATCTTCAAACATTCTTCAAAATAGAAACATTCTTCAAAATAGAGGAGGACAGTTCATTTCTGCGAAATACTCTAACAATATTCAATCAGGAATAACATTACCTTAGGGAGGATGAAAATGTTAGTAACTTTTTTCTATAATGGAAGGCAATATGAAAACTATGACATTTCTAAAGAAGAAGTAAGACGACAACTAGTAAATGAAGGTATAGACATAGAATCAATAGCAAAAAAGAAGGTAAAACAAGAGCTTAACGATACTACTGACCTTTACTTTTACTCCCAAGCCAAACGTCGTGGTGGCTATCTCAATATGGGTGAAATAGAACGTGATAAGAAAGCAGGAGACCCTGATGCTCTGTTTCTTGACGCACTCTACGACGCAATCTGGGAAAAAGAAGAGGAACTTGAAGGTCAGGTTGATTCTATGTCTCTTGAGGAACTTCTCAACCTCAACATAGAAGCCTGGGTGAAACCGCTTTATGATCAGATCGTAGCTGAACTTGAAAATACTTCCAAGGGGTAGGATAACCTGCCCCTCTCCTTTTAAGGGGTGAAAGATGGCTTTTAGAGAAGCACTTCAAAAAGTTTTGCAACTTGAAGGCGGTCTCAAACTTCACCGTAACCCTACAGAACAAGCGGAAACTTACGCCGGCATCTACCGTAAAGCCCATCCCGAATGGGAAGGATGGCGATACATAGATAAAGGAGAAATGCCTCCCTTTGAGCTTGTAGAAAGATTTTACTACGAAAATTTTTATAAGCCGTTTGAAGAAATAGAAAACGAAAGAATTAAGAACCTCTTGTTTGAAACCTCCGTTAACCTTGGCATCCGCCAGACGGTAAAGCTTGCACAGAAAATTCTGGGACTACCGGTAGACGGCATACTCGGACCCAGAACTCTCTCCGCCCTTAACAGCGTAAACCCGGAAGAATTCATCAAAGATTTCACCCTCGCAAGGATAGCTTTCTACACGGCATTGACAAATAAAAACCCGAAGAAATACGCCCTTTACCTAAGAGGGTGGATCAACAGAGCACTGGAGGCTATGTCATGGGCTTCTTAAGTCTTTTAAGTGGCGGACTTGGGAAATCAATAATTGACGGCGTAAAAGACCTCGTGGATGATTTTGTTACGACAGATGAAGAAAAGTTTGAACAGCTAATCAAAAAGGAAGAACTACGGTTAAAACAGGAACAGCTAAACCTTGAAAGAGAAAAAGCCTACCTGCAGGATACTCAAAGTGCCAGAGAGACCTACGCAAAAGTTTCAACCTCAGATAAAGCACCGTTCATAAACAAAATATTTCCATCGGTGTTGGCTTTTACCACAGTGATTTTAACTTTCATACTCTTTTTCTACTTTGCGAAGGGAGAATTCATAGGAAGTCAGAAAGACATTGTGATTTATATCCTTGGAGTTCTTTCTACTATAACTACTCAAGTTTTTGCTTTTTACTTCGGCTCTTCCGCCGGCTCAAAAGAGAAAACGGAAATGCTTAAGAAGTTCGGAAGTACGAGGTAGGAGGTCCTCTATGTCAATTGACACCGAGAAGCTCCTTTTGG
>Ga0256838_1001532_pt1 | contig 10772 bp, 9 predicted proteins | sample 4571419metaG_FD_185978 | JGI IMG/M metagenome (GOLD analysis project Ga0256838, IMG submission 185978) | Hydrothermal vent microbial communities from Guaymas Basin, Mexico - 4571-419 | ecosystem: Environmental > Aquatic > Marine > Hydrothermal vents | place: Mexico: Guaymas Basin | collected... | reverse complement strand
TGTAACAGCGATTGTTTCTGGGTCTATGAGGATTTCTCCCCTTCTTACAAGTTCTCTGTTGTATTTCTTCCAGTCTCTTTCCATGGCAGGATTATTTTAACCTACCTAATTTTTGGACACAGCAGATCTTAATTAAAAAAGAATTCACACTTAGTACATCAACTTCTAATAGGACCGGAAAAGCAGAACAAAAAGTAAACTCAAAATCTCAAACATGCATACCTACAACTTTCATTAAAAATGAATTTAATAGAATTAAATCTATTATAAACGAAAAGAATGACGATATCTTAGCGCAAACATTAGGAGATTTAGAAGGAGATAATAGTTCTCTCTATTCTGAAATTTCAAAACTTGCAAAGACTCTAAGTATAAGCTCTAGGAAAGATAGAAAACTTAACAAAGTAATTGAAGATATAGAAAACAAAATCCGAAACAACGCTAACAATGAAATAATCATAGATAAAGACCTACCGATATTAGTATACTATTTAGATGGAAAAACTATTGAAGACATAGAAAGCACTATAGAATCCCTTTTTCTATCCGATATTAAATCAGACATCTGGTTAGAACAAGTAGAAATAGATGGAGGTACATACACCATAGAAGAAATGCTCGAAAATAGCTTAAGCAAACTTCTAAAAGAAAAAGAAAGAAACCTCTCTTCTTTAGAGGAGAAATTAAAACAATACTTAAATAACAAAGAAATAAGAATTAGAATAGATAAACAAAAACTTAAACCTTCCCTTAACATATCATTTAAAGTCTCCCTAGAAAATACAGAGGGAAACAAAATCAACACTAAAAAAAAAGGAGACGGCACTAAAAGAAGAATAACAATGGCCTTATTGGAAGAAAAGCTTAAAGAACAAATAAAAGATGAAAAAATCCGAATTTTTATATTAGATGAACCGGATACTCACCTACATGTGAGAGCTCAAAGAGAGTTATTAGAACTCTTAAGGGAACAGAGCAAACAAAAGCAAATTGTTATAACCACTCATTCCCCTTTTATAATAAATTTACTCAGTCCGCAACACATTAGATTCATAACTCAAAAGAACAATCAATCTTCTATCAAACAGATAAAAGAAAATAACATTGAAAAGCTCCTTTACGATTTAGGCGTAGAGAATATTTCACTATTCTTTACTAGAAAAATCCTAATAACTGAAGGAGAAAGCGAAAAGAATTTTATAGAACATCTCTATTTTAACCTAAAAAAAATGACAACCTATGGAGATTTCGTTAAGGTCATTGACGGAAGAAGCGTAACCGACGCCCCAAGACTTGCTAAAGTTTTACTTAAAGATCTTCAGTTTCCAAAAAACGATATATTTATTCTTTTAGATAAAGATCACACTAAACATAACGACATTCAGGAAATAATAGAAGAGTTTACCAAACTAGATTGGAAAGCAGAAAACAACCTAATTGTTTTAGGAAAGTTTAAAGAATTTGAGGACATTTTCCCACCTGAACATATATATGAAGCTTGGAAACGTTTTGTGGAAAAACGAGGAGGACAAATCGGTAAAGAATGGACATTAGAAAAGATTATAAATCTAAAAGAAAAATGTGCTAAAGATGGTGAAAAGTTTAGTGAAAAACTAAGAGCTTTAAATAAAGGTTGTAAATGCAAAGGTATAAGATTCAAGAAAAGCACTACATTCCCACAAGCACTTGCAGAGTTTTACGGTCAAAACCCCGATAAGCTACCAAGCATTCTGCAGAAGTTAATTAATAAGTTAAATCTCTAAAGAGCTCCCTCGCCCTCTTTATTACTTCTTCGGCAATTTTTAAAGGTATTCCAATCTTTACAAGCTCCTCAGGAGTGATGAGGGCAAGCTCCTTAGGGTCGGGGTAAAACCTGTTTAAGAGCTCCCTCCTCTTTACCCCCAGCCCCTTAATACCGTCAAAGGGACTCTTTAGCATCTCCTTAGTTCTAACCTTCCTATTGTAGGAAATTGCGAACCTGTGAGCTTCGTCCCTTATTGAAGTAAAAAGCCTAAAGAGGTGTGGGTAATTCTTAAGTGGAACAACCTCCCCGTCGTCTGTAAATATAGTCTCCTCCCTCTTTGCAAGGGAGAAAACTCTAAAGTTAAGTCCAAGTTCGTCTCTAACTTTCAAAGCAACGTTAAGCTGACCCACTCCACCATCAATAAGCGCAAGGTCTGGAGGCTTTACCTCACCAGATTTAATTCTCTTAAACCTTCTCCTTAAAACTTCCTCCATTGAGGCGTAGTCGTTAACCCCTTTAACGGTTTTAACCCTGTAGCGCCTATAGTCACTCTTAACGAACCCTCCACTTTCCCAAACTACGCAGGAACCTACAGTCCCGTGTCCCTGAAGGGTAGAGATGTCAAAACACTCAATTCTGCTGGGGAAAGAATCAAGGAAAACCCTTTCAAACTCCTCAGATACCGCCTTTAAGGAGAGGTTGTAACTAACAGGTTCCCTGTTCCTCTTAACGAGAGAAAGGAGCTCTTTTGGAAAGGGCTCGGTCTTTATTGAAGGCTCAAGGGAGGTGAAATTGGCAACAACCTTCTCCGGTGGAGGGTTTTCTGAATAGGTGTTTTTTAGCCAAATTGTTCCGATAACGTCAACGTTAAGCCTTTCTTCACCGTAGTTAAAGAGAGCCTTAAGGAGACTCTCCTCCCAGGGATCTACTGGATCAAAAGTAAAAGTCTCCTTACCGTAAAGGATTCCGTTTCTAACTGTTAGCTTTACCCCAGAGAAGAGACCTCCCTTTTCTTCCAAGTAGAAGAAGTCGGCATTTGGAAACTCCTCAAATAGGAGAGCTCCCCTCTCATAAACGTTCTTTATAGCTATAAGCTGATCCCTCAGTAGGGCAGCCCTTTCAAACTGGAGGTTCTCAGCTGCCCTCTCAATTTCACAGTGGAGCTCCCTAATAAACTCTTTTACGTTGCCCTTTAAAAAGGAGAGAGCTCCCCTAACCTGCTTCCTGTAGTCCTCCTTCGTTACCTTTCCAGCACAGGGGGCAGTGCACCTTTCAATGTAGTACTCCAGGCAGGGCTTTTCTCTCCTCTTAAGCTCTTTACACTTCCTAAGCTTAAAAACTTTGTGGATCAACTCCTTTAAACGGCGGGCATTTTTAGGGGGTATGAAAGGGCCAAACTTTTCTCCCCCAATTCCTCCCTCCCTCTTCCTAACGAGCTTAACCGTAGGATACTCTTCTTCGGTTATCACCAAATAAGGGTAGCTCTTATCGTCCTTTAAGAGGACGTTAAAGGGAGGCAAGTACTTCTTTATAAGCTCAGCTTCAAGGGCTAGTGCTTCCCTTTCGTTCTTTACAACTATGAAGTCAAAATCGGAAGAAGCCCTTACTATCCTATAGCTCTTATCGTTAGGGTTGGTTGCACTTAGATGTGTTGAAAGCCTGCTCTTTAAGTTCTTTGCCTTTCCAACGTAGAGAACCTTCCCACTCCTATCCTTAAAGAGGTAAACACCGGGGAGTTCGGGAACCTTATCTAACTTCTCCTTCATCTTTCACTGTAAGAAGCACATGAGTTTGGAGTTTCGTTTATTGATACCTTGTAACAGTCAACTCCCAAAGGCTTAACGTTTTCCTTTACAAAGTAGTAAAAGAACCTTGCCAAGTTCTCTGAAGTCGGAGAACCTTTAAAGAGGGCAATTCCGTCAACTAGCCTCTGGTAGAAGTCAAGGATTGGGTCACTCTGGAGAGGAGAACTTCCGAAGGTAACGAAATTGCAGGTGGAAATTTCCCTTAAAGTTAAGGACCGTCCAAAAAAGCTCTTTAATCTAAAGTTCTCGTCAACAATGGTAATTCTCGTCTCAAAAGGAAATTTAAGCTCCTTCCCGTCAAGGAGCTCCAGCTTGCTAAAGAGGAGTTCAAAGGCTGGGTCATCCACTCCGATAATCAGCTTGTGGTCAAAGCAGTCGTCAATAAATTCCTTTAACCACTTTAGGTGACCAAAGTCGGTTACCATTTGACTTTGAGAGAGCTCCCCCGTTAAGTAAACCGTAAGCTTATAGTTGTGGCCGTGGCCGGGAAGACGGCGACACTTAGGATAATCGCTACCTGCCCACTCCCTATTCAACCTCTGAGAGTGAACCGAGTGGGCTGCGGCAAACTCAAAACTCTTAGAAATTACGAACATTACTCCTCTCCTTCAGGATTGAAGTTTAAGAAGCTAACGGTAGTCGTTCCGTAGTGGCGCTTTTCAACGAGCCACTCCTCATCTTCAGGTATAAAGGGGTTCTTCTTAGGCTCCTCCAGGATTAAAAGGCCATCTTCATCAAGTAGCCCAAGGTTCTTAACCATATTGACAACCCTCGTGTAGTAACCCCTTTCGTAGGGAGGGTCTGCGTAGATAAAGTCAAACTTCATTCCCCTTTTTCCAAGTTTCTTAAGGGCTTTTGTAAAGTCATCACAGATGATTTCATACTTTTCAGGAGGAATACCTAAGGACTTCAGGTTTTCCCTTATGAGTTTACAGAAACGCCTATCGCTCTCAACGAAAACGACCTTTTCTGCACCCCTGCTTAAGGCCTCAATTCCAACGGCTCCCGTCCCTGCAAAGAGGTCAAGGAACCTGGTACCCTCAAGGTAGTTATTGAGAATTGAGAAAACAGATTCCTTAACCCTCTCGGTTGTAGGCCTTAAGAGCTTAGTGTCCTCCCTTTTCGGCATTGATTTAATCTTCCTTCCTCTATACTTTCCACCTACAACCCTCATACCTTTACCTCTTTAGGAGTTTAAGTCTTAATTTAATCTAACGGAGGTTGGTGTGAAGTTCTTAGTTGTCCTCTTCCTTTCAATATTAACCTCTACAACGGCCCTCGGAGAGGAAGGGGATATCTACACCCTATTTAAAGGTGTTAACTCCCTAAAAATTCTCTTCTCACAGAGGACAAAACTTCCAGTTGCCGGAGATGAAGTTTCCCTATACGAAGGAGTAATCTACTACAAAAGGCCATTAAAGTTCAGGTGGGAGTACACTAAAGGAGCAAAAGTTCTGATAGTTTCAAACGGAGAGCTGGTAAAGAGCTCCATTGAAGGGGAGTGCCAGATAGCGCAGATAACAGACCAACCGATATTTGCTCTAATTGAACTTATAGATAACCCAGAAGAGTTTAAAGAGGACTTTAGAGTAAAAGAGCTAAAGAAGAACAAAAGTTGGAAAGTTGTAAGAATAACCCCCAACTATAAGGACGCATTTTTCAAAGAGATAACCTTCATCATTAAAGATAAGAAGTTAAAAAAGGTTATTACCGTTGAGGAGGACGGAACTAAAGGAGAGTACCAGATAGAGGAAATTGAAAAGAACGTTCCCCTAAATGATGACCTATTCCAAGTCACTCCGTGTAATTGAAAGGTTGGCCTCGGCGGCCAACCAAAGGAGGGTACCATGGGAACTGGAGGGAGGGTGAGAATAATTTATTATCCATATAAGAAAGTGTCAAGTATTTTCATGCTTTATGTATTAACATATAATAAATTAGGCTAAATTGAATTCACTTTGTAAAATTACCGAACAGTTTCAGACCCGGAGGTCAACTTGATAAAAAGTGTCTGCACCTACTGTGGAGTCGGGTGTGAGATAGGTTTCAACGGTAAAGGAATTGTCCCCTTACAAGATGGAGTCGTCAGTAAAGGAAAGCTGTGCATAAAAGGTAAGTTTGGCTACCAGTTTGTCAACCACCCTGATAGGATAAAGGGAGCTCTCGTCAAGGAAGACCTCCTGAAGGAGTTCAACTACAAACCGCAAGATTTTGAAAGGTGGAAAGGTAACTTCAGGAAAGTCCCCTACGAAGTTGCCTATAAAATTACCGCTCATAAGTTTAAGAAAATTAAGGAAAGGTACGGAAGGAAGTCACTTGCAGCGATCGGCGGCGCAAGGACTAGCTGTGAAAGTGGTTATCTCTTCCAAAAGTTTGCAAGGGAAGTATTTGGAACACCACACGTTGATAACTGCGCAAGGATTTGCCACGCCCCCAGCCTAAAAGGTTTAAGAGAAACGGTAGGGGAAGGGGCAGCATCTGCTCCCTTTGATGAAATCTACAGAGCTGAGTTCATCTTCGTAATTGGCTCAAACACTACTGAAGCCCATCCTATAGTTAGCCACAGAATCATTGAAAGGGCAAGAGAAGGAACTCCACTGGCAGTAGTTGACGTAAGGGAAATCGGACTCTTTAAGTTTGCAAAGTACCCTGTAACCCTACCTCTTGAATCTAACCTCCTGTTCTTAAATGCTCTGGCACGGGTAATCGTTGAAAGAGGCCTTTACGATAGGGAGTTCGTTAGTAAGAGGATCTCAAACTTTGAAGAGTTTAAAGAAAAAATCCTAAAGGACCCCACTACTAAACCGGAACTTTTCAGGAAACTACCCGGATACGAGGGAGTAACAGAACAGATTTACTCATTAGCAGAGGAGATTTCAAAGAGGAAAACTTTATTTTTATGGGGACTTGGAGTAACTGAGCACATTGACGGAAGTCAATCTGTAATGGCAATTGCCAACCTAGCCCTATTAACCGGAAACGTCGGAAAAGAGGGAACGGGACTAATTCCCCTTAGAGGACAGAACAACGTTCAAGGAGCCTGCGACGTTGGAGTACTTCCTTACTACCTACCAGACTACAAAAAGCCTGAGGAAATAGGTTATATGACTCCCGACATTATAGAAGGAGCTCTTAGGGGAGAGATAAAGGCCCTCTGGGTAATGGGAGAGGATATAGCCCACGTTCACCCAAATTTAAATAAGATAGAGAGAGCTCTAAGGAAAATTGACTTTCTAGTGGTAAACGAACTCTTTCCCTGTAGGATAACTGAGTTTGCCGACGTAATTTTTGGGGTTAAGAGTGCTTACGAAAAGGTTGGCGTGTACATAAACGCCGAAAGGAGAATGCACCTTTCCAAACCTCTCTTTGAGAGCTCCCTCCCCGATGATTGGGAAGTGATAGCAGGGGTTTCAAAGGAGTTTGGCCACGATTTCGGCTTTAAAAAGAGCGAAGATGTCTGGAACAGTCTAAGGAAAGAGGTGCCAGTTAGATTTGGAGATGCAACGTATAAACTCCTTGAAGAGAACTTCTTAAACGCCCCTCAGTGGCCTGTGAAAGGTAACGAAGGAACTGAAATTCTCTATAAGGATTCCTTTCCAACAAAAAGCGGTAAGGCCAGTTTAAAGTTTAACCCTTACAGGATAAGGGGGATGATAGAGGAGCTCTTTAAAAAGGGGAAGTTGGAAGGTTTTTACCTTACAACCGGAAGGAACTTGGTCCACTACAACAATGCAAATCAGACGAACAGGTGCTCTACCTTAAGGAAATTCAAAACCTTTCAGGAAGACGTTCTCTACATGAATCCAGAAGACGCAGAAAAGCTTGGCCATCCAGAGAGGGTAATTCTAGAGAGCAAATACGGAAGGAGCTCCCCTCTCCCTGTTGAAGAAAACCCCCACATAAAAAGGGGAACTCTCTTTACAACGTTCCACCACAGTAAGAGCGAAATAAATAGGCTCTTTGGGGATGAGGCAGATGAACTCGTAAAAACTGCCAGATTTAAATCGGTAAAAGTAAAAATCGTCAAAACCTAAAAATGGCTTAAGTAAAGAATATCAGCTTTTCCTCCCTCAAAGGCCTCTATAGCCTCTTCAACTGTTTCTACTTTTGAAGGTATTTTATAAACCACAATGCCTTTCCTCATAAGTTTAATTAAAGGGGACTCAGGTATACTTATAACCAGTAGAGCATCTACTTCCTCCTCTGCTAAAAGATCAGCAGCATTCTTTCCTTCCCCACACCCTTCCTTACATCCTCCACAAGAGTAAGTATTTTCTACAAACTTCCTCTCACCAGTTGAAGTATCTACTAGCACAAACCCAGGTGCCGGACCAAACTGGAGGGAAACTCTATTTCTGTTTTCCTCAACGGGAATCGCCAGAATCATAGTACCTCCAAGGTAAACTGATTTAAACAGGGACACTAAAAATTAAAACTTGAACTTCTCCAAGCTCATTGATCTCTATCAAAGAGAAGGGAGGAAATTCCTCCCTCTGTTACTTTAGTTTCTTAACGAAGTAGTAGGTTTTAACGCCGTCGGCAGGGTGGAGATCAACCTCTTCGTAAGCTTTATATATGTAGTTTAACCTCGCTCCATGCTGGGCAGGTGAAAGGAGGATGTCCCTTCCCCTTGTTATACCGAAACGCTTGTCACACAAATGCCCAAAGAAGTAATCCCTTTTTTCAGGGTGCTTTGAAGCCTCTGAAGCGTCTATTCCAAAAACTTTACCGTTAGGGTAGGCAATTACCCAACAGTGATAACCCTTAACAAGGCCATCCTTACTTATGGGAAGTCCTATCTCAAAGACGGCAGGTATCCCAACAGCCCTTGAGAGGGCTATGAAGAGGGAGTGAAAGTCTGTACAGTTTCCCCTCCTTGCATCACAGGCCCAAATCGCATCTCCCCTACCCCAACCTTTACCGCTCTTATCGTACTTCATATGGGAAACAACGTAGTCATAGATAGCCCTCAACTTCTCTACATCCGTCTCCTTACCGGAAGTAATCTCCTGTGCGAGCTTCTTAAACTTCTCAACGGGAACAAGGCGGTCAGAGAAGAGATAGCGAAGGGGAGGTTTACACTCTTCCTTTTTAGGTGAGAGCTCCTTCCTCTCCACCCTATATTCAACGGTAATCTTTACCGGTTCCCTCAAAGCCCCTTCGTGCCTAACGTAGATAAACCTGTTACCGTACTCCTTTTCCCTTTGAACCGTAAAAGTAAAGGGCGAAGAAACTTTAATGTTTTTAACTTTTTGCCATTGGTTTTCGTAAGGGAGGGGAATCCAGACTTCAACCAGTTTAGCCTTAGGCTGAGGTTTAACATCAACAACCTCTCTTACCTGATAGGTAGCAGAAAAAGAAGCGGTGGGAACAACCGTTAAAAGGAGTAAAGCCTTTATCAAAGTTTTAAACATTTCTTCCTCCGGTTAAAAGAGTAGCTGGAGTTCTGTGGTAAAGAGGTTATCGTCAACCTCCTTGCTCTCCCTCTGATTTGCAAATGTATAGGAAGTCCTGATTGCAGCCTGCCAGCCGTGAATCAGGTAGTATGCACCAACCGTCGTGTAGGATAGATCGTACTTATCATCTCTATCGTCGTTAGGGTCAACCCAGGAGTACCTTCCGACTAAGTGAATCTTTTCATTAAAGGGTAAGCCATAATCTGCCTGAAAGTAGTAACCCTTTGCATTTCCAAGGGATACAGAATCTCCACTGCTGCCTTTAGCATCGGTTGGGTTATCAAAGAGGTATCCCCCTTCAAGGGTCAAGTTGTAATCCTTTAGACTTAAAGCAGCCTCAAAGTCCAGAAGACGGCGCTTTACAGACCTTGCACCGTACTTTGAGTAGATGAGCTTTGATGAAGAATCGGTTCCGGTCTCATAACCTATTCTGAACTTTAGTAGGTATGAAGGAGTATCTACAGGCCTTCCCTCAAGGGCCAGAACGTAAGCGTACTTTTTATCCTTGTTGTAGATTTTGTCCTTATTAGTCCAGCCTTCACCGTTTAAAACGGCTCCAACGAGCTTATAACCTTCAAACGGTTCATAGTTAACTTCTACTCCGACGTCCCTCCAGACCGGAGCAATTTTATTAACTGCAATGGGTCTTTCAGGAAGAGCTAGTTTGGTTCCGCTCTTAAGGTAACTCATTGATAGGGGAACTTTAAACTGACCGACTTTAACCGAAAGGGGAAGTGAGGAAGGAGTGTAGGTTACAAAGGCGTCCCAGAGCTCTACACTTGAACCCCTATCTGCCCTTATCTGAATTTTGTACTTAAAGTCATTGTCTACTTTACCGCTAACAAAGAGCCTTGCCTTCCTAACTGTAAAGCCGTTTCCGGGATCTCCGTAGATTGACTTCCCTCCGGCTTCCTCTAAGTCCTGAGTCTGGGAAAACCTAAAGAGGACCCTTCCACCAACCTTCAGCTGGGTATCCTCTTTCCTAGCAGGAGAAACAACTCCCCTACTCTTTGAAAGTAGGGAGCGGAGTTCCCTGTTCTCCCTCTCTAACCTCTCAACTTTTTCCTCAAGCTCCTGAATCTTCTTTAAAATCTCCTGGTTTGAAATTTCTCCTCCGTAGGAAGGGGAGACTAGGGCAACCGCCGTTAGGATCAACAAGGCCTTCCTCATAACTCACCTCCTAAACCTTCTCTATCCTTACCCTCGTACTTGAGAAATCGGGTATTCCAGCAATAGGCTCAACTAGGGGAAGATTATAAAGCTGAGGATCAAGTCTGGTAATCCTATTCATAGTTATCCCTACTCCCCTTTTAGGGTTCACCTTCGTCCAGTTACCTTTTGCTACTTTACTACCACCGAGGAGGACTTCCTCTGCTTTTTCTATGTAAACTGGGGAAGCTCCGTGTTGCCAGTGTCCAAAGTGGTGGGAGTAGGCAACAGTTCCAGGCCTAATGAGGTTTGTAACCTTAACCTTCGTAATAATCCCCTCAGGGGAGGAAGCTGAGTAAACTCTTACTTTATCTCCATCTTTAAGGCCGAGCTTATTTGCATCTTCAGGGTTGATTTTAAGGTGGAAGTCGGGCTCATATACGAGTGCCTGGTTGTAAACGATAGTCCTTGACTGGGTGTGAAGGGCTGATTTGTGGGTAATAACGACAAAAGGATAATCTCTATCAACCTCTTCAACTGGTTTTCCAAAGTAAGTTGTTGACCTGTAGTACTTGAGAGTTCCCCAGTTCCTCTGACCTGTCAAGGAGTTCCTGCTAG
>Ga0256838_1001531_pt1 | contig 10781 bp, 9 predicted proteins | sample 4571419metaG_FD_185978 | JGI IMG/M metagenome (GOLD analysis project Ga0256838, IMG submission 185978) | Hydrothermal vent microbial communities from Guaymas Basin, Mexico - 4571-419 | ecosystem: Environmental > Aquatic > Marine > Hydrothermal vents | place: Mexico: Guaymas Basin | collected... | reverse complement strand
AAGCCTTGAGGAGATAAAAAAGGTCGTCGAGGAGGACTTCGAGGCCAAGTTCATGGCCTTCGACGCCGAGAAGCTCGCCATGGAGGCTGGAAACATCATCACCACCAACGTCGTCCTCATCGGAGCATTAACCCAGACACCAGGCTTCCCGCTCTCGGCAGAGCACGTCAGGGAGGTCATAAAGGTCAGCGTGCCGAAGAAGGCCGTTGACGTCAACATGAAGGCCTTCGACCTTGGAGTTAAAGCCGCGAAGGAGATGCTGGGGCTTTGATGCCCCTTTCTTACCTTGTATCTGTGAATTTCCAAACGGGTGAATTACTCAAAATTTTGTGCAAACTTTATTTGGATTTTATGTTTCAATTAAGTCAAGATTCAACACAAAAACCATTTAATAACAATTGCTAAGTTGTATATTGGTGTGCCTTCATGAAAGTAGTTATTTATGACGGGGCCAATACCATTGGCGGGTCAAAAATTCACATAGAGGAGAACGGAAACGGGCTTTTCTTGGACTTTGGGATGAACTTTGCCAAATACTCCCGCTATTACGAGGAATTCATAACTGAAAGAACCGCGAGGGGAATTTACGACCTCTGGCACCTCGGATTAATACCAAAGCTCAACATTTATCGGGCCGACTTAATTCCGAGAGATCTCACGAGCGAAGTTATCCAATACCCAAAAGTCCCGGTCAATGTGGTTCTAATAAGCCACGCCCACCTCGACCACGTGGGCAATATCGCTCTTCTCGATGAGAACATTCCGATAGTGGGTTCTCCAACCACAATCACAATCCTCAAGGCCTTAAATGATACTGCTGCCCGCGGCGGCCATTTTGGAATGGAGATTCCCTACTACAAAGTGAGAAAGAACAAAGATGAGGAAGGATATATCCTCGAAGCGGACAGAAAAGCCCATTATTCATCAAGGAAGGTGATTCTCACCGAGAAAGCGGAACAGCTTGACGAATTCCTGTTTCATTCCATAAGATCCACAAAGAAAATAATCCCCAATGAGGTTAAAACCCTCGGGGAGGAGGGGCTGGGCTTTGAGGTCAGGGCTTTCCCCGTGGATCACTCAATTTACGGTGCAACAGCCTATATAGTTGAAGGGGACGTCAGTTTAGCTTATACTGGAGATTTTAGGCTTCACGGGAAAAACGGGGACGAAACGAAGAAATTCATCAAGGCGGCAAAGAATGCCAGCGTCCTGATTACTGAAGGCACGAGGGTCGGCAGGGAAGAACACGAGAACGTCTCCGAGAGGGAGGTTCATGAAAACGCCCTAAAAATCGTTGATGAGGCCAAAGGTCTTGTAATAGCGGACTTTTCGGCAAGGAACTTTGAGAGACTCGAAACCTTCAAGAAAATTGCAGAGAAAACCGGAAGAGAGCTCGTGGTAACGGCCAAGGACGCTTACTTTCTGCACGCCCTAAAGATGGTTGATGGGGTTGATAGACTTGAAAACCTGAGAATCTATGGAAACTTTAAGGCCACCCAGCAAAAATGGGAAACCCTTGTGGTCTGGGGCAACTACTCGGACTACTACGTCTCCCCCTTCGAGATCAGGAGAAACCCGGAAAACTACATCCTCTGCTTCTCGTTCTACGACATGCCCCACCTGCTCGATGTAATGCCCGATGGCGGGACTTACATATACTCCTCAAGCGAAGCCTTTGGAGAGGAGCAGGAGTTCAGCTTTTTACGATTGTGGAACTGGCTTCAGTACTTTGGCTTTGAAGTTCACGGTTTTAAGGTTGACAAAAGTGGAAAGCCAATCTTTGAGAAAGGACTCCACGCTTCCGGACATATCTCCCGAGAAGAACTGAGAGAGGTTATTGGAGAAATTGACCCTGATTACATTATCCCAGTCCACACTGAGAACCCGAGATGGTTTAAGGCCAACTGGGATGAAAAAGCCGTTATCTTGGAGAATGGAGAAAGCTGGGAGGTTTAGGAGGGATGTAAATGGCAATTCCTAGAAATATTTCTCAGGAACACGTATTAAGAGCAATTGAGGAAATTGAGAAGAATGGAATTCCTGAAAACAGAAAACCCAGAACGCAGCTTTTAGTGTATAACGGTCGAGTGTATCCACCAAAGTACGTGATAACCTTGGCAAATAAATACGCTAACGGTAAACCTCTGAATCATTCAAAATTTACTACCCAAGAGGCTGTGGGATACCTGAGAAGACTTGGATTCCAAATAGCCAGAATAACAGCAGAAGAGATAAGAGAAAGCACTGACAAAGTTGAAACGGAGATCCCCAGCCAAAGCAGCCTCATAGAACTACCAGCAAACCTCGGAGAATACCCACCTGATGAATTTGACAGAAAAATGTACAGTGTTTTTGAGAAATTTGCTTCTCTTGTAGAGGAGAGGCTCGAAGCAATAACTGAGAAGCGCTCTGAGCTTGAGGAAATTTACCAAGAAAGCGAGGACACGATTAGGTACATGATGTTCTATGCATTGACAACTGTTGGGAGAGTAGATCCCCTCGACGTTTATCTTGAATACCTGCATCCAGAAGTCCCCAACAAGAAGTATGCAAAGCTCGACACGTTTGTATCTCCCAAAGAAGACAGGCCAGCCTTAGCGTTCGAGATGAAATTCCAGAAGAAGATTGGTAACAATGCAGTACCAAAACCAGACAATGCTGGAGCAGTGTTTGCCGATATTCTCAAGCTCGCCCTCTTTAGAAAAGAGCAGGGCAATATTGAGAGATACTTCGTCTATGTTGCTGATGAGCATATGATCAACTATCTCAGCAACTCTACTCATGGATACGAACCATTTATCAGCTTGAAGGAGAATACTGGATTCAAAGTTACCCGAGAATATGTGATTAGAAAGCCACCAACTTTCATCAGGCAATTGAAGAAGATTACTGAAAAAGAAGACTTCCCAGAGCCTATAGTAATCTGCAGATTTAGGAGAGACCCAAAATTCGGAAACAAAGAGATAGCAATTAGGATTTACAAAGTAGTGCCTTGAGGGATGGGATATGTGCGAGCTCTTCGGCGTTAACGCAAACAAAGAGGTAGATGTCAACTTTACGTGGCGAGGCTTTGTGAGGAAAGGCAAATTTAACCCACATGGATGGGGCGTTGGCTGGTATCTAAAAGCCGCCAATGGAAAGAGGGCCGCCTCACTGATAAAACAGCCAATTCCTGCTTACGAAAGCATGATTGCCCTCACACTTCCAAGGCTTAACATAAGGAGCCAAATCATCGTAAGCCACGTAAGATTTGCCACCAGTGAAATCAACTACCTGAACACTCATCCATTCGTGAGGAGAATTTGGAGTACAGGACAGTATGATGAGTGGATTTTCGCCCACAATGGAGTGTTGCACGGTGTTGAAGAACTACCCGAGTGCTTCAAGCCTTTGGGGACGACGGACTCGGAAGCGGCGTTCTGCTACATAATGGAGAACTTGGAAGGAGTGAGAACAATAAGGGAACTCTTCACTAAACTCTACCAGCTTTTGAGCGAACTCAGCGATTATGGGACACTAAACGTTCTAATGAGCAACGGACGATATCTGTTTGCGTATAGTCATTACCCGGGCAAATGCATGTGGTTGCTGAAGCGTCATCCGTCGCACAGGGGCCGTGCAAGACTCCTTGACGAGGACTTCGAAGTCTCACTCGGGGACGTGAAAGCCAAAGACGAGTATGCATACCTTGTGGCGACAAGAAAGCTCACTAACGAAGACTGGGAAAGGCTGGAAAAGAAGAAGCTCTACATCTTCAGGGACGGTGCTTTGTTGCTCAAGATTGGTAGGAGAATCGAGCCAATGCTCGACAACCAAGCCATAGAAGTCCTCAGAGCGGTTTTGAACGGAGAAAACGTTGAGCTCAATGAGACCGTTAAACGGCTCGTGGACTTAAAACTCCTGAAAATCACTGAAAGCGGGGTTGCAATAAACGATTACAGGACGGCAATAGTCAAACTGATTGTGGGGGAGTGAGAATGGAGAGGGCAGTTTACGGCACCCTGAGGAAGGGTAAGCCCCTGCACGGGTATCTAAAGGACAGTAAGTTTCTTGGCGAGGACTGGATTAAGGGCTACGACCTCTACGTTGACGTCCTCCCTTACGCCGTCAGAGGCAATGGAAGGCTGAAGGTTGAGGTCTATGATGTTGATGAGGAAACATTCGAGGAAATCAATCGCATGGAGGTAAATGCCGGCTACAAGCCGGTTGAGGTTGATACAAAGTTCAGCAGGGCAGTTCTCCGGGAGTGGGTGCATGAACCGAGTGGAGAAAGAGTGAAAAGCGGGGATTTTGATTATGTCAAGCTTAAGGGGTGGTGAGTGTGCTCCGCTCAAGGCTTGAGGGCGGCCTCTGGGGAGTCCTCGTTGGAGATGCCTTCGGCCTGACCTTCCAGTTCACCAGCAGGCTTGCAATGGAATTGAATTATCCAAAACCCAAGGAAATTCCAATGCTCGACGGCTTGTGGAGCGATGACTCCTCGTTGACTCTGGCAACCGCTCAAGCGCTGACAGAAGGCTACACCATTGAAAGGATTGCAGAGAACTTCCTTCGCTGGTATTATGAAGGTGAATTCACACCGAGGGGCTATGCATTTGACCTGGGCAACACGACATCAAGGGCAGTAGAGCGCATTGCTGAGGGTGTTCCGCCGCTTGAGGCTGGTGGTAGGGGAGAATGGGACAACGGTAATGGTTCACTGATGAGAATCCTGCCAGCGGCGTATTACGCTTACTTCAAGCTCGGCTCGCTGGAGGAGAGGCTCAAGCTCATTCACGAAGTCTCAATGATTACACACGCCCATCCCCGCTCGCTCATTGGTTGCGGCATCTACTCGTTAATAATCTGGAACATCCTCAGCGGAATTGATAAGCTTGGGGCCTACCATGAAGCGATAGCAACAGCGAAAAGATTTTACTCTAGAGGGCCATTTATCAGGGAGATTACTCACTATGAGAGGGTCTTGAGCGGGAGGATTCACGAGGTCAAGAGGAACGAGATTAGGGGCAGTGGTTACGTTGTCCACACCCTTGAGGCGAGTCTATGGGCTTTTCTAAGAAACGAGAGTTTTGCCGATGCGATAAGAGAGGTAGTCTCTCTTGGGGAGGATGCTGACACTACTGGAGCCGTCACTGGCGGTTTGGCTGGAACGTATTATGGAATTGGTGCCATTCCCGAGGAGTGGTTTGAGAAGATTGAGGCGAGGGAGTATGCTGGAGAAATAATTAACGCCTTCGTTAATAGTCTCCTTGGAAGTGGATTTGAAAGGCTTTGATAGGGAGGTCCCTGCAGACGTTTATGGAAATAGAGAAGAGGGATGCCAATGAGTGGGCCGGTTAGAAAGTTTGTGAGGCCAGAAGGGATTACAGTTCAAGAATTCCTTGCGGGAGGATTTTCGGAGGAGTCTCTGAAGGACCTTGAGAAAGCGTATGACGAGGCCTGGGAACGAGAGAAGCTTCTTTATGCTGATGGTTATATAAAACTGCTCGTCAGCCTTGCCGAGTATTACAAGAAAAAGCACGAAAGCGATAGTAAGTATAAGCTCAAAAGGCTTTTGGATGAAATCTTTGGCACGGCTGAAAGTCCTACCTACAAAAAGCTGGTTGCAGATTACTACATTAAGGCCGCCGCCGTTGCAACTTCAGTCTCCATGATCTATTTCCCTCAGCAGAACTACCCGGAAGAGGCCGAGAGGTATCTGAAGCTGGCAGTGGAATTTAAAGAAAGGGCCATGGAGTTTGGCGTTGTCCCGAGGTACTACGCGATAGCCCTGAACAATCTCGGGACCCACTATTACGAAACCAACCGCTCCGAAGAAGCACTCCCAGTGCTCAAGAAGGCGTTGGAATACGCTGAGACCGCAAAAGAGAGGGGACTCGCTCTCCACAACCTTGCACTGACTTACGCTGACTTGGGGATGAAGATGGAGGCAGTCGATTGCATGGTGAAGTCAATCTGCATTCACTATTCAACACAGCACGATTTTGGTGATGTTTCGTTTTACGATGAAGATATTGATAGGATAATTGAAATGACTGGTGATGCTAACACGGACATTTATGCCTTGAAGGTTGCGCTTGACTTGGTCAGCGGGAATTTAACTATTGAGGAAGCTAAAAAATTGCTTGAGCAGATTGACCGCGATGAATGGCCGCTGGCCGATGCCCTGCTCTCAATACTAAGCGGGAAAGAGTACATGTTATCGAGTGAAATTGTGGAGTGTGCCAGGCTCCTGCAAGACGTTGCAAAAATAACCGGAAACAAGAGCGCATTGGAGTAAAAACAAAGCATGAGTTTCATTTGGCAGGGAAAATAATTGAGAGCATGATTTTGAGCCTTACAGGGCAAACACGAGAAAACTACTTTGACACAATAAAATGAGGGCTGGTTTGTGGGTGGGGAGATCAGCCCTGAAGTCTTCGGATGCTGATCTCCTCCTCTGTCAGGGCGAGGGTTCGCCCTCGCCAGTAGCGGTTCGGTTTGCGGGCCCATCACCTACTCCCGTCGCCAGTTTCGATTCAGCCCGCAGGGCCCGGTCTTAGCTGTTACCCCTACCGCAGAGCGAATTGGGATTATAGCTTAGAGGCCACTCTTGGAAGGACGCTTAACAGCGTCAACCCTCCAATGCTTGGCGAGTGAAACCCCACCTCATCGGGTTGTTCTTCGGTGGCCTCTTCGAGGCCCTATTACGCTGGCAAGACTTAAAGGGTTTTCGATGATTCAAGGCTGTTGGGTGGTTTACTGCATCCCCGCCGTGAACGGCGAGGCTCTCAACAGAGAAAAGGTAATCTAATGGGGAAGTATTGAGTTAATTGGAGAGGATACGGAAAATACTGGGCAAAGTTGGGGAAATATAGGAGCTTTAATTTTATTCTCTCCGAAATACTTATTAACTTCTGTGTATAGTGACTTTTTGGTGCCTTCATTGGTCATTACGTGCATTGAGAATGGAAAGTTGAATCTTCCATTTCAGTTGGGAAGTGTTGAAGATAGCTGTTGGGCTTTTCTACAGGAAAGTGGCGAGATAATGCTCTTTGAATGGAAGACTTACGAAATAGATGCAAACGGAGCCAAGGTTATTATTCCCGGATTGGAGTGCATTCGGAGAGGTAGCATTAACAAGAACACTTTTACATTCACCTTTAAAAACTACGTTGGAAAATCAAGGCTTATTATTGAAGATTCGCATGGAAAAAGGCATGAATTTCCCCTTATTGTGCTTTCTGAAAAGTTTGGAAAGATTGCCCCAGAACACTGGAAAGTCATAGACCTCGGCAAAATAAAGGATATTAACGAGAGAGAAAAAGCCGTAGAAAAATTGATTGAAAGATTCAACATCCTAAGCCAAGCTTTAACAGATGACATAACGCGCATCTCCTCCAAACTTAATTTCTCAATACAGTCTCCCACTGCGTTTACTGTGAAAGAAAGCGACGAACCAGTAAACGAAGCTCTTCGCCTACCACTTCCTCCGCTCAAACAAAACCCGAATCATCGAGGCCTTTGAGGTGATTATGCACAGGATGAAGCGAGAACTTAGAGTGGAGGAAGAGTGGCTAAGGCCGGATGAGGTCGACGAAGTAACCCCAGAAACGCTGATTTCAATCGCAGGATATCCAGAATATCTGGCACCGGCTGGAGAGGGTGTTCTTGTGGCGAGATACCTAAACGGCTACGTGCCCACCAAAGTTCTTGGAAGTATAAAGTACGAGAGCTTTGACACCCTGGAGAACCGCTTCGCCAAGTACTTCCTTAATCTGCTGATTGAGTGGGGCGAGCGCGTCCTTGAGGCCTTTGGAAATGTCCCCCATGCAGACCTTAAGCCAGTTAAAGAGCTCCTTGAAGAGCTTGAGTTCATCAGAAGCGATAGCATCTGGGGAGAAGTCGGTGAGATGACGGTATTTCCCTACACCTCCCAGACGCTCCTCAAGGGCGACGGCTACCGTGACCTGCTTGAGCTGTATAGGGAGTTCACGGCGTACTCGCCTTTCTTCGAGGAGCTTCAAAGGGCGATAGATAACAAGGACATCGCTACGCTATACGAGTATTGGTGCTTCTTCAGGCTCGTGGAGGAGCTTGAAAAGATATTTGGGCGGAAAGACCTAAAGATAATAATTGAGCCAACGGGAGAACTCCATAAGAGTGATGAGAGGAGAGACGTTTACGCCCAGTTCGGCAACGGTTGGAGGTTATACTACAATCAAAAAAAAGGTGGTTATTCGGTTTCATTGAGGCCAGATTTTTCTCTTTTTAAAAATGAGGAGCTCATTGGGGTCTTCGACGCGAAGTTCAAGCTTGATGTAGTTGATGCTAATAAGTTCGCGGAAGAGGACAGGAAAATGGAAAAAGAGCCCAGCCTTCAAACATGGGCAAAGCTTGAGGACATCTACAAGATGCACACTTATAGAGACGCTTTAGGATGCAGGTTCACGGTGGTTGTGTATCCTGGAGGGAAGAGCGTGTTTTTTGACATTGACAAAGGCAGATTAAGTGAGAGTTTTGATTTTAGCAGTCTTTTGTCCAGAGATTTGAAGGGTGTTGGATATATCAGGTTCGTTCCGGGGGTGGGACTGTGAATGAAGAAGTTTTAGAAAAAATTCTCCAGAAGACCATGTCTGAACATAAAAGAGTATGGAGGGATAATGAAATAGTGGAATTAGAAACTTGGAAAGAGATATGGGAAGAAATTGATGAATTGGTCTTTCAAAACATAGAGAAATTAAGAGAGTTAGTTAAAAAAGAAAAAATAACAGCAGAAGACATGGAATCATTATTCGATAATCCTCTAAAAGAACTAAGAAACCTGTTAGACAAGGACATATTATGGTTATGGGGTGGCATCAACTCAAGAATAGATGAGATACTGAGTAGAAGCGATTTTAAAAATTTACTATTAGTAGGAGAAAATATTGACAGTACTGATAACACTGAAAAACTTGTATCCCAGATACTACGTGTTGTTACTACCGGAAAATATACAAAATTAGCAACAGTTACTTCCTGGTTATGCGTTATGAATCCAAGGATATTCTTCCCTCTTAATCAGAATGTTCTTCCTAAGAAGCTCAGAGAAGCAATAGGCTTAACACTCACTTGGGGTTCGTTAAAGTCAAAGTATGAAACTCAAAAAAGCGTTGAAGAATACATGATGTTTTTAAAAGTGCTCTCTAACATTAATAAGCGCCTTGGGATAAAAACGATGATAGAAACAGCTTTTTATTTAAGCAGATGGGAATATGATGCTATCTACCTTATCAATGAAAACAGAAGTACTATGCATAGAGTATCACCAGATAGAACATTTGTAGCAACATTCAAACCATGGACCAACTTAAATAGCCATCTCCTCTTACAAGGCTACCTTTACCCGCCCCATCTCGTTTCCCAGTTCTATACGGCACTCAAAACCAAGGGCTTTGTAATCCTCTCGGGTCTAACTGGAACCGGAAAGACGAAGATAGCGCAGAAACTCGCGGAACTCCTCGATGGCTCTAAGAACAACCTTTTGTTCCTCCCCGTCCGCCCGGACTGGAGGGACTCAAAGGCATTGCTCGGATATTACAATCCGCTGACCGGCGAGTACCATCGGACAAAGCTCCTCAACTTCATTCTCAAAGCCAAAAGGGACTATGAAATCAACAGAAAAAACGCCATGCCCTACTTCGTTATTCTCGACGAGATGAACCTTGCCCACGTCGAGTACTACTTCGCTGACTTCCTCAGTATCCTTGAGAGTGGGAGAGACGATGATGGATTCACAAGGGAACCCATACCGCTCCACGAGGTTGGGAAGGTTGAAAAAGAACAGGAGATTCCAAGGGAACTCAAACTCCCACCAAACCTTTACATCATCGGAACTGTGAACATGGACGAGACCACTTACTCATTCAGCCCGAAGGTTCTGGACAGAGCTTTCGTGGTGGAGTTCCATGACGTTGAACTTGAGGAGTATCCACCGGAGAGAATCAATCTATCAGATGAGGAAGTCGAAAAGCTAAGAAACGCTGTTCTTGACGACCTTCGCGGTGAGAATGGTAAGTTCATCGCCCGTTCGAAGGAAGAGGCAAACAAAGCAGTCAGAGAGCTAAAAGGTACGGAGTACTGGAGAGTTCTCGTTGAACTTAACAAGGCCCTCGAACCCTACGACATGCACTTTGGCTATAGGGTAGTTGATGAGATTGCGCTGTTTTTCCAGAGCGCCAAGGAGAGCCAGGACAAAGGCATCGTGGAATTCAGGGATGATGACGAAATCTTCGACCTCGCACTCCTAATGAAAGTTCTCCCGAAGTTCCACGGTAACAGGAAGAAGCTCGAAGAGCCTTTGAAAGTCATTTTGGTGGAGTGCTTAAGACAAGAAAATAACAGCCCAGTAAAGTTCAGAGTTAGCTTTACCGAGAGAGCAAACACAAGAACGTTGGAACTTCCAACAGACATAGATAAACTAAACAGGGAGGCAATAATTAAAATGCTCACAAATTGGGAGAAATACGAAAACAACTTCCGCTTCAAACACACGGCCAGGAAAGTCCTCCGCATGCTCCGCCAGCTGTACGAGATAGGCTTCGCGAGCTTCAGCTGACATTTATTTTTTCCAAAACCCTTATAACTTACCCCTGGGTAAGTAACTTACGGTGGGGTAAGTTGCTGTTCGACCTCCAGCCAAAGAGGAGAAGGGAAGACCTCTACGACAGGGAAGAAGAACTCAAAGAGTTTTTCGATGCCGTCGAGCTCGGAGAAACTCTCGTTCTTCTGCTCGGCATCAGGAGACTTGGTAAAAGCTCCCT
>Ga0256838_1001530_pt1 | contig 10783 bp, 8 predicted proteins | sample 4571419metaG_FD_185978 | JGI IMG/M metagenome (GOLD analysis project Ga0256838, IMG submission 185978) | Hydrothermal vent microbial communities from Guaymas Basin, Mexico - 4571-419 | ecosystem: Environmental > Aquatic > Marine > Hydrothermal vents | place: Mexico: Guaymas Basin | collected... | reverse complement strand
CCCGTAGGTTTTCTTCCTCTTCAAAAAGCCCAGCATTGGACCACCTCGGGTGGGGATAATGTCATCATCTCGACATCAGGAGGGATGACACTCCTCATCGGTTCGCAAGTCAAATCTCCCCTCTCAAGCCTCCTTTCGGCCAAAGGGACATTTTCAGCGGAGTGGGTGTCATCGGTTAAAGTGGGTCTGTCATCCCACCCCGCGAAGATTGTGGAGGAAAGAGGGTTATAAGCTTTCTTATTCTTGTGGTATCGATGCAGATTAGAGGATTTTCTTGTCATCGGTTATCGGTTAAAGCGCTAAATATTTGCAGTAAAAAGAGTAATCACAAAATGCAGAGAGTTTTCAAGCTTGAATATTATGAGGACTGAACATAATATTAAATGTATTAAATGAATGAGATGAGTTCCTAATTCTTTGAATTTTATAGTCCCTCAATCGGAGAAGCTTTATATTTGGAGGTTTTATGAGATTACCTATTAGTATGACAAAACTTGGGGAAAATCTAATAAAACACCAAAAGCAGTCTCTTGTGTATTCAAAACAGAACATAGGTGGATGTATTTAATGGGGAAATTTAAAGTTGTTTCATTATTTGCAGGGGCAGGGGGGCTGGATTGGGGATTCCATACAAGCCCAGATTATGAGGTAGTATTTGTGAATGAAATTAACAAATCAGCAGCCCAGACTTATCTTCAGAACTACAGAAAAGATTCCTCAAAACATAGGCCCCAGGATCTTACGGCTATTTACAGTTTTGATGATCTATACAAAGCAGACGGAAGACCCGTCCTTTATGTTGGAGATGTTTTTAATGTTGACTTCGGCAAAATCAAAGAAATATATAGTAATGGATTAGGTATTAATGTGGTAATTGGAGGTCCTCCGTGCCAAGATTTTTCAATAGTGCGAGGAACAAACAAAAAGGGAACTACCGTAAGAAGAGGAAAACTCTATGCACACTTCCTCAGAGCTGTTAAGGTTCTTCAACCTGAAGTTTTTGTATTTGAAAATGTACCTGGGCTAAAATCAACAAAAAAAGGAGTCCCTTATCGGGCGATACTAAAAGATTTCACGCATTTAAATCTTAGATGGGCAGAAGTTAAGAAAGCATTTGAAAAAGATGTTAATGGCAACAGTTCATCTGAAGTGCACGGATATCGGCTTGTGCTTACCAATACAATAAGGTTTTCGGACTTAGGAGTCCCACAACAGCGGCAACGGCTTATAATCATTGGCGTTAGAGAAGATCTGGCTGATAAGGATACCGCCAGAGAGATCTCTCAGTATCTCCAGAAAAAATTAGCCAGTTCTGTTTTTTCTAAATATCCTATGACCCCTATTGAAGTTTTTGAAGGTCTTCCTCTTAACGACCGTCATCTTAATGATATCTACGTTGAGATTATCAAAGAGTACTCAGGAATTTGGGAGGAAGTTGAAACAGACATAGCAAAGAACTGGAAGAAAAACGTATGGGATGTCTTAACCAAGGAGGATGTTGTGCAAGATTACTTAATCTCAAACGGAATCTCGTCTCTTGATGAAAGGGAGTTTAAATGTGCCCTGAAAAAGCACAAAGAAATTCTAAAGATGTTAGGGTACTATAAACGGCCACTAGATCGATCCCTAAAGTTCAAAGACGGTAGTCATTTTGAGACATTAAAAGAATCTGAATCTGTTGTCGAGAGACTGAGACATATAGCCTTTGGAGAAAACTATCAGTTTGTATATGGAACTAAATGGAGTGTTGAAGGAAAAGGAATAAGCTTTGTTTATAGGCGTCTTCATCCATTAAAACCCGCTCCTACTGTTGTCGGGAGAGGGGGTGGAGGAACTAGGGGGTACCACTACCGGAGAAGCAGGGCAACTCTAACTAACAGAGAGAGAGCACGTCTTCAGACATTTCCAGATACATTTTTATTCTCTGGAACATCCCCTGAAGTGCGTTCCCAAATTGGAAATGCGGTACCTCCTGTTGGTTCTATGTGGCTAGCACTAGCAGTCAGAGACATTCTAAGAATCATTGATTGATTGGTTGAGAGAATGATACTTACAAATATCTTGTAAAGGGCAGTTGTTGCACTTTGGATTCCGTGCAGTACAGATTTTGGATGCAAAGTCTAGCACCCCCCAGTTGAACTCTTTACAGTTATCTGGCGGGACTAGTGAATGCGCGAACTCCCACAGCTTTTTATCTGTGTGTGGTCGATTTTTTTCAGATATTATTCCAAAAACTCGCTCAATAACTCGTATCATATTTCTATCCATCATAGCCCTAGGGATACCATAAGCTATGCACAGGATTGCACTGGCAGTGTACCTTCCAACTCCAGGAAGTTTCATAAGCTTTTTTTCATCAGCTGGGACTTTTCCCAATTTACAGATCTCTAAAGCAACCCTCTTAATAAGAAATGCCCGATCATGATAGATTCCTAGTGGCTGGAGCAACTTGGAGAGAGCACTAATTTCCAGTTCTGCAATCTCGCAGGGGGTGTAACGGGAGATGACTGGAAATACTCTCTCCACCTGCTTTGCGGTGGTTTTTCTGAGCAGAAGCTCTGAAAGAAGAACCAACCAAGGATCAGCTGTACGGCGCCATGGGAAGTCCCGGCCGAACCTTCGATAAAAATCAATCATAGCCTTCTGAAATGCCATTATCTTGTCTTTTTGCGTATCTCCATCACTCAAAAGTTTCACCTATTTAGAAGTTCTTCTAGCGTCATAAATTTTTTCCTATGTCTTCTCTTTGAATCGGCAAATGCTGAACCAACTCTAGGGATCTTGTAGTCCTCTTCGTTAAATGTTGCCAGAACTGCGGCTATTTTTGGATATGTCACGGGAACGGCAACGAGATATATATACCTTCCAGGTCGTATAGAGACCGGAAGAGTTGAAGTGCCCGCTCTGAATGCGTTAATAAAGAACTCGGAGGATATGTTAATGCGGACAGTTTTTCCTAAAGTTAGCGGTTCGTTGTTTTCTCCTTTAAATGCTATTAAAAACGATAGGGCTCCATTTAGATAGATAATGGGCATCATAATGAGGACGTCCAAAGGATACTCTCCATGTACAACACGCTCCAAATGCTGGTGAGACAAAAATCGTGAATTGAGGATAATCTGTATTATCTCATTAAGAGTTTTTCCTTTTACCATACGTCCATACGATACTCGCCTTGCTCTCAAAAGGAATGGATAGACTTCAAAATTGCCGTTGAGAAGATAATATGTTTTAAATGAAATCTGATACCTAAAAGCACTCTCTAAATCTTCACTTCGAAGAGGCAACCTTACTGCCAGATCAAGATTAATAGCTGGATTTTTAACACTGTTTCCGATATAAAGAGTTGATTTAGTAAGAGTTCCGGGTGAGGTTGGAAGAGCCTCAAGAAATACAGCTCGGAAATCAGGGAGTCTTATTCTCAAAGGATGACCTGTTCCAGTGATCCCAGCTTGCCGTAGTATCGTAATTCCACTGAAGCTTTCATCAAGATTGAAAAGTGGATAAACAGAGCCAAATTTTGAGAGAGTTAGCTCCCACACATTTTCAAGCCAAAGGAGGATTTTCTCATACTGTCTTTCCTTTATGCTTAGAAATTTATCTAGGTAGTATGAGACATGTTTCTCCAAAGACAGCTCAGGATCGTCAGAAGCTGTTCTGAGGACAGACTCCACAAAGCGTCGATCATGAATAAGAGCCTCGAAGCTCTCAAACTTCGTAGCCTCTTCTCTTCTATACTTCAAAACTAGATACATTAAGTTCATGAGCTTTGTCATGTAGACAGCAAGATGAACTCGAGATCTTTTTTTCTTGGGTATTTCTGGAGGTAAGTCAGAATGCTTCTCTAAATATAGGTCTGCCATTTTTCCACAGCTCCTCAAAGAGATCCGACAAGACTTTAACTAGGGATCTGTCGTAGATTATAAATCCGATATCAAAATTGGAGAGGTAGTGGAATCTTGTAAAGTTGAAGCTACCCACCAAAGCTACTGACTTATCTGCAATAATAATTTTTGCATGAATACCACTGGTCTTATAACTTCTCGGAGATCTTCCTAGTAGCTCTTTAATGTCATCCATTATATACTGCTCGGCGACTATTTTTGCGTCTCTGACCTTAATATTTAAATCTCCGCTTTTCATAATCCCTAGCAGATAAACTAAGTCCGGCTCTTTAGCTAAATTGTCCCTTTCTGTCAAAATACGAACAGATAGCTTCTTTGACCTAGATACTCTATCTACAATCGGATAGAGAGCATAAGTATCGATAAAGGGGGACATTATTTTAAGATCTTCTTCTGCGCTCTCTATGACTTCTCGGTATGCATCGAAAAAGTCAACTGCATTATAGGTATTTAACAGCTCTCCTCTGCGCTTGTTCATACTTAATGGAATAGACAGTACAAGCTGGATCCTGCCTGTCTCAGCTTCCGTGGTAGGGCCGGTTTTCTCTAAGGCTTGACTTTCAGAAGCTTGAGTAGCCTCAATCTTTGCTAAGAAAGTTTCTGCTTTATGAGGATCTTTAATTACCCAAGAAACAGTATCAAAGGGACGGTTAAAATCATATTTCTGCGTGTATATTTTCTTGATAATCCCTTCTTTTTGAAGCCCTAAAAGAGCCTTGAACAGGATAGGCGGTTCAGTGGGGATTCTGCTGAGAAGCTCTAGCGATGTCATTGGGCGTTCTTCTGATCTAAGGATGAGGAGGATGCTCCGCCTAACCTCAGCCACATCCATCTGACGCGGCACCATATTTAAATCCCCCATCCAAGCTGAGCTATAATTCTTCTATCCAGATTCCAGTTAAGCATAAAGCACGAATCCGTATAGAGACATGCTTTGCAGGCTTTTGTGCAGTCTAACGGACAAACATGGGCGCTTCTAATTTTCATCTCAAAGTTAGGTTTCAGCATTCTGAGATTGATATCCACTATTCCCTCAACACCACCGAGTCCACCAGGACTGTTATCATAAACTGCAAACTCTTTGTGAACCATGCTGAGGGCCTCTGCAAAGTCTTGACTATTGAGACCTGTTGCAGGCGGCAGGTTAACTAGAAATGCATGGCTTATTGTGTGAAGAGCCGTCCATATTTTTCGTTTGAGATGTTCCTCCCTAATTTGAGGATAAATTTGGCGTATGGCAGTCTCCACTTCATCCTCGTTTATTTTGCCAACTATTCCAGGAGCCTCAAGATATCTTACATAGATGTTGTAAATTTCCTCGGAAAACGAACTATCAAATACCATTATCCTGTTTTTGTTTCCTGATTTAGGGTGTCCAGCTCTATACCCTACGGTGGCTTGAATAATTTTGAGATTTCTGCAGAACAAAAGCTTATCAACACCTGCAAGCTTTTCTGCAGGTTCTATGGGGATACAGTTGCTATCTTCATAAGAGAAGGCAGAGATGGTGACTGGTTTAGTTATTGATTCTGATGGTGCAAGTGTTAGTACATGGCGCATTACTGGGGACTGAGGGATTACTATGTGAGGATCTTCAAGGTTTCCGTTAATCTCGAACTTTAACGTTGCAATGGGTCTAGACCTGTCTAGTGTTTTGATTTTCATATTTTTCAGCTTATTTCTTGGAAAAATATCGCCCAGCCCCTTTACTATTTTGAAACTTGACTGGGATGTTGTCACAGTCTGAGGAGTTGGGGAACTGCTAGTTACAACCCATACTGGGGCAGGGATGAGATACCCCTTTTCTCTTTGATGTGGCTTCACTATCCGATCGGGAGTAAGCTCAACAACATCTCCTGACCTTGAATAGACCCCATAGTCCAGCGTTGCTAAATCGCTTGAAAGAGTTGCTGAGACCTTTCTAGGGACTTTAAGGTGAACTCTAACTTCACGCTTGCCTTCACCACTCAAAGCTGAAGAAATGTCTTTAGCTACTTCATGAGGGATAAGACCAGCATCTGAACCGGCATGTAGGATCTCTTCGGAGAGCCTCTTAATTAAAGAGAACGGGACAACAGAAGCCATTTTCTCAATCCTCCTCCCAGGTTATATCTACTGCTTCGGTTGTGGAGATAACAAAATAAAATCCACGGTAGCTGATAATCTGCCCGGGGACACAGTGGCGGAATGAATATTGGATGCTACGTTGTCTTTTGCCTGCTTTACTCAGCCAAGATGGAAAGTTGAAGTCATAAAGTGTCTGCTCTTCAACATCCCTGAGGCTTCTTATAAAGCTGAGATCGGCCCTACTATCACGGATTACTTTCCTAATACGTGAAGCCGAGGGTAAACCTCTGGTTATCATGTTAATGAGCTCTTCGGCAGATTTTAGAGCAATTTTCTCACTTCTGGCATCTCCTTTAATCCCCAATGCTAGGGGAACATAAGACTTTGCTTCTGAAATAAGAGAGCTCTTAAGGGCCTCTACATGTTCATTAAAGCCGGCCCCTGGAACTGGTGTTTCTAGCTCAGTTTCTGCTCCAGGATGAGTGGAAAGCATATCTAAAACCGCAGCCTTTGCCGCCTTTCTCACAACGTGTGGATTACTTCTGTTTATTACGTATGCTTCGTTCATAATGTGTACATCTCTTAGATACCCATCACACATAAGCTTCCAGTTTTTGTAATAGAAATAGTCTACAGGCTTGTCAGGCATGAATATATTAAAGACAATGCTGTGTTGTTTTCTTCCAATTCTTCCTATCCTCTGGGTGTAATCAGCAATGTAAAAAGGCATGCCGTACAAAACTCCAACGTCTACCAAGTCAAAGTTTACACCAACTTCGAGTCCACTTGTTGCGATGACCAAATCTAGATTGCCCTTGCTGAACTCATCTTCTACTCTCACCCTGTCTCTTTGGTAATCTGTAGTATGTCCGTCCATTCTGACATCTGTGTCTTTAAGATAGAATTTTGCATAATTCAGCAGATCATTTGCCTCGGATATCCTGTTGACGAAGACAAGCGTCGTGGGTTTTCCTGTCTTCTTAGATGAAAACAGCTTTTTCCTGAGGGCCTCAAGTTCTGAATTGTACTTTTCTCGTATGCTTGGATGCAGAGCAGAAGCATCTCGGTAAACTGCCTCAAGGATCCTTGAAACTGTGGCCTCCGGAGAGTATCTCTTCGGCATTATAAAGACATGGACCCTGTTAGTTGATTGACTTGTTTTATCAGGGCTTGCTGATATTAACAGTATTTTTTCTTGGGGTATGTTGACAAGCTCAGAAGCCCTTCCTTTAGGATTGTTGAGTGTGGCGCTTGAGATAAAGTACACAGGACGCCATTTCTCTGGAAGGCCATTGAGTGATCTGATTGCCTGTTCTAAGCGGGTAAGCAGATGTGAAACCTGAGCACCAAATGCTCCTCTGAACAGATGTGCCTCATCAACGACTATGACCTTTGGGTAGCCAAACTTCTTTTTCTCAAGCTTTTGAGATCCGCAGATTTTACATTTCCTAGGCTTTCTTTTCTTATCATGAACTGCACCACAGTTTTCGCAGATGTAAACACTTTTGCCAAGTATTGATAATGCAGCCGGATCCTCCCTACCACTGATAGTCAAACGGGCATTTAGGATATCTGGGTTAGCTATAATAAAGTCAGGAGGGTTAGAATATATCGCTTCTCTTGTAGCTCTAATCATTTTCTGAAGCATGGAATACTCTTCACTATCACTCTTGTGCAATTTGCAACTTTTGCTGGGACAAACAATGCTTTCGCGCCTAAATTCTCTCCCGGCTTCTGTCTTTTCCACTTTAAACTTGAGCTGAAGACGCGAGCCACAGATAGGACATGGAAGTCGAAGTTCGGATACTGTGTCCCCGCCATATGCCCTAGATGGAGTTAGACCATAGAGCAATCCAAGTGAAAGGAGAGGGATGTTTTTTCTATATTTCTCCATAAGTTTGATGTTTATGTTCCATAGCAGTTTAAACAGAGTAGTAGCTTGGTCGTTCTGAAGTGCCGTCGTGGGATATATTAAAAGAGCCTTTGTTCCTTCATCCTCACCTTTCAGTTTTTTGTATGTTGAGTATATAAGAAGAGGTAGTAGAAAAGAAAGTGTTTTCCCTCCAGCAGTTCTTGCTTCCAGAACTATTGCACGACTGTCTTCACGCAACAGGCTTTTAAGACCCTTGTAAAGACTTTCTTCCTGGAACTTTCTCAAATGTAGAATTCCTGGATATGTTAGTCGCAGTCCAGATTGCACTATCTGGAAAGCTTCCCAAAGAATATCTGTATCAATATTCCGGTTTAGTTCTCTGGAAATTCTTTCATATATCTTTCTGAAAGAATTATCTAAGCTCTCCGAAGCTGATTCCACAGGATAAACTTCTTCAACTTCAATCTGCCAGTCTCTGAGTAGGACTCTGTTTTCATTTTCCTTATCGTCTATGCTTAAACATCCTATAGGTTCAAGGTTGTAGAGACCAGCAAATTCTCTTTTATCTACATTTGTTTTTATCCAAGACCAAGTTTTATTTAAACCTGTCCAAGAAAGTTGACCTTCTACTTCAAACAGATGAGATACTGCCCATCTGTTTAGACGGCTACCTCTACTGTTTGGGTAGTACACATAATTAGGAATTCCATATCTCCCCTCAAGCTTGACCAGCTTCCTGCTGTCTGCTTCTAGCAGGGCAGGACCGATATATCTGAGAACAAATGAAAGTTGGACATTGTCCCCAACTTTCTGCTTCGAAAACTCTAGAAGGAAATTTTGCACAGCTAAATAATTCTTTGAGCTGTAGCAATCCTTGTATCTACCTTTTCTATTACAGGGTAGGAATCTAAACTCGTTTTCGGAGGAAATATCCGTGCCAAGGGCGTTTTCAGTATCTCTGTCGGAAATGGTATAAAGAGAAGTGGATCTTGGATAGAGAGCCCGCTTAATAAGTTCTGTAGCACTTTTGGCAATTTCCTCAGTTCCAAAGCCGATAATCACACTCTTAACTTTATCAATAGACGCTTCTACTTTGGGGGAGGAATATATCAAAGAAGACCCATCCTCACTAAAAACATCCATAGAAACATATAACTTGTTCTCACCTATTACCTCTGCACTTAGATGGATCCTCTTAAAATTAGACCCGGGAGCAGTTCTTATGTAAAACTGAGCTTGGAATTTTACCCTTGAATGGTTGTTATAGTTTGCAAAAGTTGCTTTTACACCGAATGTAGAATGCCCTCTGATCCTAGTAGGATCGAGAATTTCAACTAGCTCATCGTCGATATCCTCCTCGTTTATAAATTCAAGGAGAGTTCCCCTCCTTTCATAGAGTCTGGGCAAAATCGAATACTCGGGAGACAAAAGCGAGATATGAGGAGCCTCCGTATGGTGTCTCGTTTTGAGATATTCTACAACTTTATGAGAAAACTCTAAGTAATCCTCTTTCGATGTTGAGAGCATTTTTAGATCACCTCAATTATTCTCTCTATGAGAGTTTTTAATTTTTGTTTATTTCAACAGTTAAAAAAATATCGGTTCTACTGTCACCGGTATGGCATAGCAAGTTATATATTTTCTGTTATTTAACTATGGTCAGGATCTTCAGCAGTTTCAGTTGAACACATTGTAATAGACGTTCCTGCTCCACAACGTCGTTTGGGTTGCTCCGTGGATGAAGAGATAGTCTGCAGGATATTAAGGTCAGAGACTGGACCTCATGCTTCTAACAATGGTGATAATGGTTATGAGAACTATCGGAGCAGTCGACTGCTCAGGATATCTTGTGGGCTACTGTTATTATCTTCTTTCCCATGTCATAGCTCTTGGGATAAGATACAAAGTGGGTGTTAAAGATCTATAGTCTTTGTCGGACTATCATTTGTCGATTCGATTGCCCGTGAAAGCAGATGGCAGTAAATTACAAACTCTACACCAGGACTAAGGATATAAAAACATGCAACAAACAATGAAAGTTGCTTTAAATCTTATTTCCCGCCCTCTAGTTTCTTCTGGAGATGTTGCTTGATTTCTGGTTCTGCTTTTTCTGCCATTGCTGAGAGAATTTCAAAACTCAGCTGATTTCTCTCATGAATATCAAAAAGAGTTACATTTCTTAACAAAACTTCCATAGCAGCTCCAGGGAAACCTTTTTCAATCAAATGCTTGATTATCCCAGTGATAGTATCCTTCAGAAGGTTAGATGAAAGTTCACTAACAATCTCATCGGCGGTATTTTGAAAGAGTTCCTCAATGTTAACCTTGTTTCTATCACTGTTAACCCTAGCATTTTTGAACTTCCCAAGGATGTCAATAACAAGAGGCTGGTTTTCATTGTTTAAAGCCTCCAATATTGCCAAACTTGCTAGTATTATGTCTGAGTATGTGTATGACACATTAGTTATCTGATTCAGCTTTTTCTTTTCAGAATTTAGGATTTTATATGCATCTTTTGTGAGTCGGATAGTCTTTGCAACTGCTTTGTCCATAATTCTCACCAACTGGGTAGTCTTTGATAACTATTATAAACATTGTCTGTACAAATGACCTGAACAATAGAGTCAGTCAAAATAATACTTACTTTCTTTTGCGAAGTCCTCTCGCTTATCTCTGCCATTCATTATAACCTCCATAAAAATGGCAAAAATGGCGATTGTTTTAACATAAATAATCTTTTGTGCTTCTGGACTGCTGTAAAGGATACTGAATCCGCCTTAGCTTTCACCCATAGTAGGAGAGTCGCCTAGTCCAAAGGATCAAAAAGAGACCAATAGCAACAGCAATAATATTATGAATAAATCCACTAACTTTCCCAGCAGTAACAACCCCAACTTCTCAATACCTGATTAAAGATAGTTATGTTGTTATTAAAGAA
>Ga0256838_1001529_pt1 | contig 10783 bp, 11 predicted proteins | sample 4571419metaG_FD_185978 | JGI IMG/M metagenome (GOLD analysis project Ga0256838, IMG submission 185978) | Hydrothermal vent microbial communities from Guaymas Basin, Mexico - 4571-419 | ecosystem: Environmental > Aquatic > Marine > Hydrothermal vents | place: Mexico: Guaymas Basin | collected... | reverse complement strand
CGGCCCCTGCCCCGATCTGAGAGATCTAAGCGCGCTCCTATATAAGGTTTCTTTTCTTGTTCGGAATACTCCTTATGGTACACTTCGACTATTTTTCACAAGACTTCGTTCCGTTTCTACGGTGAATCTTCTTTTTAATAAGGAACTTTACTCTCTTCGAGATTAGCCGAGTACGACTCGTTAAAAAATCGCCTCTTAATGATCTTCACGTCGAGAGCCACCACGCGGTCGGGGAACACCTTTACGGGGTTTAGGTCGAGCTCTAGTATATCCTCCTTTACGAGCATCTCGCTCACGTTCGCGATCATCTTCTTCAGCGCCTCGATATCTCCTTTGATGCCGCGGAAGCCCTTAAGTACCTTATAACCTATGGTCTCCTTCATCATCCTCTCGGCCTCTTTTTCATCGATCGGGGCTAGACGGAAGGATACGTCCTTAAATAGTTCCACGAATATTCCTCCTACGCCTCCGAACATGATCACGTGCTTGAACGTCTCGTCGTACTTTCCGCCTATAATCACCTCATATCCTCCGGGTATCATTTCCTCCACGAGTATACCCACGATCTTCGCGTCCGGCTTGTTTTTCTTCACGTTCTCCATGATCTCTTCGAAGGCCTTCTTGAGCTCCTCAGGAGAGCTTATTCCGACCTTCACGCCTCCGACGTCGGTCTTGTGTAGGATATCGGGAGATACTATCTTTAGTACTACCGGATATCCTATCTCCTCCGCGATCTTTAAGGCCTCATCCACGTTCTTAGCTAACCCACCGCGAGGTACGGGTATACCATACTTCTTAGCTAGCTCCTTAGCTTCGACCTCGGTTAGAACGGTAGGCATAAGAAACGATCGTTCGAGTCGATTAAAGTATGGCGTACTAAAACGAGAGTATTTCTAGGATAAAATTCGACGGACGACGCTCCCTTCGGGATAACATCCCTTCACTATGCTCCCCGGATATATTATCGAGGAGGATCCGACGATCGTGCCGGGCATGAACGAGACGTTTATTCCGACGCGAACGTCGCGACCTAGGATGACTCCCAAGCGGGTACGCTTCGTATTTATGCTTCTATTACAGCCCCTCACCACGATCTCCCCCCTATCTAGCCTCACGTTTGCCGTTACTGTTCCGGCTCCTATGCGACATCCGTAATCTATTACGGAGTCTCCTATGAAGCCGGAATGAGTGTGAACGTCGTTCTCTATCACGCTACGCGCCACCTCCATATGAGCCCCTACGATAGAGGACTCACCTATGGAGCTATCGCGTACTACGGAGTGGTTGCCCACGATCGTTCCCGGACCTATGAACGAGCCCTTTATCACCGCGTATTCGTATATCTTAGCCCCAGGCATCACGATAGAGTTCTCTATGTACGCTCCGTGTGATATCTCGGCTTCCGTGGATATCAGCGATCCGTTCCTTCTCTCAAATCCTTCGACCCTAGAGTAATACGACATCCGCCTCTCCTTAAGGAACTGTAACCGATCGAGGACGTGCCGCGGATACTTTAAGCTGGGGAGCTCAGCTACGATATAAGGTATTCCTCTACGCCTCGCCAGATCGTCGAGGAGAAACTCTAACACAGCCTCTCCTACCCGATCGTACAAGGCCTCTCCCTCGTTCACGACGAGGTCCACGAATTCACTCCTAAACGCGTAAATAGCCGATATCTTATGACCGAAGGATACGCTCTTCTTCTCTAGTACGCGGACTACGCGATCGCCCTCTATAAGTGCGTTTCCGTACTGTTGTGATCCTTTCTTTGGGGCGACTACTAAGGCTACCGGGCTATCCTTTAGGTTCGATAATAGACTCGATAAGAGCTCGGAAACTCCTAGATGATAGGGGGCTAGCATGAGTACCTTATCGTATCCCTTAACCTCGTCGTACGCCACCTTAAGTACGCTCCGGCTCCCCCTAATGAGCTCCTTCTTATGCTCCACGAGCGTGACCTTGATGTCCTTTACGCATGCGTCCACGATGTCGCGTTGTCCTTCCCTGTATACTACGACGATCTTCCTAACGCCTAAGTTATAAAGACCCTCTATCGTCCGCCTTAGGAGGGATTTTCCACCGATCTCGATTAACGACTTGTGTCTCCGATTGAGGGGCCGAAACCTCGTCGAGTATCCGGAGGCCATCAACACAGCGGCTACATCCTGCACATTATAGAAGGAAGGTATACGAGTTATACCTCACGCTCAAAATAATAACTTCATGGACGAAAGAAGGACATGTCCCTAGAGATAGCGTTTAGGCCATTTGATAATCCGGAGGAGGCTCTTAAGGCGGACGAAAGGGTAATCGAATTAGCCGCGGAGTATTCTAAAGATCCTAATAAGTTTAACAAGGTACTAGCTATCCTCGAAGAATCTCATTACATTCGCGGGATGTACGAGCGGGAGAGGGAGAACAACGCCTTGAAGTTCGATAATAAGGTGATGGGGGCTTATAGCAAGATATACCGCGCGGTAACCGACCTCATCACCGTGATCGAATCGGAGGAGTTTAGGGGTAAGAGCATAGATCGGGAGACCGCGTATAATGTGGTAAGAGAAGTCCGGAATTTTGACCCTAAGACCCGGTTAATGACCGGTATGAACCAATTTATAAGGTTATACAAGACGGCTAGGGGAGTAAAGAGGCTCGTATACATCTATCGGGCCGCGCGGGCCTCCTTCCGGTTGGGCAGGGTAGACTTCGCGATAGATATGCTCGATAAGGTGGTCTTTAACATAAACCACCCGGCCGCTTATGTCTTAGGCGAGCTACTAGCGTTCTTTTACCGCTATAAGGGGGACAAAGAAAGCGAACTTAAGGTACTCGAGAGGACCCTAGAAATACTTCCTCTAAGGACCCGGATACGGCATCGTCTCGCCTTCTTATACGGCCTAAAGAACATGGAGGCTCACGTAAAGCGCGCTAGGGTACTATATAAGGCGGGTTATGGAGTACCGTTAGCCGCTTATTCGGCGATAGAGGCTATATATGTATCGAAGACGCGGAAGTTCTTCCCTAATACGGATCGCGCTAAGTATTATCTCGCGCTTACCGCGCTAATATCTCATCCCGAGGAGCTCTAAGAGCTTTAGAAGAATTTTTATTCTCGAAAGAACGAATGTTTGTAGGCGAGCCCCGGTGGTGTAGCCAGGTAGCACGCGGGGCTGTCACCCCCGAGACCCGGGTTCAAATCCCGGCCGGGGCGCCACCCAAAAACTTCTCTCATATAATTAAACATGAGGCTTGTACTACGCGGAGCGAAACTCTTGGACAAAGGGGTCTTCTATAGATCGGACGTGGTGATCGAGGACGATAAGATCGTGGGGGTTACCCGTAGGTATACGGGCCCTTTTGATGAGGAGCTAAGGCTCGACAATAAGATCTTGATACCAGGGATGTTCGATCCCTTCGTAGAGATCGAGGAAACTTACGATCTGGAGGAACTTCCGAAGTCCGGAATCACGAACGCACTAATATACGTACCGGGGACGAGGGACGAGTTCTTAAAGATTTCGAGGGAGATACTCAGTCGCTCTTTAATAGACTTAGGCTTTCGGTCTTCTGATCCGTTCTTAGCCCCATGGGAGGTGTTCGGTTATATAATAGAGAGCGAGGAAAGCGCGAGAAAACTACGGTACGCATACGGACCTTCATACGTCGCTATAAGAGGATCCCTAAAGGGAGAACGCGAACTAATAGAGATCGCCCTGAGGTACCATCATAAGCCGTTCTTAGTAAGGCCTAGGAGGTTCTTCGGTAAGAGGGCGTGTCTAGTCCTTTCGATAGAGGACGCGATATCCGGGAGGCCTTCGTCTATGGAACGCGTGAGGGGTATATTTAGAAGGCGGCACAGAGGGTACGCTATAACGTTCGGCCGTTATAAGAACGTATCGGCGCCGCTGATCTTCACGCTAATACTTAAGGGCCTTACGTCCCGGAGGTTCTTCGATCGCTTAACCACGTCGTTAAGGCTATTAGGATTTCATTCGGGGATCTCTCCGGGCTCCAGGGCAAACCTCGTGGCGCTAACTAGGGAGACGCGGGAATCTCATGGGATGAAAATGTTGTTCAGGACGTACGCTACGATCGTCGGAGGGGAAATAGTATATCTAGACGAGGAGATCGTATCGAAACCGAGGGTTTCAATCATAAAAGCCCGGAGGCCTTCCGGCTATGCTTAGAAGACCTAGGTTTTACGTGCGTAAGATACCTCTAGGGGACCCTACGACGGGAATCAAAGGGCTCTTATTGATCGTGTATGATGAGGATCTGAGGGACAACGCGATCATCACGCCCGCGGGTGAGATCATAACGATGCCCATGAGAGGGAGAAAAACCACTGAGGAAGAGCTACGCGAGCTCTTAAGGGAAGCTATGGGGGCAACGCTCATAGGCGAACACGCTGTGGGGATCGCGATTCAAGAGGGGCTCGTGTTACCGGACGCTGTGGTTTATCTACAGGACGAATCGGGGCGTCGTATACCATATGCCGTCTTCATTAGAGTCCGAATCCCGAGCGGTATGAGATGTAGATACCGGTACCTCTTATACACCTTCACTAAAGCGCGTCTGTACATTTTTTCGTCTATGGAGTTCACGAGCGAAAACGCCCGAGGGGCCACGCGTATGTATCCTAACGCTTTTATTAGGTCCGCTACGTCGCCTTGAAGTAACCTTTTGATACCATCCTTAATCGTAATCTGCTCTTCGTTTTCCGACTTAGCGAGCTCTTGTAGGGAGAGATCTATTACGTCTAGAACTATCCGTCTCAAAATACGCGGCTTCGCGTAGAGGATAAAGAACGGGAGGAACCATATCACGTAAAACAGAATCAAAAATATTACGTCGTTCATAGGCACGACCTAGAGCTATTAACGCTTCACGCAGTATGTAAGCGACTGTGATTGCCGTGGTAGACGTAGCGCTACTCGGTATAGCCTCGACCACGTCGATCACGCGCAGGTCGCCGTACGTAGAAGCTAGAGAGAGGACGCGTAGTAAGTCGTACAAAGACCGACCTAGAGGCTCGGGGTTACCCACTTCGGGGGCTATAGATGGGTCTAGCACATCCACGTCTATCGATAAGTAATTGATTTTCCCTATTACCGATATGTGGCGACTAAGCCGCTGAGTGGGTAGTCCTTCGAAAGCCGTGTGGTATATCACCCCGTATTCTTCGAGCTCATCCAAATGGTGAGGCGGATAAGAGCGTATCCCCATGATCGCGGCCTTTCCCTTGATCATCTCTACCACGCGCCTGAGCGTACACGCGTGGGAATAAGGAGTACCGAACGTCTCATAGAAGTCCGTATGGGCGTCCAGCTGCAGGTAATTCTCTACTAAGTTCTTCTCCACGAACCGCGAAAGTACCATGGGGGTGATCGAATGATCGCCTCCTATCACTAAGAGCCTCTCCGGCTTTAGCTCATCGAGCACCTCATGTACGACGCTCTTAGCCTTCTCCCGATCACCGAAGGGAACGTCTACGTTTCCCCGGTCGCTATAGTTAACGTCGCGTACGTCGCGGTGGGAGAAACTAGACCGCTCCTCTAAAGAATCGGAAGCTATACGTACGTAATGTACCGCGAATCTAGATCCAGAACCATAACTCTGGGAGCTGTCGTACGGTATTCCTAATACTATTATGTTCGCATCCTCCATGAGCTTGCCGCGGAATAGGGGAAACGTCGGAACAACGTTCATACAACCACCATATTCATGATCGATACTAGTTTCTCTACCTCCCGCTCCAAAGCTTTGAGGCCGCTATAGAGGCGTTCCGGAGACGGTTTTATGGGTACGTTCTTAAACCCGATGATCTCGGGCATCCTCTCGTGTAACGTGAAGTAAGCCTCAAACGGGTCCTCTATGTATCTAATGTATTCGTAGAACGGATGTTCGCTCAGCTCTTCTAGAGCGTCCTTCCGAGTCTCAGCCTCCACCACGCGCCTTACCAGATCTACAGATGCGTATGGATCCACCTCAGCGATCTTCTCGACCTCCGGTGCGATCTCTTTCGAGTTCCGGGCACGTATTATAAGCATCAGAGTCTTGAGTCCTAGCTCGCGTTCTATCATGCGCTTCACATTACGGCTCATCTTCGCTGAGAGCACGTCTTTCCGATACACTACGAACATCTCATATATAGTCTTCTCGCGGTACTTCTTAGGGATGTACTCCCGCACCTCCTCGATCGTCGTGGCCTTTAAGGCTTCGGGCTTTAAGAACCCGACGGCCATACACCGACGCCTCTCTTCCGGCGGTATCCCGCGTTCTATCGCTCCTATTAGAGCCCTAGTCCGCCTTATCGCGTGCCGCTCTAAGATATATTCCACGATGAGCTTATATTCGCCGTAGGATATGGAGTACATCTCCTCTAGTATCGAGTAGTATCCCTCCCAAAGCCTCTTCTCAGCCTCTTCTAAGCTCCTAGCTCCCGATAAGTGTCTATATAACTTCGAGACCGTAACCGTAGCTATTATTTCTTCTAAGTTCCTAGCCCCTCTTAACGCGGGCCGGAGGTTCTCGGGTAGCCTCTGTCCCAGGTAATATCCGATGACTACGTTCGGGAACACACCTTTTAACATAAAGAGGTACTTCTTTCTCGGTTTATTTCCGTCTCTTCATGGGCCGCGTTCTGGTGGTAACTCCTGTAGATTCCTCCGGAGCCTCGGGCTTAACGGCCGCTACTGAAGCTATAAGAGCTGTGGGTGCGGATCCTTATCCGGTACCTTCGGCATTCACGATACAGGGTATCGTAAATACGGACGTAAAGAGCTTCGGAGTGCCGAAGGAGTACATAATAGAGGCTATAAGGAAGAACGAACCTTACGACGCGGCGTTCTTAGCGGTCTCCCCGGTCGTTCCGGAGGAGGTCGGAACAAAATGCGTCGTGGATCCCGTGTTTAAGACTTCTTATGGGGCTAAGCTATTCGACTTAGAGGGAGTTAAGAGGCTCATTAAGGGGGCGTACGTGATCACTCCGAATTACGAGGAGGCCGTGGTGATAACGGGATCTAAGGACGTGGAGTCGATCTTAGAGGAGCTCTCCGAATATTCCGAGCGGGTCATAGTGAAGAACGTGAACGGATACGACTACGTTAGGACTCCTCACGGAAGAATAGTTAGAATAAGCCCGAAGACACCGGCTGTGGGATATCGCGACTTACGCGGGACGGGGACGTTTTACGCCTCTACTATAGCCGGTCTTATCTCGAACGGGTACAACCCTGTGGATGCCGCTAGGATCGCTAAGAGGCTAGTAGAGATGTCTTCCGCTTTAAGCGTTTATACCGGATCGAGGAAGACGGATACGCTCATCTATCTAAGATCGGAGAAGATAAAGAAGGAGACGCGCGAGCGTTTGATAGAGGGCATCAAGAACGTAATACGTCTCGAAAAGTTGCCCGCGTTAATGCCTGAGGTGGGATCGAACTTCGGCTTCGCCTTACCTCGGGCTAGCGATAAGAATGAGGTATACGGAATCACGGGAAGGATCGTGCGCGTGAAGAAGCCTCCTGGAGTCGTGGTAGCCGGGGAGGTAAAACTAGGCGGATCCTCTCATATAGCACGCGCGATCGTCGCGATGATGAGGCATTATCCGGAAATTAGATCGTGTATGAACATAAGGTACGATCCGCGTATTATAGAGGCCATCGAAGGGGAGTTCTTGGTGAGTTATTACGATAGGCGCGAGGAGCCCGAGGAAGTTAAGAGGGTGGACGGAAGGACTACACAGCGGGGTATCGATCAGGCGGTAAGAAGGGGGATAGAGAAGTACGGGAAGAGGCCTCTAGACGTAGTTTATCATACAGGGGATCGGGGTAAGGAGCCCATGATACTCGTATTCGGTAGGGATCCTAACGATGTATACGAGAAGATCAGGAGGATCCTAGAAATACTAGAGGATAAAAACCGGTTCCTCGATCGGTTCCGCGCTCTTTCGCGAGTTTATATTCTAACGAGTGCTTTTTAAGCTCCTCTAGATACTCGGGATGCTCCTTTACGATGCGCGTCATGATGGATAGATAACGCGCTAATCTAATCGCGTCGGGATGTATCTCTACGAGCTCCTTTCCATCTACCACTACATAGTGTTTTCTCTCCTCTACGATCTTCTCACCGAGAATATAGAACGCCTCGTTCACGGCCGCATGGAGGGTAAAACAATGGGGGGAGCCGTCTACGGTCACTACGGTGATACTCCTCGGCTTAGAGGAACGTATGACGCTCGCGATCTTCCCATATACAGCGGGGTTCTCCTGTTCTGGGCACATGAACACGACCACCTTGTTCTTCGATATCTCCCTAAATATCTCGGGGGCTACGATGGGGAGACACTTAGAAGCTATGAGTATATCCGCTCCGCGATATATTGGGGCCTTAACCCGCGTGGACCGAAGATCGGCCATGAAGTTCGAGCTACTAACGCCTTTAATCTCGCGTCCCATAAGGAGTGATTAATGATGAGGGAGGTGATCCCTGAGGCGTCGATGATGAGGGGACGTAACGCTGATCGCTTTACGATTAACGAGGCTACGTAGAAACCTTCCGTATCGTTTAGCCGCGGATATATTCTAGCGGTCCTTGAGATCCTTTCGTCGAGCTCTAATCCCTTCCGACGCGTGATTCCCGGCTCGTACTTAAGACCGGGCACGTCTATGCTCTCCACTTCTACGTTATCGAACTCTTTTAGTATTCTATCTACTACCATCTCGTTCTCCTCCACCGTGAGCGTACATGTAGAATATACCACGCGCCCGCCCGGCTTCGCCGCGAATATGGCGGTGCGGAGGAGCTCGTATTGAAGCTTAGAGATCCTTAGCGTGAACTCCATATTCCGTTTCTCCAAATTCACGGGGAAGCGCCTAGAGGTCCCTAAAGCGGAGCACGGGGCGTCAACGAGCACCTTATCGAACTTCCTCCTTAGGCTCTTAGGCAAACGTCTCCCGTCGAAGCGTGTGACGATCACGGAATAAGAGGACGTCCTCTGCACGTTCGAACCGAGCATACGAAGTCTTGAACGATTCACGTCGTTCGCTACGATCAAACCCTCGTTCTCGATCATGTCTGCCATCTGAGTAGTCTTACTCCCCGGGGCCGCACATAGGTCTAGGATCTTATCTCCCTTCTGAGGCTTGAGAACTACGGGAGGGATCATTGAGGCCGCCTCCTGGAAGTATAGGTATCCGAGCGCGTATTCTATGGAGTTTCCTAACTCATCCGCGTCCCCTCTTATTATCCAGAACCCTCTATCGTACCGAGGTATCCTCTGTAACTCGTACCCGGCCGATTCGAGGCGCTCTAATATGTTTCCGGGAGCCTTCCGAGTTATCCTTATAGTCGGTCTCAAAGGCTTCGACATCCGCTCCCGGAACTTCTCGTCGGCTAATTGCTTAAAATACTCTTTAAACCCCATACTCGTCGTAATACAAGGTATTATAGATGATCCTAAGCCGTCCGGGTAACCTAAGCATAATGAGTTCTTTTTCAAACTCTTCTAGCGTTTTCTCGGTAATCTTAATCGGGAGCGTTCTCCCGGTTTTACGAGCTTCCTTAATAGCCTCGAAGATCCGCCTCTTGTAGTTCTTTAATACGTCCCTATGATGGTCCGCGCTTATGTTAAACGCCCTACAGGAGAATATAGAGATAATGTTCGACTGCGGGATACAACGGGAGATGTTATTACATGAGATGCACGGCATACGAAGGTATAACTCAATCTTCCTCTCGTCGAACCCTAAGTCCTTTAGTTCGTTAGCGAGCCTCTTAGAGATATCCGAGCCGAGTTCTTTCATACGCATGACTAGCTTATAAAGAGCAAGATACTCTTCGCGCCTCTTTTGTTCGGTCTTTCTAGCGGTCATAGATATGTTATCTCGGAAGGGAGGAGATAAAGAATTCGTGGTGCGCCGGCCGGGATTCGAACCCGGGTCAGCGGCTTGGGAGGCCGCCATCCTACCAGGCTAGACTACCGGCGCCCTAAGTTAAGAAGAAATGGTGAATTAAAACCTTCTTTCCGCGGTCTTGATGATTCCGGCTAATCCTAGACCCATAGTTACTACCGGTATGACCATCACTAGAGCGGGATTTATCACGAAGATCCTCGCGCCCGCGATCCTTCCTCCCATCAATCCTAAGCGCCTAAACATGAAGATAATAGAGATCAAGCGACCCCTAACCGAGGGATCCGTGATGGATATATCGAGGTCTAACAGAGCCGGCCGGAAGAACGCGGTAAACCCGGGAGAGAGTATTCCGAAGCCCACTATAGCGGATATCTTCGTAGGCCGCGCGACCACCAGGAAGGCTAAGGAGGAGTAAGATAGTAAGCCCAGGATAGCGCTCTTTATAGCCGTAAGATTAAGGCGAGAGATCGCGAAGAAGAACAAGGCCTCTACCCCTATCGAGATCATAGAGATCTTCCCCCATAGATCGTCTGATATTCCTATTACGTATTTAGCGTATAGAGGCGAGAACGTCCGCGAGATGGCGATCCCGAAGAAGACGAACGCTATGAGAAGAAGGTACGCGAGTAAGGACTTCGTGATCTTAAGTCTCGCTCCTTTACGAACTCTTGAGGTCTCACGCGACAGTAGTATGGCTATAGCGGATATCGTCGCGGAGAGAGTCCGAAGGGGCATAAAGTCCCTAAATATCTCGACGGCCTCGAAGCCGTTTAAGGCTTTAACGAAGATTAATAGCCCTAGTAACCCTCCTAGGTCGTTTATCGCTAACGAGTAAGCCCCGAAGTTCACGCGAGACTCGCTCGTTTCGC
>Ga0256838_1001527_pt1 | contig 10790 bp, 8 predicted proteins | sample 4571419metaG_FD_185978 | JGI IMG/M metagenome (GOLD analysis project Ga0256838, IMG submission 185978) | Hydrothermal vent microbial communities from Guaymas Basin, Mexico - 4571-419 | ecosystem: Environmental > Aquatic > Marine > Hydrothermal vents | place: Mexico: Guaymas Basin | collected... | reverse complement strand
GACTTGGAGGAAATGATGATTTTACAGTTGATTTTTCTCTTTTATCTACTAAGTTTGATATAGATGGTGGAGTAGACAATGATACAGTAAATATAACTGCTTCTACAAATACTATTGGTTCTGATACTGCATTTGCTGCTATAAATAACTTTAATAATATAGAAAATTTAGATCTAACATCTTTAACAATGAATGTTGGTGCTGATTCAACTGATGGTGGTATCAATGCTGAATGGACAATAGATGGAGCTCTTTTAGAAAATTGGACAGATGGAAGTAACTCTCTTACTCTTAATCTAGATGCGGATGATGCTAGTAAATTAGAATTTACAGATAAGGTTGGAACGAAATATGGTGGTGATGACACAGGAACTACAGCTATTACTAATACAACCTATACTTTAGATAGCGCTGGCACTGATATAACTTTAATAGTTACTGGCTTATAATTTGAACGCAACAGACCTAAATAACAAAGCCATTACTTTTTACAATCAAAAGCAATACAAAGATGCCCAAACATACTTTAAAAAAGCAATAGAGTTAAATCCTAAATACGCAGAAGCTTATGCAAATTTAGGGGCTTTATATGCAAAATTTAAAGACTATGAAAATGCTATAAAACTTTATCAAGAATGTATAAAAATAAAACCATCTTACGCTGGAGCATACACAAACTTAGGTAATGCTCTTAACAAAACTAACAGACATGAAGAAGCAGTTTATTTTCATAAAATGGCAATAGCCCTAGATAACAAATCTGCAAACCACTTCTCAAACTGTGCATCAGCATATAAAAACTTGGGTAGATTTAACAAAGCAAAAGAGTACTACATAAAAGCTATAAGACTAGAACCTAAACATGTAAATGCACACTTTGACTTGGCTACTGTACTACTTCAAACAGGTGAATATTTAGCAGGTTTCAAAGAGTATGAATGGCGTTTTAAAAAAGAGGAGATGCAAGGACATCTACAACAATATAAAAATATCTTTACAATACCTGTTTATAAAGGGCAAAAACTAAATGGACAATCAGTACTAATTCATGCTGAACAAGGCTTTGGCGATAGTATTATGGTGGCTCGTTATCTACATGTAGTTAAAGAACGTGGTGCTAAAGTCATAGTTTACCTTCGTAAAGAACTTAAAAGTTTATTTGAGAGTTTGGACTGTGTTGATGAAGTTATATCTCGTGATGAAGATGCACCACAAACTGACTTTCAACTACCTATGATGTCACTACCTATTATTTGTGACCCTACTTTAGATAGCTTACATGTAGGCTATCCATACTTTACGTGTAGTGAAAAATTTGAAATAGATAGCGATAAAATGAAAATAGGAATAGTATGGGGAGCTAGTAATACTGGCGAATCATATAAAAATAAAGTATTTGATCTAAGACACTTTCAAAAGCTATCTAAAAACCCAAAAGTAGCACTTTATTCACTACAATTAGGTGAAGATTCTGCTGATATATCAAAATATAATATGCAAGATGATATAGTTGATTTAAGTGAAAATATAAAAGATTTTTTAGATACTGTAAAAATTATTAATAGTCTTGATTTAGTTATTACATCAGATACTTCAGTAGCTCATTTAGCTGGAGCGATGGGTGCAAAAGTTTGGATAGTACTTCAAAAAGTACCAGATTGGCGCTGGGGAGTTGATAGTGAAGTTAGCGAATGGTATCCAAGTGCTAGACTTTTTAGACAAAATTCTTTGGGCGACTTCAACTCTGTTTTTAGACAAATATATAAGGCTTTAGATGTTTAACGCAAAAGGTGCAAATTTAGTAGATGCTCTACATAAAATACTACAGTTTTATTTTGGTAATGTAGATAGACAAACCATACTTTCCATTGCCGGATGCAGCGAAGATGAGTTTGACACAAAATCTCTTCTACATGTAGCCAATGAGAGCAATCTTTTTGCACAAACTTCACAAATCGACATGAAAAGTCTTGATTCTTTTTTACTTCCTATTATAGTTCAAAACTCAAAAGGCGAAGTTTTAGTTTTAGAAAAAAAAGATGAGAAATTAAAAGATTATAAAGATGGTATGTTATTTTTTAGAAATGAAAAAGAAAGCATTATTAGTTCTAGAAAAAAAGAATTATCATGGTTCTTTCAACCATTAAAAGCTGCTTGGCGTTCTTATGTTGAAGTTGGAATTTTAAGCTTTTTTATTAACCTTTTTGCTATTGCTCTTCCTCTTTTTACTATGAATGTTTACGATAGAGTTATACCAAATTTTGCCACTGAGACACTATTTGTATTAGCATTTGGTGTTGGAATAATATTTGTATTTGAAATGATACTAAAGAGTGCTAGAGTCTACATACTTGAAAATACTGGTAAAAAAATTGGTATACATTTAGAAGAGTTGTTACTTGAGAGAATGCTTGGAGTTAAAACACAATATGATAAATTACTCTCAGGAACTAAGGCAAACCTTTTTAAAGAACTCTCCCAAGTTAAAGAATTTTTTACTTCAAGGACTATGGTTCAAATCTTAGATTTACCATTCTTTTTTATAGCAATTATTGTTATATATATGATATCCCCTATGATAGCTGTTATCCCATTAGTAGCAGGATTTATAATGGTAGCATTTAATCTTTTAATGCAAATACCATTAGCAACTTTAGCACATGAGCAATTTAAAGAAGCACAGTCTAAACATGGTTTTTTAGTTGAAACTATCCAAGGTAGAGATGCCATAAAACTTGTAAATGGACATACTCAAAGAATGTTTATTTGGCGTAGACTTGTAGCATTTCACGAACAACTAAACCAAAGAATTCAAATACTACATCATGGGACTTCAAATAGCTCATATATTATTATTCAAGCAGTTACTTTATTTGTTGTATTTACTGGTGTTTATGAGGTTCATACAAATTCTCTTAGTATTGGGGGACTTATAGCAGTTACTATCCTCTCCTCTCGTGCAATGGTTCCAATAGTAAATATTTCAGGAGTACTTCTACACTACAAAAAGATGAAAGAAGCTCTTACATCTATAAATGAGTTTTGGCACCTTCCTCGTGAAGTAAATGAACATACCCAAATAGGGCTTGGAAAATTAAATGGAGACATTGAGTTTAAAGATGTATCTTACTACTATCAAGATAGTAAGTATCCCTCTTTAGACAATGTCAGCTTTACAATCAAAGCTGGAGAAAAAGTAGGGATAATTGGTCAAACTGGAGCTGGAAAAAGTACAGTACTAAGACTTATAGCTGCTCTAGATTTACCAAGTTCTGGTTCAGTATTTTTAGATGGACATGAAACTTCTACTGTTTATCCAGTTGAAGTTCGTCAAAACATTGGGGTTATGCCTCAAGACCCATTTATGTTTGCGGGAAGTATAAAAGAAAATATTGCACTTTCTCGTTCTATTTCAAAAGAAGAGTTTGTAGAACTTACAAAACTTACAGGATTAGAGAATCTAATCAAAAAAAGTGGTTATGGTGACGCAATGCAAGTTGGGGAAAATGGAGACAACCTATCTGTTGGTCAAAAACATTTAGTTGCCCTAGCCCGTGCACTTGTTCATAATCCAAAAGTTTTAGTCCTAGACGAACCTACTACTGGCTTAGATATTGGGCTTGAAAAAAATGTAGTACAAAATATAAAACCAATAGTAGCAGATAAAACTCTTATAGTTATAACACATAGATTTGCAGCACTTGAGCTTGTTGATAGAGTTATAGTTATAAATGAAGGCAAGGTAGTTGCTGATGGTGATAGAACTAAAGTTCTAGCTTCTCTTGGAGGTAATAAATAATGAACAGTGTAGTAAGTTTTCAAGCAAATTGGAATCATAGACTAGTGACGTGGCCAATCATGCTTTTTGTTGTTGTATTTATCATATGGGCAATATATAGCGATATAGATGAAAGTGTACGTGGAACTGGCAAAATAATTCCATCAGGAAAAACAAAAATAATCCAACATTTAGAAGGTGGAATTATTTCAGATATATTAGTAAGAGAAGGAGATAATGTTAAAAAATATGCACCATTATTTAAACTTTCTCAAGCATTTTTTCTTTCAGATAAAAATGAAAAAAAAATAGATCTTTATGCTTTATTAGCTCAAAAAAGTAGACTTGAAGCTGAGATATCTGAGCAAAATGAAATTATATTTGACACTAAACTAAAAAAATATATTCCTGAAATTATTGCAAATGAAAAAAATATACTTAAAGTAGATAGACAAGACTTTAACGGTGAGCTTGCTGTACTTGAAGATATTATAGATAAAAAAACTTATAAAATTAAAGAGATGCAAAATAAACTGCATAACTTAGATTTAGAGTTAGCTATCGCAAAAGAGAATGTTACAATACAAGAAAGCCTTGTTAAGCAAGGTGCATCGTCTAGGCAAATGTACCTAACAGAACTAGCAAAAAAACAAAATATAGTAACTCAAAAACAAAGTTTAAAAAATTCTATACCAGTTGTTCAAAAAGAGTTACAAGAGGCAAATAACAAATATAAAAACTTTAAAAGCAAAGAACATGCTAAACAATTAAAAGAGTTATCAAAAGTAAAGATATCTATTAAAAAACTTTTAGAAAAAAGTAAAGCAAATGAAGATAGAGAAGTAAGACGAACAATAAAAAGTCCGGTAAATGGTCAAATCAAAAAATTGTATTTTCACACTATTGGGGGGATAATAAAACCTGGTGATGCAGTAGCTGAAATTACTCCTCTTGATGATTCTTTAATGGTTGAAGCTAGAATCAAAACTTCTGATAGAGGTCTTGTTTGGATAGGTCAAGACGTTAAAGTTGAAGTGACAGCCTATGAAACTTCAAGATATGGAACACTTGAAGGTAAACTTACGTATATATCTTCTGATAGCTTTATTGACAAAACAACTTCTGAGAATTTTTATGAGGTAAAGGTTAAAACAAAACAGTCATCTTTTGGAGAAAAAAATGAAGTTTTAGCTGGTATGGTTGCAAATATAAATATAAAAACTGGGAAAAAAAGTGTTTTAGAATATATTCTAAAACCTCTTAAAGATATTACTCAGAAGTCTTTGCATGAGCATTAAAATTATTATTCGCAATATCCAAAAATTTTAATAGCTCACCAGTTTTTTGCATAAGCTTAAAATTATTTATAATAAAAGTTTTTTTATAGTTAATATAGTCTAGTTGCGCACGATTTAAATTTCTTTGTGCAAGTTGCAGTGCTTGAAGATCTTGTGTACCATGCTTAAAAGCTATCCAATAACTATTTACAACTTTTCTAGCTGCAATAACTTCATCTCTTGTTAAAGCCAATGATTCATCCATTGATAAAGTAGATCTATGGAGTACTTTTATATCAAATATAAGTTTATTTTTTTCATCATGATATATATATTTTTGTTCACTCATTTTTGATAGAACTCTTAAATATGAAGCTTCATCCTTACCACCTTTATATAGGTTATACGTGAAAGTAATTAATGCATTTGCCTTATCTCTTTGTCCTATTCCTGTATTAAATTCATCTTTTGTTTCACCATTTATTACAAAGTCAACTATAGGGTGATAATTTCCATTTTTTACTTTTATAGCTTCTGAAGATGATGCAATATATGATTTTTGTCTTAATAGTATTGCATTATTATCATACATATATTCTATTGATGCATTTAACTCTTTGGTTGCTAAATTAGCCTCTGTTTCATAAGGTAAGTTAGTTTCATCAACTTCTTGCATGTAGTAGTTATACTTAGCCATCTCATTGCTAAGCTTTGCTTGATCATTAATAAGAGAAGTTTTTGCATTATCAACATTTGCTTTAATAAAATTAACATCACCCTTTGTTGATGCTCCATTTTCTTCTTTAATTCTTACAATTTTTAAAATTTTTTCATAACTTTTCATATTATGAGTTGATATTTTCACAGCTATTTCTGCATAAACTACACCAAAATATGCTTCTATCATGTTAATAGTAGCTTTTTCAATAGTGTTTCTATGATCAAATAATGCAGCATCTAGCTTATGTTCTTGCTCATTTATAGAAGCTTCTATCTTGCCACCTGTCCATAAATTTTCTTTAATTGTAATATATAATTCTGTTTTATGATAATCCATCTTAGTCGTAGTTTTTGGACCAGATTTTATATCTCCAGATTGTATTTTCCTTGTTTCTAAACCTGCATTACCAGATAAGTCAATTGTAGGCAAGTGACCAGCTTCTTGTTCTTCTACTTTTCTTTTACCCTGATATATTCTTTCATTTGAAGCTTTTATTTTATAGTTCCTGTTTAAAGAATTAACTATAGCATCATGCAATGAAAATCCACTATCTCTATCTGATTGAAATAGTTCATCTTCATTTAAAGATATAGTTTCATTTTTATCCTCTACATGTAGAGACTCAGAAAAAAGTGATATTACCAACAATAGTATTAAAAATATATTTCTCATGGAATAAAGGCCTTTATAACTAAACTTCCGTACTTTGATGGCTCGGAAGCATTTGTTTGTAAATTGATTGTAATTCTTGAACTGTTTACATTTGTTCTTTGAACAATTTTTTTGATATTTAATACTCTTCCTAAAGATATTTGTTTTGAAATAGTAGCACTTACTATGCTTTTAGGATCACTTACAAAAATTGTAAAAGTAGATTTGTTAGTAACTCTATTCATATCTCCAATAAATTTTTTAATTTTATGTTTAATTTGAGTAGATATAAATATTTCTCTATCTTTAAAAAATATTTCTAAACTTCTTTTTTTAAGCAATATATTTTGGCTATCAAAGTTCTCTTTTAATTTTGTTTTATAATCTACAGCGTTACCTTCAGCCGTTCCACCTGAAAATAAAGAATTTTTAGATGAGTTAAAACTAGGTTTATTTACTTTATGAAAAGAGACTTGATTGTCTTTTTCTAGCTGAACTTTTATTTTTTTACATGGTTCACACATGTTAGTACTTGGGATAGTACCTTCATTATCAATAGGAGCTTTTTTCACAGAATCTGCAGTGTATGACATTTTAGATTTAAATTGTGCGTAATAACCAATATTTACAACAGTAATCAGTAAAAAAAGCATTAGTACAAGGATTACAGATGCAAATATATCAACAAATGGTGGCCAAGGATTAAACTCTTCTGGACAATGCTTACCCATTAAACTTCTTTTTTACTTAAATAATTTTTCAAAAAAACCAGCACTACTTGGACTTGAAGATACTGATTTTGATTGATTAGTTAATATTACATCATCAATTTTTGATGTAATAAGTTCTAAATCTTTTTGATTTTGCTCTAAATTTTGTGTATTTAGTTCAACAAAATCATCTTTCATTAATTCTATTTTTGTATTTATCAAATCTAATTGTGAATTACTTTTAAGACTTTGTTCTTTTGATATTTGTAGTGTTTCATAAATATCTTGAGATTTATTTACACTCTCTTTAATCAATTTTGATTGATTTTCTTGTACATCTTGTATAGCATTTAATGAAACTAACTCATCCTGTAATGTTTTTGAAAAAGAATTAATTAGTTCACTTATCAACTCAAAATGATTTTGTGATTTAGAGTTTGAAGTATCTATATTTTTAGATATAACATTTAAAATATTAAATTCTGAATCTAATTTATGCGCAGATTCTTCAAATAAATTAACTAATTTTTTCAATAATCTTTCATTAGCAGTTTGATTTAATTGACCAGAACTTTGCATCTCAGCAAGAGTATTTTGTTCTGCTTTTAAATCAGTATTTATATTATTTAAAATTAGGGCTATTTCTGTAGCTACCGCATCAATATCTTTAGATGAACTATCAGCTATATCTTGAAATTTTTGAGTAATATTTTTATGTGTTTGTTCTAAAGAATTTTCAATTTTTTCAATCATAAGCTTTATTGATTCTTGTTGCTGTAAAATTAATTGCTCATGATTTGTATTCATACTAATTTGCAATGACCCAAACTGTTGTTTTAAAATTTGGGTAGTCTTTTGTCCACTTAGATCGATATTTTGCAAAGATTTACTAATATCTTCAAAAATATCAATACTACTTTCATGCTCATCTCTAGCTTGTTGAACTGATGCAACCGTGATAGAAGTTAATCTTTCATTTGATTGTGAAATTTTCCCCATCTCTTTAGTAAGCCCAGATAAGTTTTCAATAAATACATCCATAAATGATGATTTATGATCAGGCAACTCATTACCATCAGAACCAATAGAGCCAGAAACAGCTCCACCAGAATCTATGATACGACCTTTTAACCAGTCTTCTACACCCTCAACAAATATCTCTTGATTCTTATTTAGGATATAACCTTTAAGCCCTAATATAATTGCTGCAATAACTCCAAAAAGTGAAGAACCGAAACCAACTGCCATACCACCAAGAGGACCTGAAAAATCAGATATAACTTTTGCTAAGTCTATATCTCCAGATAAAGATAAAATAATTCTACCCATATCATCAATAGCTATAAGTAAACCAGAAAAAGTTCCTAAAAGACCAATCATTAAAACTGTACCAGTAAAATAATTTGTATATCTATTTTGGTGCGCAAATTTTTCTTCAATCCAGTCAATTACATCACGAGATTCTTCAGTTGTAAAAAGCAACATCCCTTTTTCAGCACGAGAGTTAAACATATGTGCAATATTTGCGGGCATAATTCTGTCAATATCTTTTAGATAAAATTTCAAATTATCTTTTTTATATGCCAATATACCAAATGTTCCTGCAAGCATAACTAGATTTACAGCTGCTTTCATAACCATGATAATACCAATTGTCAGAACAGTTAATACAGCAAGATTAAACGTTAAAGTTGCCATAAAAAATACTACTATATAATCCATACTAGAGTAAATTAAAAAATAAATAAAAAGCCATAATACAACATATGACTTCATTATTTTTAAGCGTTTCATATACTAAGCCCTTAGAACATAAATAAAATTAAAGATATAACTAACCCTAAGGCAACTGTAGTAACTGAGTTAATCATATTTTTTGTTATCTGAACAAAAGAGTTTGCATTACTTGTGCTCTCTCCAATAACATATAAACCTATCTCTCTACCATTAAGATCAATAGTTGCATCAATTGTAGTATAAAAGTTTTTATTATTTATATACTTATCAATTACAAGTTCTTCTATATTTAGTTTTTGTAGATTTACATAAAACTTAGAATCATACTCATGAAAAGCAACTTTAAAAGTATCATCAATATCATTATATACGTCTGTTTTATGTTCCATATCTAAAAATACTAATTGATTTTTATTTAAAATAAACACAAACTCTTTCCCTAATCTTTCAAAATCATCTTTTAAAGAGTGAATACTTTCAGAAACTTCTATAGCACCAATTACTTTTTTATCAACAACAATAGCAGTTATACCAATTAAACGAACACCATCTTTATTTATAACTACACCCGTAACATTTTGCTTAGAATCCATAACTAGGTTTGCTAATTCAGTGTTTTCTGAAACACTTGATTCATAAGATTTTGCATAATATTTAATATTTATAGGACTCTTATTAGTAGTTTCATTAATACTTTTTGACACTACATTAAGTAATTCATTTAATGTTTTATCAGATTTCTATGTGTTGCTATATCTGGATGTATAGACATAATCCCTGCAATAGAAAGTAGTGAATCATATCTAGATATTAAAAAACCTTCTAAAAGTCTCTTATCTAAACGATGCTCTTCCATATAGGTTTGAACAGCTACATCCTTTGTCATAAAGTTTATGGCAGTCATAGATATTAATATACCTGCTGCAGATCCAAAAGTAAGTACTGTGAAAAATAACCACTTTTTAGATTTTATATAACTATTGATAGATCCTAACATTTTTATAAAACTAAACATAAATTATCAACTCCCTATTTTAATAGTATAAGGATACAATAATCATTCTTTACTTTGTCTTGGAATAGTCTACAGCTCCAATAATACCGTATCTCGCCTAGTAACTTCAAACTTCTTACAAGCAGATTCAAAAGCTCCACTCTCTCCAACTAACATACACTTATGTTTAGCACGAGTTACAGCAGTATAAATCAGTTTAGTATTGTGCATAATAAAGTGAGAAAAAGTCATAGGAATTACTACTATGTCATATTCCATACCCTGAACCTTATGGATAGTTAAAGCATAAGACAACATCAAATGTGATTTTATCTCTTCATACTCATAAACAACTACTACATCTTCATTTGGATAAAAAACGAACACTTGTTCATCATCCTCTTCTATCTTAAAAAGTAAACCACTCATACCGTTAAATATACGTCTTTGGTTTGAGTCCTCAGCAGTTTTAAAACCATCACCTGACCATGAAGTCATATTTTCATTTTTAGTATGAACAACTTTGTCCATCAAACGAAATTCACCGCCACCTTTTTTTACACATTTTTTAGGATTAGGATTAAAATACTCTTGCAAAACTTTGTTAAGATTATTTGAGCCAAGAGTCCCACCCTTCATAGGTGTTATAACTTGGAAGTAATTTAGATATTCTTTAATCTCTTTATTTTTAAGTCTAAGTCTTGCTTTATCTATCGAAGCTACAACTTTTAAAACTATCTGAGTTACTATTTGATTTGCATTTTCTTCACGTAAATCATGTAGTTCTGCTTGTGAAAGTTGATTTTTTAAAGCATAATAATTTTGTATATTTACTTCTATAAATTCAAAGTCATCATACTTAGCTCGATAATTTGGTACTTGACCTTTTCGTATATCATTCGCTATTAGAGTTATCGCTTGA
>Ga0256838_1001526_pt1 | contig 10790 bp, 14 predicted proteins | sample 4571419metaG_FD_185978 | JGI IMG/M metagenome (GOLD analysis project Ga0256838, IMG submission 185978) | Hydrothermal vent microbial communities from Guaymas Basin, Mexico - 4571-419 | ecosystem: Environmental > Aquatic > Marine > Hydrothermal vents | place: Mexico: Guaymas Basin | collected... | reverse complement strand
AACCACTTCATCTCAGTCACCCCTCACGAGCAGAGCCACCCCGACCACGAGGAAGACGACCGCGAGGAGTGTTCTGAAATCAACGGCCGGCATGAAGACGGGGATGAAAGGTCCGGCCAGCAGTATCGCGCCGAGGAGTATGAGGACGAGTGCCATCGCCTTCGTGTTCTCGTTTCCTGAGAAAATCTCGCCCAGTCTATCACCGGTCTCGTTAACCACCCTGTCAACCCTGTCGGAGAGCGGTTCCTCAACGCCTTCGCTGTCCTCCTCTGGGATTATAACGGCCGCTATGAAATATAGCAGCGTCATCGCCACCGGGTTGAAGACGAGGAGGACTATGAATATCAGCCTCACGAGGGTGGGGTCAACGTCGAGGTGCTCCGCTAATCCACCCAACACGCCCAGGAGAACCCTGTCCCTCTTCGATCTCATCAGTTTCCTCGCCATTCTTTCCACCGGGTTAGAAAAGATTGGGGGACTTTAAAAATCATTGCCCGACGGTTACATCCCCTATGACGTTCGAGACCATCACGAGCACCGGCATCCCGCTGCCGGAATGGGTGTTCTTAACGTCCCCTATGACGTCCTCGACACTCAGCTCCACGGCGTATTCCTCGGGAACGGTGATGTGGACGTCCCCCACGACGTCGCTGACCCTTACTTCGCCCTCCGCGTGTATCGAGACGTCGCCCACAACGTCCTCCACCCGGTACTCAGCGGGGGCGCTGGCGCGAACGTCCCCGACAATGTCCTCGAAGAGGAGCCTCGTGGCATTCGCCTCTATAAAAACGTCTCCAACCGTGTTCTGAACCCAGACGTCGGCCAATTCCTTCCCCACCTCTATGATAATCCTTCCGTTTTTGTAATCCTCGCAGAGGTTGTGAGTACTGATTCCAAACCCGCTTCTCTTCTTTTCAACGAGGCAGTAAACAGTCAGAAGGCCGTTCTGGTAGGTTGCATTTACAGGGAGGTTGCTTTTAACCACCACCCCGCTAACGTTGGAGGGAATCAGCTGGACCTCCCCGACCACGTTCCTAACAACTACGGACCCGGCGTCAAAGCGGCCGAGCTCCTCCAGAGGGCCGGCGTCTTTTTTCGGAGTTATTCCCCCGATGCATATATCGCCATGAAGGGCCAGGGCAGTCACAACTACACCAACGAGGAGCAGAACTATGGCAACGCCCACAACCGCACCCAAAAACCCCGCCTTTCTGCGCATCATACCCACCAATGAAAATTTCTTCATTCACCGTATAAACTTTACGCTTTCTGGAAGTTATGCCAGGGAAGGCAACGCCCAAAACTGCAAGGAGAGTTCGAGAAGCGAAAGCAATGGAAAAATGAAGAAGCACTCACTTCAGGAGCTTCACGAACTCGCGCATCCATGCGTATAAATCTCCGGGATGCCTTGAGCTGACCCAGTTGCCGTCGACGACCACCTCAGCGTCGACCCACTCGGCCCCGGCGTTCTTCACGTCGTCGCGGATGGTTACCGTGCTCGTGCCCCTCCTGCCCTTCAGCACGCCGGCGGAGATGAGTATCTGCGGCCCGTGGCATATGCTGGCGACGGGCTTCCCGTCCTCAAACATCTTCTTCGCTATCATCACGGCCTTCCCGTTAATCCTGACCCGCTCGGGAGCCTTTCCTCCCGGAAGAACCAGCGCATCGAACTCGTCCGGGTCGACTTCATCAAAGGCGAGGTCAACGTTCACGGAATAGCCGTGTTTGCCGGTTATTTTTCCGCGCTTGAAGCTCGCCACGTAGACCTCGTGGTTCTCCTCCTTGAGCCTGTGAAGCGGGTAGATAAGCTCCAGGTCCTCGAACTCGTCCGCGCTTAGAAACAGCACCTTCATAGAAACACCTCCATGCTAACGTTCAGAGGAAAATAGAAAAAGCCACTTATAACCCTTTCTGGGCAGAACTGGTCAGAGGGGGAGCTCGGTCGTCTCCTTGTGGACCTTGAGGACGACCATCGTGTGGGTTGCGACGACGCCGTCTATCTCGCCTATTCTGTCCAAGAACTCGTTGAGCTCGTCGCTGCCGCCGGTCCTTATCTTGACAAGCATGTCGTAATCGCCCGTCGTTTCGTAGATTTCGACTATCTGCGGGTACTGCTTGAGCTCGGTGGCGACGTGGGAGTACATGCCGGCCTTGGATTTGATGAGGATGAAGGCCAGTATCTCGAAGCCGAGCGACTCCGGGTCGAGTATCACGGTGAACTTCTTTATTATCCCGCGCTCCTTCAGCTTCTTTATCCTCTCGTAGACGGTCGATTCTGCCAGCCCTACCTCCTTGGAAATCTCCCTCAGGGGCGTTCTGCTGTTCCTCTGGAGTATCGCGAGTATCTTCTTATCCACCTCGTCCAAACCCGTTCGCATGAGCATCACCGCCGGTAAAAAAATTTTCGAAAGCCTATATAAACCTGCCGATTTCCGGGAACCATACTTTTATAAAACGCCCCTCGCTTTTAAGTTCAGAACTTCTGGGAGGGTCAGCGATGCCAACGAACGTCACAGCGGAGTATCTGGCGGCGGAGGAAGAGTACAGGAACGCCAAGACCATTCCAGAGAAGATACGCGCCCTTGAGAAGATGTACGCCACCGTCCCCAAGCACAAGGGAACGGAAAAGCTCCGCCTCCAGATAAAGCGAAAGCTCGCCGAACTGAGGAAGGAGCTGGAGAAACAGCGCCAGATGAAGAAGGGCGGTGGCGGACCCTCCCTAGCGGTGAGGAAGGAAGGAGCGGCGCAGATAGTTCTCGCGGGATTGCCCAACGTCGGCAAGAGCTCCCTTATGAAGGCACTCACCAACGTCGATGCCGACGTCGCCGACTACGCCTTCACGACAGTGGAGCCCATCCCGGGCATGATGCACCACAAGGACGTCCAGATACAGCTCGTCGAGGTTCCCGGACTGGTTGAGGGCGCCGCCCTCGGAAAGGGAATGGGGCCCCAGCTCCTGAGCGTCATAAGGAACGCCGACGCCATAGCAATCGTCGTTGACCTCTCCCAAGACCCCGTGAAGCAGATGGAAATTCTCCTCAAGGAGTTCGAGAGGGCAGGCATAAAGCTCAACAAGCGCCGCCCGAGGGTGGAGATAAAGAGAACCGCGATGGGCGGAATAGTCATCAACGGCCAGGAGAACATCAAGGGCGACATCAACGAGGTCATGAAGATGCTCCGCGAGGAGAGGATTCACTCGGCCGAGATAACCGTCAAGGAACCGGTGACTCTGGAGGAGTTCGCCGATGCCCTCGACGAGAGCCTCGTCTGGAGGAGGGCCATAATCATAGCCAACAAGGGCGACGCCCCCGGGAGCAAGGAGAACTACGAGAAACTCGTTGAAGCCTACGGGGACAGGTTCAAGATAGTCCCAGTCTCGGCGAAGAGGAAGATTCAGCTTGACAAACTCAAGGACGAGCTCTACGAGCTGGCCGGAATAATCCGCGTCTTCACCAAGAGCCCCGGCGAGGAGCCGGCCTACCCGCCGGTGCCGCTCAAGAAGGGCTCAACCGTTATGGATTTAGCTGAGAGGATTCACAAGGACTTCGCCAAGAACTTCCGCTACGCGAGGGTCTGGGGCAAGAGCGTCAAGTTTCCTGGCCAGAGGGTTGGGGCAGACCACGTGCTCGAAGATGGGGATATAGTGGAGATTCACGCGAGGTGAGGGTTCCTTTTCTCTCCCTGCGAAACCCATAAATAATCTAAGGTAGAGAAGTTCCACTGATGGAGAGCAGGGAAGTTGTAAGGAGAATAAAAAACGTTATTCTGAAGGAGTTCTCGAAGAGGGGAGTTAATGTAGAAGAGGTTCTCCTCTTTGGCTCCCGGGCCAGGGGAGACTTCAAAGAGGGCTCAGACTGGGACGTTCTCGTCGTAATTTCAGAAGACATAGACAGAAAGAAATACAGGGAGTTGTGGTACAGCGTTTACAGGCATGTTGATGTTCCCCTTGATCTCGTGATAGTATCAAAAGAGGCATTTGAAAAATACGTGAGTTCTCCGGGGTTCATATACTACTACGCCGCCAGGGAGGGAGTAAAGATATGAGACCCGACGTGGCGGCGTGGATAAAGCGGGCTGAGGAAGACCTGTTCACAGCGGAGGCACTCCTAAGTTTTAAGAAGCCTGCACCTTGGATAATATGCTTCACGCGCAGCAGGCTGCAGAGAAGTTCCTGAAGGCGTTCCTCATCCATCATTACAAGCCGGTTTCAAAAACACATGACATCAAGGCCCTTGTTCTGGAGTGCTCCAAGATAGATCCCTCCTTCAAAGACCTGCTGAAGAAAGAGGTTGACCGGCTCACGGAGTACGCCGTCGAGACGAGGTATCCGGGTCTCTTTGAGCCCGATATTGATGAGGCTAGAGAAGCCATCGAACTGACCTCAAAAGTCCGGGAGTTCGTCCTGGAGAGACTGAAAAGCTGAAACCCTAAATATCTCGCCGCCAACGTAGTTCAGATGAGGGCATGGGGAGTATTACACCCAAGGCGTTCCGTGACTTCCTTGGACCGAAGCCGGAGAGGAAACTCGTTCTTCTTGCCGCCATAGAGCTTTACCGCGAGGGAATCCTATACAAGCTGAGGAAGAGGGACGTGCCGATAAACTACACGAGGGAAGAGGCGGAGGCGGGTGCAATTCTTCTCATGATTTAATCCTTAAGGCGGCCTCTTGGTAAAACTTGTATTTAAACAGGTAAATGCTCACCACCTTGCTCTTGGACTGTTTTTCGACTATCCCCATGTCAAGAAGGGTCTCAAGCGTGTTAACGACGCTGACCTCGGTCAGTCCGGAGAGCCTTGCAAGGGACGAGGGCCTGGAAACGCCCTCACCCATGGCATTTAAGAGCGCTATCACTTTCCTCTGATACTTCCTCTGCGGACGCAAATTGACAAAACTCCTGAGTTCGCTCATGGCCCTTTTAACGGCTTCCTCGCGGGCACTTCTAAGGGCTCTCCTGTGGGTAAGGCCGTCAATCCTTCCCCTGCCATAAGATGAGAGGTAACCCGGGAAACCGCCGAGTTCGGCAGACGCTTCCTGAAGCTCTTCGAGGGAGAAATCCACGTTTCCCGCCGCGAGCAGGCCGCTTTTTAAAAACTCAACCCCGGTTTGAACGTCCCACGGCTCGATGTCAACCCTAACCGGGGCGCGTCCATAGAGGTAGTCATCGTATTCCGGGCTCAGGAGTTTCTTAAAGAGGCCCATGGCGGAGCCCGTAAAGATTATCGTGGGCCTTCTATCTGCGAGAACGTTGTGAAGCCTCCAAAGCGCCGCGAGGAGCTTGTTCCTTTCCGTCCGGATGTCCTGAACTTCATCCCATACGAGCAGAGCGCCCTCGGGCAGGGCCTTCATGACCTCATCAAAGACGGCCCCGGGATTCTTGGGGGCGATGGAAACCCCGTCTTCTTTCTCCAAAACTGCCTCGAAGAACTTTACGCCCATGGATATTCTTTTGAGCCTGAGTTTGTCCTCGTGAACGAGGTTCGCAACATCAAGCCCGAACCTCTCAACGAATTCTGTAAAGTTGTGAATGCCGGCGAAGTTTGAATAGACCACCGGCTTGCCAGTTTCAGAGGAGTAATAAGAAGCGAATGCCCTCGCAAGGCTGGTCTTCCCTACGGCCCTCGGTCCTATGAGTGCAACCCAGCGTCTCTTTTCGATGACAAGCTGACGCAACCGGGAAACTTCCTTTTCTCTACCGTACAGTTCGTCAACTCTGATTATTGGGGTCTCCGGAAAGGGCTCCATGCTATCCACCACATTTTTTAAGATTAAAAAATCCCGTATTTAAGCGTTTTGGAAGCTTTAAAAGCGAGATAAATGTGATAGGAAAGCCGAATATAGCGGGCTTTTCCATGTCCAGAAAATCTGGGTAACAATGAACATAAAGCAACATGCAATTCTTGAAAAACGAGACGAAACCCCTAAATATCTTCACGCTCTACTTCTTCGGGTGGTGTCACGTTGCAGGCCAACGTAAACCTTGACGCTCTTCTTGAGAAGATGAAGGCCGAGCTGGAGCGGGTAAAGAACCCTGTGGACGTAGAGAAAATCCTGAAGTGCGCGGAAGCCATCAAACCGCTGATTGAGGAGAGAGAGACTGGGAGATTATTACCTAAAACACTGGAGATACAAAAACTGCAGTGGCCTTATAGGGGCCATAAAAGAGGAATGGTGGCATGACAGCGGACAACTTATGATTGCTTGGTTCTTCTGGATTATGAGTTTTACTGTAGTTGGGCTTTTAGTAGGATCTTCAGTAGGGGCATGGTTAGGAATAGGCGCAGGAATTGTTACCCTACTGGGTTTCTATTATTACAAGGGACAACACTGTGAAAAAGAAGCCAAAAGTGTAGAAGACAAAGCCATCCAATATCTCGAGCTTAAAGACAACTTCAAAGAGTTAGCTAATAATAAGTTGAAAAAACACTCTCTAAGCTACAACGAATGTGTAAATGAATACAAAAAACTGCAAAACTCAACGCCAATAGAGTACGTTAAGGACTTATTATACTCCGGATTGCTTGCATTGTCTGAAGGAAAGTTTCAAGAAGCCTCAGAAAAATTTAAACTAGCTCATGATGCTATTGGCATAGCCCTAAAAGCGATTGATTTTTCTGAGTTCGAAGCATCATCTCCAAAGTGGGCCTGGGATGATAAAGAGGTGTGGCAGGTAGTCAGCATAAATGAAGTCCTCGACTTCGCCGCCCGCGCCTGCGACGCCCTCTACCTCGGCGACGTGGAGAAAATGCGCGAGATACTAAACGAGGCCAGAGGAATGCTCGACGAACGCGATAAGTTCGTCATCGGCGACGTGAAGTTCTTCAAGTACCTCTTCGAGTTCCACTACTTCCTTCTCAAGGCCGTCGTCGAGGCTTACGAGGCTGAAATGGGAGCGGTCGCAAGGGCAACAGAAGAGCAGGCGGAGCGCTTCGCCGCGGCCAAACCCGTTGAAGTTCCGGCTCAAGTTGAGAAAGTCACAGTTTCGGCGGAAGAACCCGAAAAGGAGCTTTACAGGGGTGAAGTCCGCTTCAAGATGGGGGCAATGAGTCAGGAGCGCGTTGGAACCCTCGTCATCACGAACAAGCGGTTGAAGCTCACGGGCAAGTACAGACTGAGGGGTATGGTCGCCACAGTTGCCGTTAAGGCCGCATTGAGAGCGGCTGGAGTTGGTGAAGTTCACGAGGACATTCCATTGAATGAGATAAACTTCCTTGAACTCAAGAAGGCCATACTCGGTGGCTACTACCTTGAATTCAAGGCGAGGGGCAAGAAGTACACGATTTACACTGACGCGGCACAGCACATTTACAACCTGCTCAGACAGTACACGAACGCCTAATTTCCTTAATCCTTTTTGGGGGTGAGGGGCTTTACCCCCAGGAGTTTTAGAGAAGAATGGGGTTGTGGGGCGGAGCCCCATTCCGGGGGTTTGAGAGTACAGAGAGATAAGGGGGTGGAGCCCCCTTGTCTTTCGCCTACCTACACCACGGCCCCCTGCACTTCCCCCCGCCCTTCCCAATCATGGCGTCGAGGGAGTACTCTTTCCCGTCGAGGCTGTCCATTATCAGCCTCTCACTGTCCTTCTCGTAAATCCAGAAGACCTTGTACGCCCGCTCGTGTCTGACGACCTCTATCCTTGGCAGCCACCATGAGACCACCCGGGAGTTGCTCCATATTATGGCGCTCTCGAAGGCCTTCTTCTCAGCCTCCTCGTAGTTTACCAGCGGTTTCATGACCTTCTTCTCCTCGACGTCCCACTCGTAGAGGTCAATAAAGCCGTCGCCCCTCTCGGCGCCGAGGCGGTAGAGGTCAACGTAGGCGAAGTAGTCGAAGACCCTGTCGCTCTTTCCGAGGCGCTTGTAGAACAGCCTCAGGTGGAAGATGTGGTAAGGGTAGAGCACGAAGTCCGGGTTCGACTCCTCTGGTTTGAATATCGGCCTCATCACCATGACCCTCATTTTAGACCCCCTTCAATCTACAACCGTTCCCTAATTAATCCTTGCGGAAGTCTTGTTGCAGGTTTGTGATAAATGGCAACGTGCTTGGAACATCCAAAACCAATATCTTTATATTTGTTAAGGACCATATAAGCATCTTGATGCCACTTTACCGGCATCAGTGTAATGGGGTGGTCTAGAATGGGGCTGAGTGGTGAAGCCTGGGCGACACTATTGGTTCCAACTTTTTTGGGAATTTTGACAATGTTGTTATACGGCTATTGGGACAGAATAACAGGCAAGGAGTACTACGTGGACGACGAGATTCTCGCCTACGACGAAGACCTTATGGAAGAACTGAAAAAGGAGGGTAAGGCATGAACACGGGGATACTCTTTGGTTTTCTGGTGTATCTCGCCCTCCTGGCCTACATCGGCTGGTGGGCCAACAAGTACACCAAGACCGAGGACCAGTACTTCGTCGGAGGCAGGAAGGTTCACGTTTTAGCCGCGACCCTCTCGGACAAGGCCAGCGACTTCAGTGGCTGGCTGATGCTCGGCTACCCCGGAAGCGCCTTCAAAGCTGGTTTGGGAGCCTTCTGGGCTGGAATCGGCTGTCTCTTCGGTACCCTCGCTGACTACGTTCTCATCGGTCCGAGGCTCAGAATCTACGCAGGCAAATTCAGGGCCATAACCGTCCCGGACTACCTGGAGGCCAGACTCAAGGACGACACCAGGCTGATAAGAGTCCTCAGCGCGCTGATAATCATAATCTTCATGACCGCCTACGTCGCGGCCCAGTTCACCGCCGGAGGAAAGACCTTCGCTGAGGGCTTTGGCATAAGCGACAACGCTGGCATAATCCTGACCGTGATAATCCTGACTGCCTACGTTATCACCGGTGGATTCTTCGCCGTCGTCTGGACGGACGTTGTGCAGGCCCTCTTCATGCTGCTGACACTGATCATCGTTCCCTTCCTGGCCCTTGCGAAGATAGGCGGACTCGACAAGGCCACCGAGATAATAGCCTCAGCAGACCCCGCCAAGCTCCACCCCTTCGGCGGCGCCACTGGAATAGCGGCGCTCGTGTTCGCCATCGGATACGCCTCGTGGATAGTCGGCTACCTCGGACAGCCGCACATCGTCACCCGCTACATGAGCGTTGAAGACCCAAGGAAGCTCAGAAGACCGGGTATCTTCATCAGCGGCACCTGGACAATCCTCGTCCTCTGGGGAGCGTTCTTCGCGGGCTTCCTCGGCTTCGCCATGTACCAGGCTGGAATGCTCCAGGTCAGCGACCCCGAGAAGGTAATTCCAGCGATGGCGGTCGAGCTCATGCCTAGCTGGCTCGCGGGATTCGTCATAGCCGGTATAATCTCGGCCGTCATGAGCACCGCGGACTCCCAGCTCCTCGTGGCTTCCTCGGCCATAGCCAGGGACTTCTACCACAAGGTTCTCGGCAAGGAGGTCGGCAAGAAGCAGATGGTCAACATCTCCAGGCTGGTCGTCTTCGCCGTGGCCATAGTCGGCCTCTGGTTCGCCATCAGCGGGCCGGGAGTCATCTACCAGATGGTCGCAACTGCGTGGGGTGGCCTTGCAGTCGGATTCGGTCCGATACTCACGCTGAGCCTCTGGTGGAAGAGAACCACCAAGGAGGGTGCAATAGTCGGTATGGCCTACGGCCTCATAAGCGAGGTTCTCCTTGAGGCCAAGATCTACGGCTGGGCCTTCCACCCGGACGCACCGGGCTTCTTTGGAACAATAGGCGGCTGGTTCAACGGCATCCCAGTGTTCTTCATCAACTTCTTCGTGACGCTCTTCATCATAATAATCGTCAGCCTGCTCACCAAACCGCCCGAGGACGTAGTCAAGCTCCACGAGGAGATATTCAGGAAGGTCCCCGTTGAGACCGGCAAGAAGAGCGTCACCGAGACCAGGGCCAAGAGCCAGGTCGAGAACGTCGCCGAGTTCGTCCTGACCAGGGGGCTTGCCTGATTTCCACCCCCTTTTGTTTTTGATTTTCCCGGGTCGTCTTCTGCTGGGTATCCTGAGTCTTTGAGATACTGAACCAAAGGTTCTAAACCATTTTTGGTCAACTTAACATTTATAAACATCGGTGTATAAAGAAGAGCGCCGATTGTAAAATCTTCGAGGTGGGAGCATGAGACCGCTCGACCTGACCGAGAAGGACCCTTCTAAGAAGGTCACGATTTATTTTGAGGGGAAGCCCTACGAGGCCTACGAGGGCGAGAAGTTCCCCGTTGCGATGCTCGCCAACGGCGTCTACTGGCTCACGGTAAGCACCGAGGGGAGGCACAGGGGAGCTTTCACCTTCGGCCCGCTCCCGGTTACAGTGAACGGCGTCAAGAACGTCAACGGCAGGAAGCTCAAGGTCAAGGACGGCATGAAGATTGAGAGGCAGCGCTACGACGAGTTCCAGGAGCAGGTTGAGATAGACGAGAGCAAGCCCGTTTTGAGGTACGTGGTTGACGTGGCTGTTATAGGTGCAGGTCCCGCCGGATTGGGCGCCGTCGAGGAGATGGGAGGAAAGCTAACCGTCGCGCTCATCGAGGAGCGCTCCTGGCTCGGCGGCGACATGTGGCTCAAGGGTGTAGAGCAGGAGGGCTTCGGAAACCCGAGGGAGGCCATAGAGAGGCTCACGAACTTCCCCGAGAACGTCCGCGTCTTCCTCAGGACGACTGCCCTCGGTGTGTTCGACAAGGGCGAATACTTCCTCGTTCCGGCCGTTAGAAACGACCAGCTGATAGAGTTCATGGCCAAGCGCGTTGTTTTAGCTACGGGAGCCGTTGATTCCATCATGCTCTTCGAGAACAACGATTATCCCGGAGTATTCAG
>Ga0256838_1001524_pt1 | contig 10811 bp, 5 predicted proteins | sample 4571419metaG_FD_185978 | JGI IMG/M metagenome (GOLD analysis project Ga0256838, IMG submission 185978) | Hydrothermal vent microbial communities from Guaymas Basin, Mexico - 4571-419 | ecosystem: Environmental > Aquatic > Marine > Hydrothermal vents | place: Mexico: Guaymas Basin | collected... | reverse complement strand
TGCTGGACTCGGTCATGATGCTCTCAATCCTCTCCCTGTTGGCCGGGTAGAAGTTGACGTTTTCCATAAGGAACACGCGCGGGCTTTCGAGTATTCCGAAGAGCATGCTTATTTTCTGAAGGTCCCAATACTGATCCTCGTCCGTTATCCACATGGTCTCCTCCGGGACTAGGTCTGCGTTCAGATGCGGGGTCGCCAGCGCCGCGTCCCTGTTTATCCAGATGTTTGCAAGGAAGTAACTGAGTTCTTCCTCGGTCCAATCGAGTATCGGCCCCAGGCTCTCGGGTGTCTCGTAGTAGCGAGTTCCGAGCAGTGTCAGGCCGTTAGAGGCACTCCCCCCTCCGATGTATTCGAGGGCCTCCCTTACCGTCAGGGTATTCTGATGCTTGGGTTCAACGGCGCCAGGAACGTATCCGTACCAGGCGGCGTAGAAGAAGGCTGGGTAGTCATCAACCCAGACAGGTGGGATTCTCATGCTGACCCATCCACCTGTGTAGACGTTCCACTCGTAATCGCTCGGAGGCCTGGCGAAGACAACTGAACCCGCGGTTCTTCTATCCCAGTACAGTCTCTCAACCCTGAAGCCGAGGTAGTCCTCTATGAGGTCAGCCACGTAGTCGCCTATCTCCCTCCGTTCGTCTTCAATGCGGATGATGAATTTGATTGTGACTGGTTCGCCGTCGAAGTACCAGAGGCCGTCGTCTCCCCTCTCAAGGGTATGCCCATAAGCCGAAACCTGAGAAGCGGCCTCTTCCATAGCATCCCTGAAAATATCCAGCGCGTAATAGACGTTGCCCTCCTCCGTTAGTCCCAAAACGTCGTAAACCGGTCCAAAGTACCCGTCGGCTGGATGATCTGGCCTCACGCACCCAAACATCGGCTCCCCACTTCCAGAGCGTATATCGTTGACTATGTGGTCGCGGCTTATCAGATAGTTCATTGCGAGTCTTACTTTTCTTATGGCGAAGGGGTTGAAGTAAACTTGGTCCCCAACGGTGACTATGGGGGCATCCTTGTCGGGATCATGGTAGGTATTGAAAGTCAGCTCATCGTATGATACAGCGGTCCTGTAAAGCGACAGGTTGGCTACTTCATCCTCCGGCAATTCGCTGTATTTGAATGAGGGGTATGCCTGAAGGAGAACGTCGAGGATGCCAGCGGCAACATCCTCTATGCCCATGTCCGGATCTGAAACCAGCGTGAAGTTCATCAGGAGGGGCTTGGCTGCAGGTTCTTCCTCTCCGGAGATTCCGTAGAACCATAGGGACATCCTGTTCACTTTGCCGGATTCGTCCTCCGCGCTTATAATAACGTAGTACAGTCCAGTGGAATCAACGGTATAGCTGTACATGTACGAACCCGCTGAAGGGTCAAAGTCTCTCTGGAACGTCGTCCCATCGGGCCTCTGTATGGTGAGCCAAACCCGAGTGATGTTGCTGGTGTTAGAGATCCTCCAGCTTATCATCACGTTCTCGCCGACTAGCTGTCTCTGGGGCTCGACTGAGACGTCAACTATAACAGGGGGCAGACGCCTGAATATCTCTCCTCCACCCCCACCGTACACTACCTCCCCCTCTGTCCACGAGACAACGTCTGCCGCGGTGAAGGGATAGGAGGGGTTCTTGAGGAGGTGCATGACCTGAGAATCACGGTCGTACTCGTCAAGGTAGTAGGGTCCGTTACTTATCGCCATGTGTCTGTGCTCATCGTAGAAGTCTATATCGGCGTTGAGCCTCTCAGATGCCGAGGACCAGTCGATCCCAGGGAATGAGCCGAGGGCTCCTCCGGCGAGCACCGTTTCCATGACGCTCCTAAGGTCGTTCATATGTTCGGGGAGGAGCATGTCTAAGGCGACCTTATCGGACTGCGTGGTGAAAGAGTAGTCAGTTGAGATACCGTACTCACCGTCCCTCGCTACCAGCTCTCCCATTGTCCAGTATAGCTCCCAGGGGAGTTGTGGGTAGAATATGTACTTTGACGCGGTAACGTCATCAGCCAGCGGATGCTCGTAAGTACCGTAAACCACGTAACCATCACCAGCCCACTCAAAACCAAGAACGTTGTGGAGATTCGCGCCGTCTCCGCGCCAGGCAAGTTCGCCCTCATAATACGGGTCGTCCGGGTAGTCCTGGAACGCCCAGGTGTATAGGAAGGCCACGTAGTTCTTTATGTCGTTGATGTCCCCGGGAACACCATTGTGCCAGGTGCCGAGGTCACACTGAACCGAAACCCTAACACTGGCGATTTCGCCAGAATGGGCAGGAATCCACCCCAGGGTCTGGTTGTACACCACCGCAGTTTCTGGAACCGTGAACGGGCCCCGCTCAAGCTCCCATGTGCACCTGTAGGGGGACATCAAACCCCTGAAGTTCATGGCAATGCCGTAGTCTCTGATCAGGCTCCATATCCTTGTGTTGTACACGGAGGTCATTCCCCCAACGGGATTGAAGGAACCCCAGTAGAGAGAACCCGAGGGAATCGTGGACCCAATCCTAAGCACGCCATCGGGGGTTGTCGCAGTCATCACGCTCCAGCGGTTGGCTATCCCGGTGTTCGGACTGGATACTATCGCGCTAACCCTCTCCCTGCTCGAAGGGTTGAACCCATGATTTTCGGTAACGAATATCCTCGGACTTTCGAGTATACCGAGGAGCATGCTTATTTTCTGAAGGTCCCAGTACTGATCCTCGTCCGTTATCCTTAACGTCTCTTCGGGGATTACGTCTGGGTTGAGGTGAGGGCTTCCGCTGGCAGATGACCTGCTTATTGAGAAATAGACTAGGAAGTAAGTAAGCTCCTCTTCCGTCCAGTCCAATATGGAGCCCAAGCTTTCGGGGGTTGTGTAGTACGTAGCGTTTATCCGCTCCAGCCCGAGGGCAATATCCCCATCCCCAATGTATCCTAGCGCTTCCCTTACCGTCAGGGTATTCTGATGCTTGGGTTCAACGGCTCCAGGAACGTATCCGTACCAAGCGGCGTAGAACCAGGCGGCGTAGTCATCGATCCACAGGGAAGGGTCTCCCGTGCCGGCCCATCCGCCCGTGTAGACGTTCCACTCGTAATCGCTCGGGGGGTGGGAGAACACTATTGGACCCGCCTCGTTCCTGTTCATAAGCTGCCTGTCAACACTGAAGCCTAGATATTCTTCTATTAGATCCGCAACGTACAGTCCTATATCATGCCTCCAGTCCTCGGTTCTTATTACGAATTTGATTGTGACTGGTTCGCCGTCGAAGTACCAGAGGCCGTCGTCTCCCCTCTCAAGGGTATGCCCATAAGCCGAGACCTGAGAAGCAGCATCCTCCATAGCTTCGTTAAAGAGTTCCATCGCTTTGGTAACGTTCCCCCCTGCTAAGAGGCCCAAAGAGGAATAGACGTATTCAAAATGCCCGCTGGACGGATGACTCGGCCGTATAGGCCCGAACATAGGGGCCCCGCTTTCGCCCTCTATCGCCTCTACAATGTACGTCCGGTTTATGAGGTAGTTCATTGCGAGTCTTACTTTTCTCATGGCGAAGGGGTTGAAGTAAACCCGGTCCCCAACGGTGACTATGGGGGCATCCTTGTCCGGATCGCTGAAAGTATTGAACGTCAGGTCAAAATACGAAGTGCTTGTCTGATGGAGGTTTAAGCTTGAGGGGATTCCTTCGCCAAGTCCAAGGTAGAAGGACATTGGATAGTTTTCCCAGCTCATATCAAGCGATCCGTCGGCAATGCTCTGGACGATATACCTAGCATCGGGATCACCAACAATGAAAATCTCATCAGGCATTTCGGGGGTAGTGGTCTCATCCGAACCCTGGGCAGATGCTGGCCCAGTTACGGAGATCAAAGAACAGAACAGAAATACTGCCACCAAAAACGCAAGAGGCTTTTTCATTTGTATCCCTCCACGTGGATACCATCAACTATCGTTTTGCTTTCATTCCTTATTATCTTTTTGTCTTTGTCAAGGTAAAAGGGAATTCTCGCCCACATTCCAAAAAGCCTTATAAATCCCCTAAACACCAAAATGAAACTTAGAGGGTGGGAAAATGAAGGCGATCTATCGGGAGATGTGCCCGAACTGCCTCGGTAAAATCTCCGACGAAAGGCTGGTGAACAAAAACCCCTGTGACGAGTGCCTCGACGAACCCCTTCACTCCGATTCCTATTTTGAGCTCATCACCGCCGTTAGAAACGCCCTGCAGGTTAAAGGCACGCTCAAGGAATGGGAGAGGATTTATTCCCTCGAGAAGAACCTCCGCGAGATCGAGGCGTTCTTTGAGAAGGCCACCGGCTTCACCTTCTGGAGCGCCCAGAGGACGTGGGTTAAGAGACTCCTCAAGGGGAGGAGCTTCTCCATCATAGCCCCGACCGGAATGGGCAAGAGCACTTTTGGGGCCTTCATGGCCGTCTGGCACGCGACCAGGGGCAAGAAGAGCTACATAGTCGTCCCGACTACGCCCCTCGTGATTCAAACGGTGAGGAAAATCCAGAGCATAGCCGAGAGGGCCGGCGTTGAGGTAAACCTCGCCTACTACCACGGCAACCTCCGGAAGAAGGAGAAGGAAGAGATGCTCGCCAAGATAACCGGCGGGGACTACGATATCCTCGTCACCAGCGCCCAGTGGATGGCCAGGAAGTTCGACGAGGTGCTCAAGGGTAGGCACTTCGATTTCATCTTCGTCGACGACGTTGATGCATTCCTCAAGGCGAGCAAGAACATAGACCGCTCCCTCTACCTCCTCGGCTTCAACGATGAAGTCATCCAAAAGGCCTGGGAGATAATCAGACTCAAGAAGCAGATGTCGAAATACCTCAACGGCCGCGCTCAGGACAGGGAGGAGAGGCTCAAGGAGTTGAACGGGGACATCTCAAAGCTCCAGCGTGAGATTGAGGAGTTCAAGTCGAAGAACGACATCGGCATCATGATCATCGCCTCCGCAACCGGGAGCGCGAGGGGCGACAGGATAAAGCTCTACCGCGAGCTCCTCGGCTTTGAAGTGGGCAGCGGAAGGAGCGCGCTCAGGAACGTTGTGGACAGCTACCTAAAGCCGACCAAGGACATCAAGGAGCACGTGGAAGAGCTTCTCACGATGCTCGGAAGGGGCGGGATAATCTTCACGCCCATTGACCAGGGCCTTGGCTATGCGGAAGAGCTCGTCAACTACCTCCGTGAGAGGGGCTTCAAGGTTGAGCTCGTCAGCTCCAAGAACAGGAAGGCCATCGAGAGGTTTGAGAGCGGCGAGGCCGACTACCTCATAGGCTCCGCCACATACTACGGCTCCCTCGTCCGCGGTCTCGACATGCCGCACCTAATACGCTACGCGGTCTTCACCGGTGTTCCCAAGTTCCGCTTTAGCATAGACCTCGAGAGGCCCACCATATACAGGGCTTTAGGCCTGCTCAGCGAGATCATGGACTTCCTGAGCGACGAGGACAGGAAGCAGGCCGAAAAGCTCCACGCGAGGCTGAGGAGGCTCATAAGGAACATACCGCAGTTTGAACTGCTTAAAATAGAGGAAGCTTTAGCCGAAGGCCTGCCCATAGAGAACGAGTTCCACAACCACGTCCTTGGCGTTTTCCGCGAGCTGGTTGAGTTCCTCAGGAAGGCACTCCACGACGAGGAGGTTCTGAAGAAGCTCGCCGAGGATCCATTTGTGAGCCTTACCGAAGAGGGCGGCAAGTGGTACATCGAGATTCCGGATGTCAGGACGTACATTCAGGCCACCGGGAGGACGAGCAGGCTCTTCGCGGGTGGAATCACGAAGGGTCTGAGCGTGCTCATAGTTGACAACGAGAAGGTCTTCAACGGCCTCCTCAGGCAGATGCGCTGGCGCTTCACGGAGTTCAAGATGGTGCCCTTCGAGGAGCTGAACCTCGATGAGGTTCTCAGGCAGATAGACGAGGACAGGGAAAAGGTCCGCCTCGTTATGGAGGGCAAGATAAGCGCCAAGGTCAAGGACCTTGTCAAGTCTGCCCTTATGATAGTCGAGAGTCCGAACAAGGCCAGGACGATAGCTAACTTCTTCGGACAGCCGAGCAAGACGAGGATAGGTGACCTTGTCGCCTACGAGGTGAGCATAGGAAACATGATGCTGACGATCCTGGCGAGCGGCGGGCATATGTTCGACCTCGTGACGAACGAGGGCTACCACGGCGTTCTTGTTGATGAGAAGGACGGCATGATGAGGTTCATCCCCGTCTACGACACCATAAAGCGTTGCCGCGACTGCGGGCACCAGTTCGTCGACTGGGAGGAGAAAGGCGTCTGCCCGCGCTGTGGAAGCACCAACGTGCGTGACGCCCTCGACAACGTCAAGGCGATGCGCGAGCTGGCTCAGGAGGTAGACGAGATACTCATCGCTACCGACCCCGATACGGAGGGTGAGAAGATAGCGTGGGACATAAGGAACGTGCTCAGCCCGTACACGCCCAACATCAAGCGCATAGAGTTCCACGAGGTGACGAGGCCGGCGATAATGCGTGCCATCCAGGAGGCGAGGGACGTCAACGAGGGCAGGGTGAACGCGCAGATTGTCAGGCGCATAGAGGACAGGTGGATAGGCTTCGAGCTGAGCCAGGAGCTCCAGCGCGTCTTTGAAAACAGAAACCTCTCCGCAGGAAGGGTTCAAACCCCGGTCCTCGGCTGGATAATCGAGCGCTACAAGGAGTTCAGCGAGAGCGAGACGTATTTCCTCGGCCTGACCCTCGAGAACGGCCTTCAGTTCACCGTGGAGATAGGTAAGGACGGGAAGGACGTTGAGCCTCCCGAGTACGTCACCGTTGAGGAGGTTCAGCTAGAGGAGAGGGAGTTCAACCCATCTCCGCCGTACACTACCGACGCCATGCTGAAGGACGCCTCGACCTTCCTGAAGCTTTCCGCACCGGAGACGATGAGATTGGCGCAGGATCTTTTTGAGGCCGGGCTGACGAGCTATCACCGCACAGACTCAACCCACGTCAGCAACACTGGAATAGAGATAGCGAAGGAGTACATAACCCAGGAGGTCGGTGAGGAGTACTTCAAGCCGAGGCCGTGGGGCGAGGAGGGAACCCACGAGGCAATAAGGCCGACGAGACCGATAGACACCGGCCGTTTAATGCAGCTCGTCCGCGACGGCGTTATCCAGCTCCCCAAGAACCTCACGAGGAATCACTACAGGCTCTACGACATGATATTCAGGAAGTTCATGACGAGCCAGATGAAGGCGGCAAAGCTGCTCATGGAGAGGGCCGTCATCAACGCTGGTGTTGGGAAGGCGGAGCTCGAGGGCTACGTCGAGGTCATTGAAGACGGCTGGACGAAGCTCCGCTCGCCGCCCTTCAGGCAGCTCCCGAGGCTTGAGGAGGGTGCGAGGCTGAAGGTCGTTGAGGCCAAGAAGTGGAAGGCCCCCAAGGTTCCCCTCTACACGCAGGGCGACATAATAGCCCTCATGAAGGAGAGGAAGATAGGCAGGCCCTCGACCTACGCGAAGATAGTCGAGACGCTGATAAGGCGCTACTACGCTATAGAGACCCGCGGGAGGAAGAAGCTCGTGCCGACTGACCAGGGCATTAAGGTCTACCACTATCTTATAAGTAAATATAAGGAACTCGTCAGCGAGGAGAAGACGAGGGAGCTGGAGGAGGTAATGGACCGCATCGAGGAGAATCAGGTTGACTATCAGGAGGTTCTTGGATCCCTGTACCGTGAGATAAAGGAATACCTCCGCAATGGGAAAGGTAGTGCAACCTGACTGGATCTTTTATTACTTTTCGTTCTCCAGAATTTTTGACTGCTTTTATGCTGTCAAGGGATTCGGGTTTACTTTAACTTTGTGGCATGTTTTTAAGCTCCCTGAACATCATACCGCCCGCGAGGTTTCAACATCGAATTTTGCCAGCCAGTAAAACCAAAAATTTTAAAATCCTGATGTAGTAATGGGTTTGCACGTACATGCAACGGCCATAATATCCAGGGAAGTCATCCGCAAGCAATTTCGAGAACATAACCTAGGACACTAACATCATTTGGAAAAAACTTATATGTGATGAAATCGAAATGCAAAATAGAAAATCCGGTGGTGGTAAGAATGGTTAAGGACAAGATGGTAGAGCTCCTTCAGGAGCACTTTGAGTTGAACCTCTACGAGGCAAGGGCGTACGTGGCATTGGTCGGTTTTGGCGTCCTCACCCCGGCGGAGCTTGCCAGCGTCTCCGAGGTTCCGGCGCCGAGGACCTACGACGTCCTCAGGAGCCTCGAGAAGAAGGGCTTCGCCATCAGCCAGCCCGGCAAGGTCAACAAGTACAGGCCCGTCCACCCGGAGAACATCCTCGAGAAGTTCATCGAGGAGTGGCAGGAGCGCGTCGCCGAGGAGCTTGAGGCCAAGAAGAAGGCGAAGGAGGAGCTCCTCGAGCTCATGAGCCCGCTCATCGAGACCGAGATTCCGAAGTACGGCGTCGAGAAGGTCTGGGTCGTCCGCGGAATCAGGAACGCCACCCTCAAGACCAAGGAGATGTTCGAGGAGGTCAAGGAGCAGATACTCCTCGCCGACGACGGTTACATAGCCATCAACCTCGAGAGCGACATCATCAAGGCCATCGACAGGGGCGCCAAGGCCAAGATAATCGTCACCGAGAACGTCCTCCACAGGCTCGGCACCTCCAAGATAATGGACTACTACAAGAAGGGCAAGCTCGAGCTCAAGGTCCTCGACAAGTTCGAGCTCCCGATGCTCATCTGCGACGACGAGGTCTTCTTCGCCCTCGAGGACATGGCCGCTCGCTACTTCAACTACGAGACCCAGATATGGATCAAGGACTTCCGCGTCAAGGCCCTCTTCGAGGGCAAGTTCAACGAGTACTGGGAGCAGGCCAAGAAGGCCTGATTCTTCTTTCTCTTATCCATTTTCACTGCTTTGCTCTTCTCAGCAGGACGGGTATTGTAGCTAAGAGGATAAATCCGGGTCCGCAGATGCTCGTTTCAGTGTTCTCAGTGCTGGCTGCTGTTTCCGTTTTGTTTGGCTGTGTCTCTACTGTGGGGGATGTAAGGTTGACTTCAGCGAGCGTGCCGGTTGGGGTGTTCGCGCTTGTTTTCTTGCAGACTGTTACGCTAACGATTTTAACGTCATCGGGAAACCAGAAGCCGTTTATCGTGCCGGTTGTGTTGATGTAGAAGAGGGTGATGTTCTTCGTCAAATTGCCCTTTCTGAGAGTGAAATAGACTGGAAACTGGGCCCAGTTAACAACCAGCGGTCGCAGGGGAGACTGGTTGGCATCACTCGCCTTTGCAACGAGGAAGAAATTTCCGGGGACTTCGATTTTCCAGCCGTTTATCTCCTTCTTTAGCATCCCTTTCTTGAGCCGGAACCAGCTCTCGTTAACGCGCTCAACGCAGAACTGTCCCGTATCTAACCTGTAAACATAGTCAACGTTCACGCTACTGTGGTTCTCCTTAAAGTAGGCGAAGACGTGCACGTTAACGTATCAGGAGCCGTTCACGTAGGTTACTCCTTTGAAGTACACCGCGCTCACGTTCTTTGGGGCATAAGGGGGGAGGTCGCTGAATACGGAGGGGGTAAAGTTGAGGAGGTAGAGCTGAGAACCATCGAAGAAGAGGAGATAATCATAAACATCATACACCTCTGCCCAGCAGGAGTCCATACCGCAGGTGATGCCGTAGTTGTCAACCTCAGCGTGAATCAGTGCCTCTGTCCCGTTTGAGAAGACGGAGCTATGAACTTCGTATAAAAAACCACCTGAATGCACGGAATAGACTGCCGAAACTGGGACAGCGATGAAAAGAAAGGCGATGAGGAGGGGAATCACCAGTCGGGACATTTTGACCTCACCTCTTTGGAGTTTTTCTTGGGAGCAAGCTCATGACTGCCAAGAGAACAATGAACCCTGGTCCGCAGATGTCCTTTTTGGTTTCTTTTGTGTTGGTTGGTGTTTTCGTTGTATTTGATGAGATTGTTGTTCTGTTAGGGACGGTACTAGTCTCAGCGGCCGTACTGGTGGATGTAGTCACGTTCGCTTTCTCGCAGGCGGTCACATTGGCTATCTTAATGCTGTCCGGAAACCAGTAGCCGGCAACTCCAGATGTGTTTGGGGGAACGAAGTCCTCTCTCGTAACGTTTAGATTGAGATAAACGAGGGTGGTATTTTTCACGTGGCCATCTTTTTTGAGAATGAAATAAATCGGGAAAATGCTCGAATTGACGATTTCAGTTGGGCCCGGCGCCCATCTCCGCGCGTTTTTGCTCATGGTTACCCACACGTCGCTCATGTTCGCGTAGTCCCATTTTTGAAAGCTCTGGGACTGAAGCTCAATCCGCCAGCCGTTTATCTCATCACTGATTTTTCCCCTTGGAAGCTTGGACCGGCTAACATTAACGGGTTCAATGCACAGGTTTTCTGAATCGAAAATGTAGACACCGCGGACATGAGTCATCGGGGGGCGGAACGTGAGATCCAGGTACCAGCTCCCGTTTATGAAGCGCGCACCATTAAGAGAATGGCCGAGAGTGTAGTGGTAGAGGGCCTCGAACCTGTCAAGGAGCGTGCTGTAGTTCGGATAAAGGGCTCGGAATGCGGGCGTGAGGTTTAGAAGGTATAGCTGAGAGCCATTGAAGTAGAGCAGATGCTCTTCTCCCCCAATAACCTCCCCGGTGGTCGCATTGGCGCAGTCAATTCCCGAAAGTGGGGGGCAGTATGGCCCGTAGGTGAGGATTAGAAGGGGAATAAAAGCCTCACTTCCGTTGGAGATAACGGAGTACTGAACGTTGTAGACAGAACCGCCTGACCCCGCTGAAACCACGGCCTTGGATAAGAGTGCAAGGACAAAA
>Ga0256838_1001523_pt1 | contig 10823 bp, 10 predicted proteins | sample 4571419metaG_FD_185978 | JGI IMG/M metagenome (GOLD analysis project Ga0256838, IMG submission 185978) | Hydrothermal vent microbial communities from Guaymas Basin, Mexico - 4571-419 | ecosystem: Environmental > Aquatic > Marine > Hydrothermal vents | place: Mexico: Guaymas Basin | collected... | reverse complement strand
ACCAAATACTCGAAGAAGTTAGAAAGGATATCAAAAAGAAACTAGAGAATATTCTTCAGAGACTTGAAATTTATGCTGAAATGGAGTACAAGAAAGAAAATATCGAAAATCTTAGGAAATCAATTGACCGTATCGAGAAGGAACTTGAATCAATTGGTATCCCACCACACCGTGTCGATGAACTTCAAGAATTCAAGAAGAAGTTCGACGAAATACTCAACAAGAAAGAGAAGATCACAAAGAATGACGTTATGCTACTAAGATCATCTCTTATTTAATGATCTTTTCATTTTTAAGTATTTTCTTCTAAGGTTGTCAATAATCATTTGCGGAACAACATTCTGTAGGACTAAATAAACTGTTCTAATACCACTACGAATTATTTTATCCTCTTCTTTTATCGGAACTCTCATAATTTCCTCTCTAATAAAATATATTCCTGCAAAAACGAGGTTATCTAAATTGTATTTGTTTGGATCAATTTTCGTGATAACATACTCAAAAAAGTCAAAAGCAAGTTCAGGAGGAACATTATATCTTTCAGCAACCGCCCTAATTTTATCTGTCAACGAAATATTATACCGAGGTAACATATTCTTTATACGACCGTGACGACGTGCTATTGTTGTTCTTAAAATATTCTTGGAACCTTCATACTCGACACCAAAATCCTCTGCACAATTAGTAATCATCTCAAGAATTTCATTCCTATGCAAATGTAAAAACGTTGAGACTAATATATGATATAGTACTGCTAAAAAAATCTCCAAAACCCTATAGTGTCTCTCAACCTGAGATGCTTTTTTCACTTCAGGCGTTCTATTTAGTATCTTACCCGTAAAGTAGATAGTATCATTAAAAACGTACTTTGGAACTCTAATATTATATTCATTCTCAATACAGTTAATTATACGCTCAATATCAGTTTTCGTTTCTTTAAATGTTTTAGTATCATGACCAATTTTAAACATCGCCGCTCTCTCCTTAGAAATCCTCTTTTTACTCATCTTTTCGACTATTTTCTGAATTTCCGTATTACTACTATATCCACCGAGACCCTTATCATTATCAATAATACTAACAATACTAACCTGAACATCATTTTCCTTGGGAACTGGTAATACTGGAGTAAATGCTGGTTCAGCATATCCACACAATGGACAATAGCACTCATCTCTCTGCGGGTCATAAATCATATTTACAATTATACCTTTCTCCTTACATTTTGGACACACCCCACAAGACAATACTAACACCATTAGTATGCAAACAACACTATATTTAAAAATGTAAAAAGATATGTACAATATATTGCTTTAAACATTTATTAAATAATATAACTAACTACTAAACTATCCTCAAAGTTTTAATAGCATATTATGAGAGATTATTGTTCATATGATCCGACTTGTTCAAGTCTTAATATTAAATCATAATCACTCATTATATAACTCTCTGTTGATATATCTGCACCAAATCCTCCAAGTTTAACTTGATATCTGTCATTTGGGAAAACTACCGGAATATAGAACATTGAATCAGAGTGTAGTTGTTGAGAAGTTGGAGCAATAATAGTGTAACTACCATAAACGCTCCCATAAACAGGGTTTACTGCTGTCGGTTTAAAACTATAACTAACAGCGAACCCAGTTGTAAGAGCGCCAACTGCCTTTTGGAAACCATTAGATATTTTATCTTTGTTTTTATATATAGTGTAAGGTAATGATGAAGTTAACCCACTAAGTATTTTATCAACCAAACTTTGACCGCTCTTAGTCTTCGTAAAGTTTATTATAATATTATCTTGAAGAATCTCAAAACTCTCGCTCCTAAAGTCATTCGGATCTGCACTCCATTTAAACTCTAGTGTCTGTATTGAACGATAATAAATACCATTAAAATTAATATCATACCAGTGAACATGCGGAAAACCATAGAATAACATAGAATTGTGAATATAATCTAAAGTCGATTCATTCTTACCGTATGATATAGATATACCCTTATGTTCACCAATTTTATAGAAAATCTGTTCTTGTACCCAAATATAACTATCATATGCACCCGGAAGTAACCTACTTGGATACATTGTATACATTTTATTATCTTTATCAATATACACGCCAACAAACAACGGTTCCGAAACACGAACAGTTGGATTTCCATACAATACATTGTAGTACCTTGAATCAGTCTTTACACTCACATATGTCGAAGGTGATAAATCAATCATCATATATGGCGTATACTTATTAGATACAGTCACGAAAATTGGGTATTGCATATTAGCAATCATATACCCTTCCCAATAACCTGTTCCATCCAAACTAACCTTATATTTATCGACGCTTCCCGGAACAAAATAAAATTGTCGTCTAGCATCAACTAATGGGTATATCTGGAAATTAGGCCCAGTAGTATTAAGGTAAACATATGGAGCAACATAATATTGAGATGGAACATAAATTAATCTATGTGTAAGTAATGCTATACCATAATTACTATTTCCAACATTAAAAGAAATTTCCTCAGGTGTAAAACCTTCTGCAAAACCATACCTCACGTACATACTATCATCTGTCTTCACCCTAAGCATTCCATTAACAAATGGGTACCTAAGACTAAAGTCTTCAGTATAATGACTATATGAATCCCATATTCCGTCTCTATTAGTAAAGAACGCAGGTAAATAATATTCAGGATAGAACATCTTTGAATCAGGTCCACCCTGTAAATAACTAACTATCTCATTCTTAAGTGCTGAAACTTGATCGTCTATAAAATTGTGATCTATAACTTTTTGAAATACATAAGGCGTATTTGGTGAAATAGCGAAATAATTACTACTACTCATATAATTATCCAACGTAAGAGAATTTCTCCAACCTATTAATAATGGATTAAACCCTGCTTTCTTAATGTCACCCCCATAATAATACTCCATATACCCAATATTAGTATTCATTCCAAAGCCATTTTTTGTGTAATAATCATCATCCTTGTAATTCATTGGTAAGAAATAATTAACCGCCATCTCATTAAATGAGGTCAATCTACTTTCAATTTGAGTTTTGTACACAAATGGTTTTATTGAAGATTCTAAATCAGAAATAGATACTTTATTATCATTCACGTACAATAAGTAATCTGACACAATATCAAATACAACGTCCTCAACATTATTATCATCAATAATTATCTCAGGATAATAATAACCAACAACAAATTGTGTATTAAAGTTATAGTTGTGTAACTCAACAGTATGCTTACTCAATAAGTTATAAGCAGAATAATACAAAATATAACTTTGTCTTGGTGGAATGACATTCTTATTATAAAAAGTTTCAACACCAAAGTCATTAGCAAAACTCTGAATATTACTTGAAGTAATAACATTAACCAAATCCTTTATATCATTATATGTTCTCGCAGTAGAATATAAATACGACGCCAACCTTATAATTTTTCCAATTTTTGTAACAGTACCAATACCACCACTAAAGTAAAACATAGCGACATCAATAGCCAACCCCGATGGGTCAAAATAATCAGCGTGTTGTAATTGTATTGCAGACAAATAATCAAACCCTATAGAATGAGTATGAAGGATCATTTCACTCGTAAAGTAAGTCTTAGACACCATATGTGGATTACTTGGGACAGCAAATCCCGATGGTATATCATTACGCGAAAGTGGATAGTACTCTCGCCAAACACCAAACGTTGGAGTAAGAGTTATACCACCATCGTCAGATGACTCAACACGATAATTAATCACATTTTCGAATGAACCCCTAACAATAATTTCATTTTCATACTTTACTCTTTCAAAATATAAAGATTGATACGCATCAGGATCGCTTTGAATATCCGAAACATACGATATTGAAAACACATCTGAATCAGTCATCATTATACGATAGTTACTATCACTAATCTTCGTTTGGAAAGTATTAAATAGTAGCATTGCAATAATTATTGACACCATAATTATAATTATAGTCAATAACGTATCGAAAAGTTTCATCATACTACACTCCCATTAAAAAATACAAGAATACAATTTAAACTAAATACTATACTATAAACAAAATTACCAAATTAATGACCAAAAAATTTTTAAATACAAATTGATATAAAATATAATGGTAAGAGGGCCGGTAGCTTAGCCTGGCTATAGCGCGGGGCTTTTAACCCCGTGATCGCGGGTTCGAATCCCGCCCGGCCCGCCATAAGTTATTTATTCTCAAAGAACAAATAATAAAAAATTAGTAATTAAATATTTATCGAAACGTGACAACAATCTTATTTGCATAAAACTTTCTATATACATCTCCATTTTCATCAAGTAACGAAAGAACATAATTATTATTTTCTTCACTAATCATAATGTATGGAAGTCCATAAGCATCATACACTCTCTCAAATCCATCATCACCATTAATAACCAAATAACGACCATATCTAGTACAAGATAACTCATTAAGTGTATACTCTTTATAACTCATTAATTTCACCATAAAACTAAACTACAAAAAATATTTAAATACTCTAAGTATAATATCACAATAACTTGTTCTTCTTTAAGTTACCTTCTAAATCAAATAACTATTATTGAATTCAATCTCATACGTATATCATAAACATCAAAATATCCATTTCCTCCAGTATTCATTAGGATATAGAAATAAAATTTATTGTAAGTTGCAGGATTAGTAGTGTCAACAACCTTTTGATTATTCATATAAACGATTATTCTATCACCAAAATAAACCATAATACTAACTTCCTTATTTCTATGAATATACGTATTATTATTGCAATAAAATGCAATATCACCACAAGAATATGGATATCCATCCTTATTATAAGCAACAGAAACTAAATGTTGTTTACTTTCTGTTTCATCACCCAACCATATTGCTAGCCCGTACTTGTTTGCGTTCGTAGTTATTGAAGAATATAACCTGTCAGTAAACAAAATGACACAATCACTATCAGAATCCACATTAATATATGTTTTAAAACTAATCCATATATTCCTTGGGACCATCGTTAGACTAACTACACCATAATTATTATTATCACTATCTGGATAAATTCTATATGTGTCTTTATTTATAATTACCGCATCGCTATTCTCCTTTACAAACGGTATTATCGCTAATTTCTTGGATGTACTGTCTATATTATTAACATAATTGATGAAATGCTTCCCGTTCACAACTGAATTTATTGAGACTATTATTAATACTATCACTATACACTTAACTAAGTTTCTCATTTTTTTGTCCCTCTAATTAAATAATATTTTTCTCTTTAAAGGATTGTATATTTTTAAAAGTTTTATATGAATTTATTAGTGATGTACAAGAAAGGATATCAAATTGAAAACAAATTAGTACACATTCTTGAAAAATACGGTTTTGCGTGCATTAGGTCAGCAGGTAGTAAAAAAGTCGACATTATTGCAGGAACTCCGGATATTAAATTATGTATAGAAGTCAAGAACACAAAAAATACTTACGTATATATTTCAAAAGAGCAACTCAAAAAATTACTAGAATTTTCAAAAAGATTTGGATGTAAACCACTAATAGTTGTTAATTTCAAGAATAAGGGAATTTATGTATTTGAGTTACCAAAAGAAAAACTTATTATTAACGAAGGTCACAAACTGGAGGATTTTATTAAACAGTTTTCGAAACGCTAAAATATTTACTCTTGTAATTTTAAATATCATACGCTAAATTAACCAAAACATTTTTAAAGACTGTCTCTTCTTATAATTAACGAACAATTGTATGCCGGGGTAGCCTAGCCAGGGAAGGCGCCGGCCTTGAGAGCCGGTGGGCATTGCCCTCCGGGGTTCAAATCCCCGCCCCGGCGCCAGAATTCTTATTATAACCATTTTCTCCAATAAATAATTATGAAAGAAAAAAGAATCAATAAATTATATCGTCCATAACAACAAGTGTATCAGATAAGTTCGAAGAAACGCGCTTCAACTCATTAAACAGGAGTCTAATGATATTCTCTCCAAGACTATCAATACGTGGTTTATCATTTTTAGTTTCAATAATTATAATGTCATGAAGACCAAGGTCATATAGATGTTTGTCAATACCAACACCATAAACTTGCATTAGTGGGTAACCACTATCATGAAGACAATCTTCACCAAGTGATATCACAATAATTTCTGCGATTTCAACTTCCGGTAATTCAGATTTTACACCATTATAATTATTGACAATAAGTTCTAAATACTTGTCACGAACTTCAAAGCAATAATCGTTTTCATATGTCATAACTTCTTCAAAGTCCATAAATATCACCAAGTATTATTAGTAAACTTTTAAATTTAAATAATTTTTTAAGACCATCGCATTAAATCTGACATCGAAATAATACATTATAATAAAACCTTTTATTAATAGAAAGGTAAAATCTTTAAAATTTAAATAAGTAATAAGAATTAAAATATTTGCAATAATTTTAGTGAACACATATATAAACAACTACATCATTAATACTCCTATCAAAAATATACCCGGAAATACTTGTAATCCCTGATTCCGCATATACTACATCAAAACAAATACTATATTTTTCATCAACGTAGAAACATTCTCTAATAGTGACAAATGGCTCAAAATTTATAACATCAGATTCTATGACATCACTCGTAAATTTAAAATTAGATAGTTTTGATTTTCTATACAATTCAAGAAGAGAATCAAAACTAATAGATATTTCGTCATCTTCACTATTGTTTATAACTTCATAGACAAAATCTTTTACATATTTTTCGTAATTATTCATCATAATCACCATAAACAATAGAAATAATTAAATCTTAAATATTGTGTGATTACAAATCTGAAAAAACTTTATAAGGATAAATATCGTAATTTAGTTGGTGATACAAATGATATCTATCCTATTATATAATAGAAATGGCAATGTTGGTATTATTGTTAGAAAACCAGGAGAACTATACTCGTTACTATCAGGTCTCACAATTATTGAATTTGAAAAACTCAAGAAAACACTATCAAAAATAGCATCAAAATGGAATTGTCAAAGTGAAGATAACGTCAAGAATTGTTATTTTGAGATAAATTCTAATGATTTTAGACGTATAATGGAAATAATAAAACAAAGCATTAATGAATAATTTAAGATTTCTTCTTTAATTTACTTTATGGTGATGGTATTGGAAAGAACCGTAAAAACTTCTGATGTTTGTATGTCGATATGGAGTACATTGCAAGAATGGGGAATAATAAGCGATAAACTCACTCCAAAAACGAGTTATTTATATAATTCAATATGTTCAGACGTTAATTTGTATTTGCCAATTGTTGATGAATACGAACAATACTGTTTTACAGTTTCAGGATTAGAAGAGAAGAGTTTCGAAAAATTATTAAATAATGAGGATATAGTTAATGAGATCGTTAAACTACAAAGAATAATTAGTGAATCCGATGATATAACATGGGATATTCGAGAAAAGATAATTGAGTTGTGGAAAAAAATCAACAATATGGATGTATTTGAATTAATGAACTCTGATGTCGATGCTATGTACAACGATATGTGGAATTTTGCTGACGTTTCAGAAAATATTTTTGTTCCATTTGTTCTAAATATGATGTATAGTAATGGAAAAGAAGTAGAAATATATATTTGTATTAAAAAGAACCCAAACTATCCTAATGATCCCAGAAAATACATTATTAGTATAAAGGTTCTCAATTAGAAATACCAGTATTTATCTTATTTTTTATAGAACGTTTTCTAAAAAAAGAAAATAAATTAAAATAATTAAGTTGTTAAAAATTTATCCAACGATATCACAATATTTCCATTGTATAATGGCTCTCCATTTGGAGAGTACATAATATAGGGAACTACTGGTTTTCCAAATGGGTTGAATTCGAAACCAAACATACCATAATTAATAGCCTCTTTGGGGAATTCCATTGTAAACTCTTCACTATCAACCCTATAAATTGCGAATGGTAAGTCATCTATATTAATCTTTGTTGCGTTACTAACCCTTATTATTTCATACTTGTTACCATTATGTGTGTAATATGGGAATACCACGTACACTTTTCCAATATCGTTAGGATGAATCTTGAATGACATTTTAACCATTGTCAATTCTGTACAGTTTTCATTGATATTACTTACACCTAATTCATCGAAGTATTCCGTACAAGACACAATATGTGTATCAAGATTTGTTATAGTAAGGTGTACATTGTACTCTTGAGAAATGGTAATATTTTTACCATACAAAACTTCTTCATATTGAGTTGGATAATAGAATTCAACGGGTGTTGAAAGAAATACCGAAAATACTCCATACAATGCCCACGTAGTAAATACTACTGTAGGTGATGAATACATTAGATCCATCTTTTCCTTTTCAGAGGGTGAAAATGTATTATAGTGATACAATACAAAAGTTTTTGTTTCAATGTTTGGAACTATAGTATCAATATTAACATTATACTTAATAATATCTGGTTCATATATAAATCTCTCGTCCTTAGTTTCAAATATGTAATTTACTATAACTGGGACATTATATGTTATTACAGATAATAAGTTTAATGAATCTACTCCATACACTTTATATACTCTATTATCACTAACTGGTGCCAAACTAAAATCATATATTTCTCCCTTATATTCGTATTCTAATGTTCCACCTATTGAGGATATTATACTAAATAATGGTGGTTCCATTATTTTAACTAATAATATAACTTCGGATTCTATGTCATATACATAATATTCCTTACCAATTTCAAGTTTGCTTATATTTACGGGTTCCGTCTGCTGAATATAATTAATTACCGCATCCTGTGTGTCAAGTATTTGATTTGCTTCATAGAAAGATATTTCCTGATTATTTATTACAATATTATCTATTATTGAATATGGGTCGAAATTCTTATCTAATTCTCCCTTTGATATTACTTTTTCAATTTTAATACCATTATCAAATTTAACTTTTAGTTTATTTCCGTTTATTATTAATTGTACTCTGTCATCAATTTTGCTTATAGCATCAACAAATGTTTCATTAATTTTCACTACAATATTCCTTGTTTCTCCATTCACGAGCACGAATGTTATATTCAATGGTTGTTTATATTCATTAAAACTATCCAATCTAATTGGGATACCAAAATCCGATCGAATGAATGAATCACTATCTGTTATGTTGATTTCTTGTAACCTACCATTAACGTATACTTTCTCAACGTTATACGTCATATCCTCATCATTAAATAATTCCTTAAATGTATTAGTTGTAAATATTACAAAATAGTAGTCGTGTCTAATATTATTTTTATCATAAATGACATTTTTTCCAATCGTGACATTATTGAGAACAATCGCACTTGTTGTTATTGTTGTTTCATTTGATTGTTCCCCATTTTGTTCATTATTCTGAATATTGTTCAAAATTTCTCCAATACTAGTAATTACTAGTACTCCTTCTCCATTGAACTCAACCGGAATAATAAATTGTTCAGTTGGTCTAATATATAGTGTTTTAATTGGTGACACCATTATTGGGTGGTTCTTTGAAAATTTGATGAATCCCTTTAGATTTGCTGTGGGTGTTATAGTATACGAATTTCCTACAACAATAACATTAGCGTGTCCGATTATTGGAACATCTGGTTGTGTTGTAGTAAATCTTTTTTCAATACCATTAACCTCATTATAATTAACAATCATATAGATTGTTTGTTTACTCGAACCATTTATTATTACAAACTCAAATGCAAACTCTTTGGGTATATTAGCAACTTCTCTTTTAATGCTAATATTGATGTTTCCATACTTGAACATAACACTACCTTTATGTAATATGTATATTTTATTGTCTGTAGTTATATTCACGGTACCATTAATATCAACAACCTTATCTAATTTATTTGTATACACAATCCCATATTTTATATTGACTACTAGAGAGATGTCGTCTCTATTTTTAATCCTAATTTTATGCCCGTCTATATTAATTTCCTCTGGAAGTTCAATTGATACTTTATAAGTATCGTCTGATAGTTTATCTATTATAGTATTAAACTTGGATTTATCTATAACTATAACTTTTCCATTAGTGGTTTTAACGGTTGGAACTATATTGATTGATCCATCATTTAATGTAACATTCACTAAATTAACTTCTGCTTCAATTACACCACTTGTCTTATTGCTAACATTCTGTATCACCGTACTTCCTTGATTCGTATTATTTGCTTGTGAAATGTTCGTATTATTTTGAGCACTATTCTGATTTTGGTGCGAACCATAATTACTATTGATGCATCCACTAGAAACAACTATAATCACTAAGAGAAGCGATATTAGTAATATATCTTTCTTCATAGTTTTCACCAAATGTAATAAGATATGTTTGCTTTAAAAATAAATGTTAAAATAAAAGAAAGGTAAACATTTAATATTTTCACATATAGATTACTATATTGGTCAGATATTTCATTTTTCTATATTGTATGTGAGTTTTATTATAACATTTTCAAGGTCTATCGATGGATAAAGTAGTATTGTATTACTTTTATCGAGTTTTGTTACGTAACTCGTTTCTCTTCCATTACTAATAATGTTGATATCTTTTAGTGTTGCTTCAGAACCCTCTATATCTTCTTCAATATCTATTTTGTGTAAATCAATCTTTTTATAAACTTTAAGAGTTAGTAATTTCTCCCATTTAGGTATTGATATCGTAACAATTATTTTATTATCCTCAACTGATATTTCCT
>Ga0256838_1001522_pt1 | contig 10832 bp, 12 predicted proteins | sample 4571419metaG_FD_185978 | JGI IMG/M metagenome (GOLD analysis project Ga0256838, IMG submission 185978) | Hydrothermal vent microbial communities from Guaymas Basin, Mexico - 4571-419 | ecosystem: Environmental > Aquatic > Marine > Hydrothermal vents | place: Mexico: Guaymas Basin | collected... | reverse complement strand
GAAACTATAAAATCATCCTCCTAAATGACAGGGTATCAAAAATTCATCCTATACGTGGCCTTAGGCGAGAACTGAGTCGTTGATGGAAAATTTTGGAACCTATGATAAAGTTCAATTTCGAGTTAAAACGTATGTTACGAAATACGTATATGTTACGAAATCGAAATTTTCAGATCGTTAATCTGAATAAGTTTGAAATCAAATTTCCGATCGAATGATATGCATATTATACATATTACATGTCTAGAATTCGGAATATCGAAGATGTTCTAAAAATAGAACATACGCCACAACTTTATAACTACATGTTCGATATGTACGAAATTAATGGCCGGCATTTTAAATTATACACTCTTATCAATATTGAATTTAAATAATTAGATTATCTGATAATCATAAGTTATACGATTTTTAATTTACAAGAATTTATGAGGATTTTTTTGAAACAACTTTTGATGATGCCGGATGAAAATGACGATGGATCACAACGTCTTTAGAAGTTATTGAAGATACTGGGTTGAACTTGCACATGGAACAATCAGAATTGAATTTTCGACCACTTGGGTCTATTGAGGCCATGTTTTAAATTTTGAGATTGAAAGAAATCGTTTAAAATAGACTCGAATCGGACATCCAAAAGCTGTTTTATATTAAGTCAAGTACACAGAATTCGATGAGCTGGTCAGTTTCTTCATAAAACGAAGTTGGAAGATCCGTCAAACTTAAGTTGAGAGTCGTCAATATCATTATTGACAACAAAGATACTTTTCTTCAATTTTATGAAATTTTCCATCAACGACTCAGTTCTCGCCTAAGGCCACGTATAGGATGAATTTTTGATACCCTGTCATTTAGGAGGATGATTTTATAGTTTCGGTAAGGAGCAACGATTTGCATAAATATTTGAGAACACACGGCTTCACCTATAGAGTGATTCGGTTAATGAACGCCCAATGATTAGACGCACTTGAGAGTAAAAAGCAACATGGAAAATTATATTGCCACGAGATTGAAAACAGTGAATGTTCTTGCAGTGAATAGGTTCAGTGAAGGTGTAACATCCCTTTAAAAGGAACGGTTTCATCAGAACTTCATCAAAAATGAAATTGTCAAGTGCTCTTTCAGCAAGTTTAGCAAGTTATGCTGCAGGTATCAAACCTTCAAGTCGGACAATTTGCAAACCCGGAACAAACTGCATATTGAATTTGCAAAAAATGCAATTGAGTAACGAACAATTTGTGGAAGTCGGCCAGCACCGAGTGAAAAATATGCAAGAAGAATCTGATTTCTGCATTGGATATGGATTGTCAAGATTTGAAATATCTGGGCAAACTTCGCATCAAGATATTTTGCTTTATCATAAAGAAAAGGATCAAAAGCATGCTGGTTTCTATCCAATTTGTATTGCAGACCATTCCTCTCAAAGAGACTATAAAATAACCTGGGAAATTACCGGCGAAATTGGATGTTACAACTTTGGATGTGAGACTGCCGATACATTTTGCTGTTCAGCTTATCATGGTCAAGATAAAAATGCAGATTGCTCGTTGGGAGCACAGAGAGCAGCAATTCAACCGGAGGATTTCTATATCAATCATAACGGCCATTTTTGTGTTAAACATCATATGAGCCCTGTTTATGACCCAGATGTAAGAGTAGAAGAACCTATCGTCGATGAACCGATCGTCGATGAATCTCCAATAGATGAATTGAATGATATCACATGGCCTGGATACGCATGTTCGGGCTTTTCAATGTGTTTGCCGAATCCGTACACCTATCAGCCAGAAGGGAATATTTTATGTACGGTCACTTATAATGACCGGACAGCAGCCCTGAAAGATTGTCTTGCCACCGATTGTAGTCACCTGCTTGAATATGAGTTCAAAGGATCAAGTAAGTTTCAAACCAATTTGTTTACCGTTCTTATTTATATTATCCGCTATTATACTTCGAAAGAAAACATTATCACGCATATAATTTAAGCTCATTATGAACTTTTGACGAAGAGTGACTTGCTTGAGCAAAATTGCCCCAATTCTTCACCGCGATTGAGTGAAGCTGATATAAAACCTCGTGCTGCTTATCGGACTGTTCGACGTGAAAAACGATCAATTGATGATCCAGTGAAAATCTCAACTACATATGATATTGTCGGTCACAGTGAAATACCATTTCAACAGCGAAAGAATTTCTACCCTGAACTCAACTATACTGATATCATTGTTGAGGCGCATAACGTAAGTCTGTTTAAACATGCTGTCAGTGTGAAGTCAAAAATATGACCTATCAATTATTGATTTTTATCTAAGGAATATGGCGAAAATAGATTTTTGATTGACCATCAATCAGATCTACGAGTTGGTGTCATCAATGATTTCTGCATAATCAGCCCTGAAACAGCAAACGACTGGAGAAACTATGAGACAAAACATGAGCATAATCCAGCGATGCCAAATACTGTAAGCGTTAGCCTCAAGACTAGCTACAAGGATTCCGAACATTCATTGGAAATGTTCCCCGATGTGATCCAACAAGCATGTGAAAATAAAAAGCTTTTGGATTTGGAATACATCGTCCAAACTGATAATGAAAGTAAGTCTTCAAAACTTGAATATATACATTATATATAAATGTTATACAATTGTTTCAATAATTCATTTAAGCTTTCGAATTACCGGTCGATGGTCTTGTCGAATACCCTGAAATGTCAAAGCGAATTCGAAGAGCGGTTACAACAAGGGACGGCAAAAAAATCTGTCCTTTTCGATATTGCGAAGAATCATCAAGTGGTGAATGCAGACAAAATGACTATAAAGAACCCAATTCAGACAATTATGCTTGGAAATGGCATTCATTTACTAAACCAATAACAACAGTTTGCAATACACAACAAGGAAGCGGTGCCGAATGCGAGAGACATGGGGAAACCAGAAGTTTACCAAACTGTTGGTATGAGCAAGGTGTTGTTAGAGGTCAAGGTGATTGGGGAGAAACGTCCATGAGATCTAATATTCCAGTTTTTGTTCACTTGAGCAGCAGTGATATGTTCTGTATGCCATGTTGCTCTAAGAATAGAATAAGAGATCTGACCATAGATGATATTGATATGAGACAAAAATCAAGAAGCCAAAGAGAAAAACAAATAAGAGAAGCAAATGAAAATAAAAATCACATGCCAGGTCAGTCAAGTGGGCTATTAAACTTTTTGTCGAAATTTTATCGTCCTTTAACGAAATATAATTATCTTTTTCAGTTTGTGAAGATATAACTTTACGATCAAGTATGTGCTTTTGGCTTTTGGATCACGGTCGATGTGGACAAGACTTTCCAGCCGCCCATAACCAATATATGTTCATACGCGATGACGTTGTTACTCCTGCAAGTATCAAAACCGATAAAGACGAATGTAATGCAAGGCAACCATCTCCAAGAAACAATGATCCTGATGTTATCATGTACGATTATTATTGAAAACGATTTATTTTAAATATGATAGCAATTTTGTCCTTTAAATATAATAAATTTGCATCCATCATTATAATTAATGCCTCAAAATTTGATTGTATAGCCAACACGTACTTTACTGACTTCAGCTTTCTGAAAAATATAACTTGAACCAATGTTGAAAATGTTCCTAAAATATTCGCTTTTTATATGCTTGGAAAATAAGGTTTAAATTGGTCGGAATGAATGTTTATTATAAATTACAAGTTATAAGTTATGGGTCATCTCAAAAGTTTATGATACATATCGAATGCACCATGGAATTATTCCGAGATAAATAACGCTTTCCGTAAAGGTGAGTTGTCAAACCTTTCTCATAATATATGGGCCATATATCAGTTCCATCATCAGTATGATGGTTTATTTTCGCGCTTATCCATTTCCCTATCATAATCTTCAGAAAATGACTATGACTGTGTAAGTCAGATGGCCGTAAGTCGGATGTCAGTCGAATGGCAAGGCCAAAAAGCGGAAGCTTGCTGGAAAAACCATCAAAAAACTCGCATTCAGTGAGTGTTAATAAATGATTTAGATCAATTCAAAATAGCAGCTTAAGCGTTCTTTTGGCATTTATTTAAATATGCGACCTAGGCAGATACTTAAATTGAAACTGGCATTCGACTCGAGGTGTGGTTATTACTCACAAGGATGAATATAGAAAGAAAGTGGCTTTAGTGAATTACTTGGACAGTTCATCCTTTCCTTCATCGCTTGTTGGTTCAGTGAATCGGTTCAACAGGCGTATTTTTTTGAGAATTTCTTAAGATGGATTTTCAATATTATAAGCCGCTTTGTATACGAGCTAAAAAGATTTATAGAATCACTATAACACATTGATCATGTAAATCTGTTTACTATATTTTTTTCAAAATCCGTGTCATCGCCAAAAATAACCCACATATCCATTAAGCAATCCACTAGAAGGCATACTGTGAATGTGATAACTAAAAAAATAAAGGAAGTTTGGGTTTATTATTGTTCAACATTTCAGCTTTGACTTACATAGTAGAATAACAGCAATGAAATCAACTTCAAGTTTGATTGACAGTTCTGATCTAAAGGCTTTTCTGGGTTCCAGAAAAAAGTCCGTGGATATCTAGAGGCCCTATCGGGTCGACAAACTTAAAATGAAACCATTTACATGGATATGAACATTACCGCCTTTATAATCGAAAGGGATGCAAGCCTGTGGTTGGAAAAGAAAACTGAAAAAATAATTGTTGATAGTGCCACAATCAAAGTAATACAATGTATGATGACTGTAACACCCGATGACACTTTTGTGACTCACAATAAAAGTCTCGATCGAATATTCATCTCAGAGGAGATTCTTCTTATTTGAGAGCCTTATTTCCATATCATACGTCCGCTCAAAAAGTGACTAAAATTCAATTTTCAGTGGCACTTATCACGTTTTTGACTGAACACATGATAATTATTCCAGTATTTCAAGCCTTATATCTGAATTTTGTACCATCCTGGGTTAAAATTCAAAAATCTCTGAAAATTCTCAAATCACTAAAACCAGATATCTGATGATTCTGGAGATTTATTCCGCCTGATGATCTAAGATCATTTCCGTGTTTGATCCCGAAAAGTTTTTTTTGTCTCTCGAGCCTATCCGAATTCAATAAAACCTTCTTCCCCTTCGTAGATTTAATGAAAATGCATCTCTAATTCAGTTATTCTATTCAACGCAGCTGACTTACTTTTCACTGTATATTTCTATGCATAAATATACGTCTCAATGAGACATTCTCATAATCAATTTTGGCCCTCAAAACCACTGATACCGAATAGGCCGACTTCCTCGGTTCGACCTTGACGGTAAGGATAATCAGGTCAGATTATCCGTTATTTACCGGATAATGTCGGTTACAGTCGTGCCTTGATTCATTTCGAAAGACTTAGCCCGAATTCTTTAACTAGAACCCAATCCATTGGAGGTGAAAAGGTAGAACTCTGGTAAATGAACTCCTTAATACTACAAATTGCACAAAGGGGATAGATTTTGATTAAATATTAAATAGACTGAGCCCTCAATGTCAGATTCTGTTTGTTTTGACACTCAGATTCGACTCATTAATACGTTGGACAACTATTAAAGAGATTTACTGCATATCAATATGATCTTTTTGACTTTTCCATTTCTGGTCTTGTCAAACGGGGTATTAGTCTGGTTTTCCAATCCCTGTCTGAAATCTGATTCGCCCGATCGGCCAATGATGAATTAACCATTAGGACTGAACTGGAAAACCAAGTGAAGCAAACTCATGGATTTGGACAAATGAAGCTAATTTTGATAATAATTTAAGATGGAGTAACAACAAAACCAAGCCATGCCAAGGTCAAACTGTAAATTTTTCACCAAATCAACCAGTTTCTGTAATGATAAGGGAGTCATTCACAGTTGGTGTTCTAAATCTTCCCAACAATGGCGAAATAATTTTGTCAGACAATATTCAAATTGGTGTCGATCCATCACTCTCAAACTGTGTGGATACACAACCGATAACTTATTCATCGGAACCAGATAGCTGGTATCTTGCTTCTAATTGGTTGAACCAAAATCTTGGACAGTTGGAATTTGTCACTGATGAACGATCAATTCCATGTCAAAATGATCAAGCTACTTTACCACAGGTAACCCAGCTCACAACGACCGATCAAAGCTAGCTTCGAAACATATTTCAGGAAACAACATTTATGATTAAAAGTGTCTCCCCAGCAAATGCAGAAGTTTCAAGTATAAAACCATGGGGAGGTCCAATCACATCAGACAGTGCCCTGTCACAATATAAAAGTACCGATTGGGGCCGTTGGCAAATTCCTCAGGACACTTTCAAATTGTAAATTCCGACTCTCTCACTTCTATCTATAATATCTTCAAAAGCCTATTGAAGTATGAACATCGGTTTGAAAGCTGAACTAAGCTTTATGCTGATTTTACAATAAGTGACTGTGACTCCACTGGATGTCTGTGTCACAAACCAAGTTACTTTGAAAGTGTAATGCAACAAATATGTCAGACCAGACCAACTTGCCCAGAGATTATCTGTGAGGTAGATACCATGAAAATTCATTTGCATGCTTACAATTTATCATAGGATGGAATAATACCACCAGGCCACTGCTGTCCGATATGTGGAGCAGAACTTAAACTTGGATACGATTCAACATTTGTTTTTGCTGATCTGGATGCATTGATTTCAAAAACGGTCAATGAGGAGTTTACTGACCAGCCACTTCAATTTAAAGCTTATAAAAGTATCAAGGTCTGTTCAAAACTGACTCCCTTCTTGGATATTATCTATCATATGGACCATATGATAAGAACTATATCATATGTGTTATATCATATGATTCGTATGACATGCACAATATCATATTATATGGTTTATATCCTATGGAGCAGATTGTAGATCACGTCTTCATGGCCCACAGCTATCATTTGAACACATTAAGAAAACCAATGTTAGAGCAACAAATACTGAAATCACAGTTATTTTCCATGATATGGATGGTTCAGAGGCTTATGCAAAGAGAGCCGCGTCTCAGATCTCGAAAAAGCTCAAATCATTTCCCGGTCTGACTTCAGTTGATGTTGAATACTCAGGATCTCCACCAGGAATGTCAGGTGGTGCAGTTTTTGGAATAATTTTCTTGGTTGCTACTATTGTTGCTATCAGTGGGTTTGCGTACATAAAGGACTGGTTTAAAAAACTTGAACGTATTCACAAAATCGATTCAGATGATTGAAAGTTTCAACTTGAAACACTTATTAAAACAATTCACAGCGTGATAGTATTGGAAATATTGTTGGTGGCTCAATTCAAAATCAAAACTATAACAGTAGTAGCAATGATGGAAACACTACTTATGCGCTTTCATCAATGGAATCAGCAACAGCTACTCAAGCAGCTGAAACTTCCGAGATTGCTCCAACTTCAGCTCCAACTCGTAAAATCAAAAAGAGAATTAAACCACCAAGTAACATAGAAAATAAAAACTATCAGTCTTCAAGGAAAGTGTCATTCTAACAGCAAGACTAGCTGTGGCAATAAACGCAGTTTACCTTGTTACCTATAGCTACTAACATCTGTAGTCGGTCAATGATATAGACAATGAATGAAACCGTGAAAGTCCTATTGATGATGAATCTGATGTCGAAGAAGCTTCTACGGGCAACAATCTTGGTAATATAGGTGAAACCAATGTCAATTTTGTTCATAATGAAAAAGAAACTGATACAAAAGTTGAAAAAATGGAGCCCGAAGATAATTTACAAGAGCAAAACTCGACCTCGATAAATTTCGAATCTAGTGAAAATGACATTCTCGACCTTGCTTGATAATTTTAATTTAAAATTAAATTGATAGCAACTTAATTTGACTTACTACATAATTGCGCTTGCTCTTGATCAAACGCAATAATTCACTTTATTATATACAGTCTATTTACACAATTTACGCCTATGGCGTATTGTCTTTCAACCCAAACCGTCTTTTATATTTACATAGTTTGGTGTGTTGGTTTGTGTATGGTTGCACCTTCTATACATCTCTCGTCGTGCAAGTTTTCCCACCACCACGAGCTGACCGAAGAAATTGTTCTTTTTTCATTTTTATTATTTTTTAACTTGTGAAGTTCCTGAAATTATTATTTTAATGTTGTCCAAGGTCAATAACCAAAATATGGGGAAATATCTATAATTACCTGACAAGCACCGCAAGTCATTCTATCAGCTGGCTGAAGTGCTGGAACGTTCAAATCTGCCTCATCAGTTCTCCAAGCATGATATTCCATGTATGCCGTTGAGTTATTATCCAAATAGTCCAAATATTTTACGAGTTCTTCCGGTGTTCTAAAGACCATGATGTTTATATGAAAAAAGTAAAGATGTAAACCTGAAGTCTTCGCTGTGGATAAATGACTTTTTTGGTGCCATTGCTTCAACATCGCTACGATGTGGTCCGAAAACGATCGGGACAGAACCTTGAAGCAGTGAATTTCGCCAGAACTTCTCTGATACATAATCATTACAATGAATTGAATTTTCAAAAGCAAGATAGAATTTGTATTGTGACATCAGTCCAGGTTTTTCTGGGTCACTCATCCATGGCTTTTCAGTGAGTGTATTATTCCAGCATTCACCATAACCGTCCAACTTTAGTCCAGCTTGGACCAAATCTTGAACATAATCCCACCGCTCTCTAGCCCCACCAGTTTTATTACAATTTGATACTACCCATGAAGCATATTTCGTACCTGGTTTATTTTTTCTTGACATGATCATATTAAGATGATCCTCGTCAGTCATGGTTTTAGTTCCATTTTTATACCTTACCAATCGTAGCATTGTGTTTGCGTCGCCAAAGGGTCGCGGGATATCGCTATCGCGACGATATGAAGTTGTAAGATTGAATGCCGCATCCCATTCTGCGTCCATAAGCTTATGATTTACTTAGTATCGCTTCAACATATGATAGCGCGTTCGGTGCTCGTTTTTACCTTGGTTGACATCTCGACATTTTTTGACGCTGCTTCTCGTGGCCAAAATATCCAATACTGATCTGGATTCCTGTCTAATAGACTTTCAAAAGGTCATTTTTGGTCAATTGTGGCCAAGTTAAAATATATGGCTAAAAACTTCCCCATTAAGATCCAATTGAGGTCAAATTAAGGTCAAGTTGAACATCATTTTTTGGAAAACGGTTTGGTCTACGATTATATGGGATAATTTGGTTATTGGCGACTGAAATGACCACGTGAGATTGTCAAAACTCGAGAGAATGGAAATAGAAAGATTGAGTCGTCCGCGGTCAAACTGTCCGCAATTGGAAACTGTCCGCGTCATTAGAAAGATTTATCATTAATTTGGTATGTCCAACTTATTATTTTACCGTTGACCTTATTTGACTGTAGATATGACCTAGCTTGGATGTTCTTGTCCTCGGTGCTGAATATGTCTTGTATTATCAATAATAATCCCATTTGCAACTTTTTCCATTTCATGGTCATTTGTATACCAACAATTTCCACAATAATCTGGAAGTTTCTTAAAAAATGGTCTCTGTTCAACATTTACCAAATATGCTAAATCATTTCCCCAAAAATATGACTAAAACGACATAGAATTGGGATAATCATGGATTTTAGGCTTAATTTCGCCCCAAGTTTAAATTTTCGATCAAGATCAACTGATTTTGGTAAATTTTTCCTTTGAGAATGCCCACCAGTTTAACAGTAATACACCGTCATCATCGTTTTTATATTGTTCAAATTCGAATTCGGCCATTTCTTGTTCCCTTTGGGCCGAGACTGTGTTTCTCTTTGAATGATTGTGATGTACTCTCCATGGTTTTGGTGCATCTCTAGATTCTACGGTCCCACCGGGAAAACCAGAATAAAGATAGGCTAACTGTAAACGTAATAATTTCATTTAAAATTATAATATTTTTTATAGGTAAAGACAGATATTTTATGAATTTTTAAAATTGCTATTATATATCGGCAAAATAATCGGTTACTCTCTAGCGCTGTGGTGGTTGAATCTTCTTCATCCTTTTTTCTCTTCCCTTCATTGATGAAGCTGATACTTTTCTAGGCTGACTTTAGCCTCAATAATCCCCCCAAGTTAATATAAATATGTCATCAAGTTTAAATACGTCGTCAACTCATGTTCAAAACTTTTCTGATAATCTCAAAGCTGAAATTCCATCTTTGTGAAATTTTTGAATAAATGATGAAATATAGTCGCGCGTGCATAAAAACCATAAATCTACGTATAACTGAATTAAAATGTTTGACAATTTTACGTCTCTTATGCCGAAAACGACTCATTCTGTTCTAAAAATCCTTCCGACTTGCATCTGTATCTCATTCATTTAATAGAATAATTTGTTCCTCAGATATTTCATTTGAGGTATCCAAGACTTCTTTTCATATTATAAAAATCGAAAAAAAAAATATTTTTGAAGACTGCTGTAATAGTTCCTTACTATAAGACTGACCCCTAGAACAACACTAACCCCTACACCAACACTAACCAGACTTTAACCTATAGCCTATAATAGATAACGCGAATATTCTTTTATTTTGTAAATAATAACAACTCAGGATCGCGGAACTTATCTGTGGTTTATTTAAAACAAATCAAAAGTGCTCTTTTGATTTGAGGACTTCTAGGAGTGAGTAAGTCAGAACGATGGGTTTCTGACCTGGCCAGGCGGTGGCGCGAGGTCAGATCTCCAAAAAATGGTCATACTAGATAAATCATATAGTATGGAACCACTACAACTGCATGGTACAGATGACCTGTTGAA